>JAEEGL013931656.1_pt1 | contig 23501 bp, 21 predicted proteins | sample 9134231 | NCBI WGS metagenome assembly JAEEGL01 (sample SAMN16246548, study PRJNA631951) | gut metagenome | biome: gut microbiome; feature: rumen; material: fiber-attached | host: Bos | place: Iran: Karaj | collected 2018-10
ACTATTTGTTCTTGGCATTTTGGTATTGCTTTGCGCAGGTGTATTGATTTTCCATCTTCTTAAGAAAGAGAAATATGATGTTTCGCATACTTCTCTTGATGAGCAAGTCACGCTTACCCTCAATGATCTGGCGGATTCTGAACCATGGAGGAATCAGGGACAGGTCCATTACACAACATTTACTGTTGAAGATATAAAAGATCTGTCTGAAAAAGTCAAAAAAACCCCATATTATATTTACACTGTGGATTATAAGGATAAACCTGAAAGCAACATAGAAGAGGGGTATCTCTTCTGCAAGGACGGCCATTACTTTTATATGACTGTCGAAAAGGATTATGTTTACTTGAGGGATTTGGTTACCGAGATATCTTTTTTTGAGGGTGGAGGACCATACTGTTATCTCCCTGTTTTATATTGTCCTGCAGATGGTAAACAACTCGATTTTAATGAGAATGTGGCGTCATGGAGTTTTGAATGGGACGAAACAGTCGGACTTACATCTTTTGATGATTTGGTAATGTACTATTCAAAAATGGATAAGGATAAGTATCAGGTTTTTGAAGAGGCAAACAGAATTGAGTTAAAGCATTTCGAGTTTTATTCATTTATGAATTCAACAGAATGGTCCGGATATACATCTGTTATTGTAACTGCGTCAGATAAGGGTATCGTGATAAGCATTAAGCCTGAGTTGGTCAATACAATGAGAGAACGGAGGGAAGGGATATTTAAATGATGAAAAAACATTAGTGATACTGGTTACTGTTTTTGAGATGGTAATTCTATTTGTAGGATTTACTGTTATACCGCAAAGTCTGCAGGGTAGTAAAACAAACTATTGTAAATGGGTTTTACGGAGCACAAATGAGCGGGACGTGTTTATTTCTGCGGAATGTCGCAAAGCAGGTGCTTGGGGAACGGTAACTATAACTGAAGTTGAAAGAAAAATCCTAAACTGCAAAAACCATTCCCAGAGTAATTTAGTGGCCGCATACAATGCAAACAGAGCAGTTCCTGATCGTGACAAGATCGACCCCAAGCAGGGGGTGTGCTGGGCAGCGGCTACTGTTTCGTTGTTGGAGTTTTACGGGGCCTCAACATCACCCCACACAAAACCTACTGTAAACGACATGTTCTATAAAACAGTAAAAAATGCGCGTGACAAGGTGTATATCACACATAACCTTGCGACAGGTTTACCTACAGGTTATCAGGACGATGTCCTTCAGGATATGTTCGATCAGTACAGAGTTACAAGGTATAAGACCGGCTATAATTTTCGTGATTCGGAATGGATATATTCGTGGCTTAAAGAGACTATAAACAAAGGTGAGGCCTGCATTTTTTCTATTCCCGAACATGAAATGCCCGGATGTGGCTATATAAGGTTTAAGGCATCGTACTATACGAAAACATCAAGGATCAAGCCGGTTGAAAAGTACTTTGATTTTGTGGTTGTTAATGACACATGGGATGAATCGGGCTCCTTTGAAAGCCAGTATTCATATTATCCGGCAGAATTGATAGATACAAGGTTTTTAGAGTCGGTTGTTCTTGATAGGAGTTTTTGCCTGACAACGGTAATTGAGAAATAACAACAGAAGCAGCAGTTGTTCCTGCTACAGTACGAAAAGGATGTACTGCAGACTGCACATGGAGAACCAATGAAAAAAAGCGCAGGATTATTCAATCCGAAACGGGTATTTTTTATGGTGCTTGCTGTTTTGATCACGGTCATTGCAAGCATCATATTTTTCAGACTCTTTAAAAAAAATAAATTTGATGTCTCGCTGGCATCTTATGATGAACTTGTGACGTTTGGGATAGAAGAACTGTCGGACACAAGACCGTGGGGAGAACAGACACCGCCGCGCTGCATTGGATTCGATATTCGGAATAAAGTTCATTACACGGAAAAGATATGGGATTCGCCCTTTTATCTTATCACCGTCAAATATCCCGATAAACCCGGAAAGCACACCATAGAAGGATACCTGTTCTTTAAGGAGGGGCATTATTTTTACATAACGTACGAAGAGGATCATTTTTACCTTAAGGAGCTTATAACAACGGTGTCTTGTTACGGATCCGAAGGGGAATTGTGTTATCTGCCTGTGACTTTTCACGAGTCTGACGGCAAGGAACTGAAATATGATGACGGGCAGGAAATACACTCGTTTTGGTGGGAAGAGACCGTTGGACTGAGTACCCTTGACGATCTGAAGGGATATTACAGCAGGCTTGAACCGGGGGTATGCGAGATTCTTGATGATAGGATATTGCTTAAGACTTTTTGGACGAATGCGGATGGAGTTGCGGAATGGTCTGATAAGTACGCGCTTGTTATCACAGTTGTGGAAAGCGGGATCAATATAAAAGTTACTGATGAATACAAGACGGAAAAGAGAAACCTGTCGGAAGGATGTTTGCCAGGGGACGGAAAATGAATGACAGTAATATGATAAAATGTGAAGATATCCGATTTAACTACGGAAAAAACAAGGTCCTGCGGGGAGTCGGTTTTGTTGAGGAGCCGGGGAAGATCACAGGGATCGAGGGCCGGAACGGAAGCGGAAAGACCACATTTCTCAAAATACTCACCGGGCTTCTCAAGGCTAAGGGAGGGCAGCTGACCTTTGATGGAAAAATGGTTGACAGACTCCTGCCGTGCAGTGGGATCATCGAAAACCCGAGCTTCTGGAATAATATGTCCGGCAGGGATAACCTGCGTTTTTATCTTCGTGAGGATTATGATGAAGAACGTGTGGATGACTGTCTTGCACGCTTTGATCTGCTTACGGCCGTAGAGAAAAAAACAGGCGGCTACTCCATGGGCATGCGGCAGAAGCTTGCCATAATAATGAGCATTTGTGCAAATACTCCCGTGCTGCTTTTGGATGAACCCACCAACGGCCTCGACACAAAGAGTATAGACGTGTTTTTTGAAATCCTCGGAGAAGAAAAGGCAAAGGGAAGAACCATAGTGCTCGTAACGCATGTAGAAGCACATATGCATAAATACTGTGATACCATATACAGACTTGAGGATGGAGTGCTTACGCCTCTCCACAGATCTGCGCTTAAGAGCAAGATGTTTACCCTGACATTCGAAACGGAGGCAGGCGCGAGTGAGGCTGCGTCCTGTTTTGAAAAGAGGCAGATCGTTGAGATAAACGGAAATGAGCTGACGGTTGCGCTGGAGAGTTCTGAGGTGGCTGACGCTGTGACAAAGACCAGCGGGTATCGCCTGATAGGTGTTAAAGAATGCGAAAAACTGTACGGAGGTGCGGAACGTTGAAGTATGTTTTGTTTCGCCTGATGAAAGGCATAGTGCTTCCTGTCATGTTTGTGGGGATGGTGATCTATCTGCTTGTCTCGTCGATACAGATCTTCCGCAGTACCGGTAAGGTACATTACAGGTGGTTCAAGTATGAGGTTGAGGATTATGACAACAACGGGCCGTCTCTTGACGAACAGATAGCGACTGTCAATGCTGAACTTCAAAAATGGGGTGAACAGTATGACCCGAGGCTCGAAAGCGATACCGCTCAGGGTATTTATGACAAGATCAAGGTGCTTGAGTTCTTAAAAGACAAGGGGCTGGCCTACAAAGATGTTAAAGAAGGCGGGCTGCTTGATGAGGCAGGACGCACTAGAGATGCGTATGTTGCCGGTATGGAGAAAAAAATACTGCTGGTGAATATTATTGTCTCGCTGATCCTCGTATGCGTTATTTCCGTGTCCGAAGCCGCATCCGGGGCTTTGACATTTAACAGCATGCTGCGAAGCAGAAAACAGGTGATAAAAGACAACTTCTTCTGCGGCCTTGCGGTGCTGGGCGCATTTTTCCTGATGGAGCTGCTGATCGTTGCCGGGATAGAACTGGATTTTGATCCGGGAGCAAAGTATTACCTGTATTTTAAGTTTGGGCATATTTCACTTCTGCCGATGTGGATCGAACTGCTCCTTATGCTGCTGTCCTGCGGGTTTAAGAGCCTGCTTTACTATGTCCTTGTGTTTGCGATAGGACAGTTTGTGACGAACCAGGCAGGATTCCTGTGTGTGGCGGGGCTCGTTTGCGCAGTGCTCTACAGGGTACCGGAGCTCTTTATGAGGAGCAGTCTTTATGTTCCGTATACCATTGAAGTGCTGAACTGGTACTGGATAGAAGATCCGCCGTATCTGATATTTGCGGTGAAAATTGCAAAGGCGGCTGTCGCTGCTTTGGTCTTTATTGCTGCCGTGATCTACGGTATGAGACGCAATATCAAAAAGACCTGAGAATGCCGCTGTTCTCCAGGATTCTGGCAGATCTGCGGGTATATGGAAGACAGGATGCTCAGATATTCAGTCCCCGTGCCTTGTGCTCTTGATATCCCTGTGGGTCACAAGGACATGCCAGCCGTTCTTTTCAAGGCGCTCCGCAAGGAGACGCGCAAACAGAACGGAACGATGCTTGCCGCCGGTACATCCGAAGGCTATTACAAGCCTTGATTTTCCCTCTTTTTTGTACAAAGGGAGCAGGAATTCCACAAGGTTGAAAAGCTTGGAACGGAAACGCTTGCTCGTAAGGGACTGCATTACGTATTCTTCTATGCATTTCTCTGTTCCGTTGTGCTCTTTGAGAGAAGGAACATAGAAGGGATTTGGCAGGAATCGGACATCAAATACAAGATCGGCTTCCTTCGGGAGGCCGTTTTTATATCCGAAAGAGATCAGCTGGATCTGCAGGCCGCTCTGTTCATCGCCTTCAAGGATCGAAGTGATGTTTTCGCGAAGCTCCGCAGGCATAAGCTTTGAGGTGTCGATAACGTAGTCGGCGATAGCCTTTGCGGGAGTCATAAGCTCGCGCTCGAGCCTTATGGCTTCTTCGATGGAAGTGCAGCTTTCAATAAGGGGGTGCGCGCGCCTTGTCTCCTTGTAACGGTTGCAGAGCACGGTGTCATCCGCATCGAGAAAAAGGACTTTGTAAGGATATGCCTTCTCTTTAAGCCTGTTCATGGCCTCGAAAAAGTCGGGAAAGCTTTCTTTCCCGCGGACGTCAACTACCGTAGCGATCTTCTTTGATTCGTGGCCTTCGGACATGCCGTAAAGGTCCGCGAAGTTTACAAGGAACTGGGGCGGAAGGTTGTCAACGCAGTAATACCCGAGGTCTTCGAGGGTGTTTATCGCTTTGGATTTGCCTGCTCCGGACATGCCGGTCACAACAACAAGTGCCATTATAGCCTCCTAAAGTATCGCATTCCTTTGGTAAGGCCGGGAATGCATATCTTGATATTCCGAAAGTTTTTGTGTGTACAAAAACCGTTGAGTGTGTTATTCTATTGAAAAGCACATCTGCTTTTGTAAAACCGCTTAATCTGTAATCTTCGAACTAACGGGCTTTAAGCCCCTTTTTACCGGAGGTCTGTCATGAAAAAGCTGCCGGAGATATATAGACGCCGCTACATTCCCGACGAGATAAAGTGGCTTAAGGACGATATCATCCTTCGCTACGAACCCGGGAAGATCCTTGTCACGCGCTGGAAAACCCTTAACTGCAAAACCGATTTTGCCACGGGCACATCTGTGTTTTTTATCGACAAACATATAAAAGTCAGCAAACTGCGGGATAAGGACGGCAATCTGTGCAAGTGGTACTGCGATATCGTGGAGATGGTGGAGACACCGGAAAAGATCACATATAACGATCTTCTCTTTGATGTCGTGCAGCTCCCCGACGGGGAGGTGCGTGTCGTTGATATCGGCGAAGCGGCGGACGCATACGAGCAGGGCCTTATCACAAAAGACCAGCTCCTGTGCGGCATGCACGCAACGGATGCTCTCCTTGCCTGTATACGCGACGGCTCCTTCGAAGAAATGAAAAAGCAGGTGGATGAAGCCGAGCAGATGCAATGCGACTGACATATTACCGCATAAAACGGGGCTGTTTTGATACAGCCTCTTTTTTGTGCGATAAGCGAATGCCCTTGACATATGTCTGTCTGCACGTCGAGGACTGAGCGAACGGTCATCGGGCGGATTCCGTAACAGGGCAGGCTTGCCCCGTCGACGGGAAGGCGCCCTGCGCAGGCTTACCGGAAGCCGCGATCAGATCTCTTCGTCGGCATTCACTGTTTTGTAGCCCGCCGCTTTCCTAAGACGGTTCATGATCGCTTCGGAAAGCACGGTATCGTAGAAGCTTTCGGTAAACATGTGATCGGTACCGAGATCGTCAAACTCGCGCAGAATGGCGAAAAGCCTGTGGGTAAGGGCTTTTTCTTCAGTGCGTTTGCCAAGAGACAAGACCGTTGTGCTTTTGTACAGCGGCGCAGTCTCGTCTGTTGCGATAACGCCGGTCTTATGGCCGCCCGCATTCAGCTCTTCCACGCGGCGGTTGATGTACCGGGCGACATTTTCCCTGCTTCCCTCAACTATTACAAGCTCGCCTTTTGGCGCGTAATGGCGGTATTTCATGCCGGGAGCCTTTGCGACGATATTTGCCTTTGGAACCCTCGAAACCACGGCCTTATCGTATTCGACTGTGCCTATTACCTTTTCAAGATCCTCACGGGTAATAAAGCCCGGGCGCAGTATCAGCGGCTTTTCGCCGGTAAGGTCGATTATCGTGGATTCGACACCTATGTTTACAGGCCCGCCGTCAAGGATGTATTCTATGCGGCCGTTTAAGTCGTCATACACATGCTGCGCTGTTGTGGGGCTTGGGCGTCCCGAGGCATTTGCGCTAGGGGCTGCAATACAGAGTCCGGACCTGCGGATAAGCGCGAGCGCGATATCATCTGCCGGAAAGCGGATGGCAACGGTCTTAAGGCCGCCTGTTGTTCCGTCGGGAACACAGGGCTTTTTGTTAAGGATCATGGTAAGGGGGCCGGGCCAGAAGGCGTCCGCAAGGGCGTAAGCTTCTTCCGGGACGTTCTTCGCAAGCTCTTTCAGCGAGGCGACATCAGCGATGTGGACTATCAGCGGGTTGTCCGAGGGTCTGCCTTTAGCGGCATAGATGCGTGCGGCAGCGGTTTCGTCAAGGGCATTTCCACCGAGCCCGTATACGGTTTCCGTCGGAAACGCAACAAGACCGCCTTGTCTCAAGATGCCGGCAGCCTCATCAATATCGGTCTCCTTGAAAGAAGACCTGTCTATCTTCAAAAGTTTTGTCTCTGTTTTTTCCATGCCTGCATTATAATCTTTATAGGAGCGGATTTCAAGAGCCGGAGACCATTTGATGCAGATGTTGTTTTTTCTTTTTCGTTGACAGGAGCTGCAAACAGGCTATAATAAAGAGAACCGCATTTGTGCCGCGTGATCCTCGCACAAATGCAGCCATAAGCTGTTCGCTGCGTTCGCAGCATGGAGGTTAAAAAATGAAAAAGATCATGTTTACCGGCGGCGGGACCGCAGGCCATGTTACGCCGAATATCGCTCTTATCGATGCCCTGAAGGATGAATACGAGATCTGTTATGTGGGTTCGTACAGCGGGATCGAGAAGGAGCTTATAGAGAAAAAGGGGATTGAATATCACGGGATTTCCTCGGGAAAGCTTAGAAGATACTTCGATCTTAAGAATTTCAGCGATATCTTCCGCGTGTTAAAGGGCATACGGGAGGCAAAGAAGCTTGTCCGTACGATAAAGCCCGACATAGTGTTCTCGAAGGGCGGGTTTGTGTCTGTGCCGGTCGTTATTGCCGCAAAGCGCTACAAAGTGCCGGTAATATCGCATGAATCGGATATGACGCCCGGACTTGCAAACAAGCTTGCACAGCCGTTTGCCACAAAGGTCTGCACCAATTTCCCCGAAACGGTAAAGTACCTTAAGGGCAAGGGGGTGCACACGGGGACGCCTATACGCGCGGAGCTCTTTAAGGGCGACAGGAAGAAAGGCCTTGAACTTTGCGGGTTCGTGGGCATAAAGCCTGTGCTGCTCGTTGTCGGCGGAAGCACGGGCGCAGCTGCGCTGAACAATGCGCTTCACGAGTCTTTAGACACGCTTCTTAAGACCTTTAACATAATCCATCTCTGCGGAAAAGGAAAGGCAGACGAGAGCTATAACGGGAAGACGGGCTATGTACAGTTTGAGTATATAAACGAGGAGATGGCGGATATATTCGCGGCAGCCGATATAGTTCTTTCAAGGGCCGGCGCAAACGCTATCTGCGAGCTGCTGGCGCTTAAGAAGCCGAATGTTCTTGTGCCGCTCCCGGCGTCCGCAAGCCGCGGAGACCAGATACTTAACGCGGAGTCTTTTGAAAAACAGGGCTACAGCGTGGTCCTGAACGAAGAGGATATCACTCCGGAGAAACTTGTGGAGACCGTTAATAACACCTACAGGGACAGAGAGAAATACATAAAGGCCATGAGTGAGAGCAGCGCTTCGGATGCGACCGGTGCGATATGCGACATGATAAGGGAATATACGAAATAAAAGTGAGTAAGAGTGAGTCGCCGGGGCGCTTCCCGGTGACTCGTTTTGTTTGCGCGGCATTCCGGCGGAAAACAAAAAAAGAGTCAGTGGGGTCGTTTCTCGGTAACTCTTTTTCGTTGAAAACGAGTCACCGAGAAACGACCCCACTGACTCACCCGGATCAGGGTTTATATGTGATGGTGTATTTTATGCGGGCTGCAATCTTTTTTGCGTATTCATCGGCTTCGCCGTCGGCGTATGCCTGCTTTTCCCATGGGATGACAATACCGTCGTTTTCAAAGCGCGGGATGATGTGGATGTGGAGGTGGAAGACCGACTGCCATGCGGCTTCGCAGTTATTCTGGAGAATGTTTACGCCGTCGCATCCAAGCGCGTCTTTTACGCCGTTTGCTATTCTTTTTGCAAGGGGGAGTGCCTTTGCAAGCACGGACTCGTCGCCTTCAAGGAGATTTGCCATGTGAGCTTTCGGGATCAGCAGTACATGGCCTTTTGCGGCAGGCTCGATGTCGAGGATGGCGCGGAAATCATCATCTTCGTAAACCGTTGCGGTAGGGAAGACCCCGTTTGCGAGTTTGCAGAAAATACAGTTGTCGTTCATAAATATATCCCTTTCTTCTCCGGGCAGTGCGCCGGAGCTTTTTTGTACGATAAGATAATGTTTTTACAGGCAGGCCTGTGCAGGACAGATGCGGAGCAAAAATGTCATACCCTGTTCTTAAAGGTCTTAGGCGCAAGGAAATATACAAGCACGCATGCCAGAATGCTGTATGCGATGCAGAAAGCCGCAAGTATACCGCCGTAAACGAGCGGATCGACGGATTCGAGGGTGCTTAAGACCGAGTAGCTCATGTAGCAGGCAAAATAGGTGACAAACATTACAAAATTGTAGCCGAAATGCTTTGATTTTGCCTCAATGTCAAAGGGCTGGAGCAGGTAATACAGCATCAGGTAGTGCACGGAGAAGAAGATGCTGATAACAAGCGGGGCAACAAAGAACAGGACAAGCTCGAGGATATCGACCTTCTCGAGCCCTGCCCGGCCGTAAACACGCATGTAGAGAAGGACTCTCGTTACAACAAGCGAGAGGCTTACGGCAAGGGCCGGTAAAAGGTTCTGCCGTGCGATCCCGGTAAGCCTGAGGCTGAACAGCTTCAGGAGGTTTGCGGGCTTGCGGTAGAAGGCGTAGTGGAGCATCGCCCTGTCGCAGTTTGTAAACAGCGCCTGCGAATACTGCGAACCGCGGTTTATGATGTAGAGCACAAAGGGCAGTGCAGGAAGGATCCTCGGAAAGACATTCGATAAACGCTCGAACATCTCAGTATCGGCTATCAGAACGAACGATACATTTACCGCGACGCAGGCAATGGCGATGATGGCGGTGATTATCATCGTTGAATTGTGAAGGAGCTTGCGGTGGCGCAGGTCGAAGAGTTCCGAGAAGAAGGCAAAACCGGAGCGCCGGCTGGTCTGGCGGACCGTCTTTTCGTCTATCTGCTTTCTTTGTGCTTCAAGCTGCTTCTGGTCGATGGTATTGCGGTTTTCGTTTGAAAGGTTCAGATAGCGCTTGAAGTATACAAGGTAGTTGTCGTATTTGAGAAGGTACAGCGCGCACGGAATGCCAAGGAGTACCACTGCAAGCGCGACCAGAGCCGCAATGCCGACATGCCCTTTAAGGCTGAAAACACCGATGAAGAGGAATACTATACATGCAGCAACAGCAAGGAGCAGAATTGTGGAAAGCACACTTCCGAAAGGGGTTGCTTCGGCAACACGTCTGGTCTCGAACCTGCGTACGCGTAAAAAGGAAACTATCAGCTTTGCCCCGACGATATAGAGAGGCAGAAGGACCATCATATACATCGGCAGGCGGAAGATAAGGCAGACAATAAAGATGAAGAGTATCCCGAGGAGCAGCTTCTTTGCCAGCATCAGCGCGTAGTTTATGAGGATGTACTTTTTGGCGTCGACTCTTAAAAGCCGGATGGCATAATAGCCTTCGTAATCCGCTTCTATCAGCAGGTTGTTGAAGAGCGCGCCTATAATTGTAAGAAGCATCAGTACCCCGACGAACAGGGGACCGGCACCGGCAACTGCGTCGTCAAAGGAGGGTGAATCCTCGGAAGCCATACGCCCAAAGCAGGCTAGGGCTATAAGGGCATAATACAGGCCGGCAAAGACGACAGCCTTTGAAAAACGGTAAAAGCCAGCAACTACAGCCCAGATGATCTTTCCGTCCGCAGCCGCATAGGAATTCGACTTGAACAGCCTCTTGATGACGGGAAAACGGCGGAGACGGTACAGAAGACTGTTGACCGAGTAGGCGGAATTAAGGGCGAAGCTCAGTTTCAGCGTATCCATCAGCCTTCCTCCTTAAGAGCCTCGATTATCTTTGTACGGAAGTCTTCCCTGTCGAGCTCGTCGCGGGAGAGTGCGGTAAGCGTCCCGTGGTTTAAGAGAACGATCTCATCACACAGGTCGAGGGCAAGATCCATGATATGCGTTGAGAGCAGGATTATGCTGTCGCCCTTCATGCCGCGGAGTATGTCCTTCATCTCCTCGGAAACAACCACATCAAGGCTTGTGAGGGGTTCATCGAGCAGGAGGACCGGCGGCTCCGAGATGAAGTTTATCAGCATCTGCATCTTGTTGCGCATGCCGTGGGAATACTCCTTCATAAGACGGTTGCTGTCTTCGGGCGTTATGGCAACGGAGGCGAGATACTCGTCTATGCTCTTAAGGTTTTTGATGTATTTTTTGTTCACATCGATGTAGAATTTTAAGAATTCGCGGCCGGTGAGGAATTCCGGGACCATGGGCTCCGAGATGACATATCCGATCTCTTCGGGGGCAAGGTCGTGCCTTGTTCCGTTTTCATCGGACAGATACCAGGTTCCGCCGTTGGCGTCGATATCCCCGTTGATGCAGTTGAAGAGCGTGGTCTTGCCTGCCCCGTTACGGCCGAGGAGCGCATAGATGTGACCGGGCTTAAAGGTAAAGGTGATATCCTTTAAGACCTCTTTTGTTGCGTAGCTTTTTTGCAGGTGTTCAATAGTGAAATCCATTTTTTCCTCCCATATTTCATCCGGCAGCAAGTACCGGCTGTTGGCGGTTATCGGTTATTAGTTATTGGCTGTTCGGCGCTGTTATGCGACAGCGGGGGTATAAGTGGTCACAGGTTCTCAAGCATTACGGTGAAAGGACCGTCGTTCTCGATGGAGACCTTCATATCGGCGCCGAATATACCTGTTTCGACTTTCGGCACGGCTGCCCTGCACTTTTCAACGATATAGTTAAAGAGTTCGCTTGCGGGACCGGGTGCGCCGGCACCGGTAAAGGACGGGCGGTTTCCGTGGGAACAGTCCGCGTAGAGCGTGAATTGTGAGACCATGAGAAGTTCCCCGTTTACATCCGCAAGGGCGAGGTTTGTCTTGCCGTTCTCATCCTCAAAGATGCGGAGTCCGACAAGCTTTTTAACGTATCTGTCGGCGGTTTCCTTCGTGTCTTCATGGCCGATGCCGACAAACACGAGAAAACCTTTGCTGATGCTTCCGACCGTTTCTCCGTTAACTTTTACCGAAGCGCTTGTTACACGCTGAATAAGAAATTTCATGATCCTCTCCGAAGATGTGATACCGGCCGCTGCCGGGGTTAAAGCTGTGCCGGGAACGGTGCGCCCGTCAGCCGTTAAGGGATGCGCCCGGGAACGGTGCGGCGTCAGCCGTTAAGTGACCCCGATGTCCCGCGCTGGCCGGTCTTTGCACCGCTCAGGTATTTTCTTTTGGCTTTTTCGGCCTTTTTTATCTTATAGAGCTCCTCTGCCGCAAGACGCGCCTTTGCTACGGTCTTAAAGCCGTCCTTCGGGAAGCAGTAGTAGAGCATGGAATCGTCGCCGATGGATATCATATCGCCAAGCTCGTACCAGAAATAGTCTGAATAAAGCCCGTAGGAGGCGAGGGGAGCCTGCTTGTAGTCAAGCTTTCCGTCGCAGCCTGTAAGGGTAAAGCCCTCATTTGTGTGGACAAGACGGCCTTCACCTACTCTGTAGATGGCCTTAAGATCGCGCAGGACGCAGATGTCGACCGCGGTGTCGATCCTGTAGGTGCCGTCTTCAAGCTCCTTCTTTACGCACTCGCGTTCCCAGGCATACCAGTCCGGGATATGGGTAAAGGCGGGTTTTTCGTCCTGCTCGCGTTTTAAGAAGCCTTCCTCGTCAAGGACGTATGTTGCACCGCATTCGGTGCAGGTGATGCTGATGCCGTGCCCCTCGGTCTTCCCCTCGCTATTGCAGTGAGGGCATTTGTAGAGGACGCGGTCAAGGCCTTCGGCACGGAAATCCTCGGTTATCTTTGTGTGGCTTTCCTGCTGGAGCTTAAAGTTGTCAAAGGTAAACAGCGAATTCAGTATTTCCGCGATCTCTTCGGAATCTTTGTCTGCTATGTCGTCCGGGGAGAGGACGTAGGACATGTGGGCGCTTACGGGAGTATTCCTTACACGCAGCCCGTTGTAGAGCGGATCCCGCAGGAATGCTCCGTAGGTGCGGATCATCACCACAGGGATCTTCAGCATTTTTATGCATTTTGCGAGGCTTTCCGGCAGCGGGGTCGCCGTACCGTCAAAGGTATAGCTTGCCTCCGGGTACATAAGGACCGAGGTTTTAAGAGTCTTGAAGGCATAGTTCATGGACTTTACAAGGTTCATGTCCGTTACGAACTTTCGCGTGGGGATGCACCCTAAGTTCCGCATGAGCCACTCCTTGCCCACAAAGCCGTCCAGCGTGCAGACTATCTGGAAAGGGCGCGGGTAAAGGATCGAGGATGCGATCTCGAGATCTATGAACGCGGAATGGTTCATGAGGATAAGGCAGGGCTCTTTTTTGCCGAGCTTCTCCATGCCCTCGGTGGTATATGTGAAGTGCGTTTTCTTCAGATCCGGTCCGGAAGCGACTTTAAGCAGCGTGCGGAAGAAGATACCGGGCTTTTTCGGCGCCGGCACCTTGCAGGGCGGGATCTTCTGGACTTCTTCGTAGCTTTTTTCGATTACTTTGATCTTCATGGGGGCTTACCTCCCGAAAAATTGCTTAAGAATACAGATGAATAAAGAAGTGCCATGTATTCGCTATTTCTGAATATTATACAGCAACAGACAGGGGTTTGCAAGGTGAAAAGAGGGGAGGGAAGCGTGATCTGCGAAAATCCACGCAAACAATTTTGATCATCTGCGCAAAAATTGTTGTGTTTTACGCAAGGATATTTGACAAAAAGCCTTGCTTGTGGTAACTTTTATCGCGTAGGAAAAAATACTCGGGGGACTTTGCGCCGCGGTGTTTACGGACCGGAAGGAACCCTGAAATGTTTTGGTAATCCGTACCGGAAAATTTTCAAAATTAATCGTATTTTAATCCTGCAATAATGAAACAGTAATAATCGTTTGATATAAACAGAAAGGAGGCGCAAATGGCAATCGATCAATACGGACGTCCGATAGCCCGTAAAAGCTCGGACAAACTGAATAATCCTTCCGCATTCGACCCAAGGGGTCCGAAGCAGGAAATAGTCGTTGTTCCGCCGAAGGCGAAGGCGCAGGTTGTCGAAGCGGCTTCTGAGAACAGTGACACGGAATACAGGACCATAGCGGCTCCGTTACCTTTCTACATTACAGGCGTTACGGTATTTGTTGCGGCTCTCGCAATGGGCGCTTACACCTTTGGAAAGTATCTTTTGCTTGCAGGCATCGGCCTTGCGGTATATTTCATATCCAGAAAGGTATGCGCGCCTAAGAAGTACGAGGTCCAGAAGAAGCACAAGATCACGCTCACAGGCTTTGCGGAGACGGATGAGATCTTAAGAAAGGCCGACAACGAGCTGAGGAGCATCAAGAAATCCGCGCAGCACATCGTGAAAAAGGATGCGGAGTTTGCGGGAACGCTTACAGAGCTTGTTGATGATGCTTATAAGCTGGTGGATTTTACATCGGACAATGCGGACCAGCTCTCGCTGCTCAGACGTTTTTACAACTACTACCTTCCGACCCTCGAAAAGCTTGCAAGGACTTATGTAAAGCTTGAAAAGAGCGGAAGCGATGTTGAACACGTAACGCAGACAAAAGAGGAGATCATCTCCGCTGCGGACGCCATGAAGACGCTGTTCAAGAAGCAGTTTGACAAGATGTATGTGAACACCGCACTCGATATAAGCACCGACGTTGACGTGCTCGAGGCAATGCTTGAGTCGGACGGCATCAGGAAGATCAACGAAGAGGCCGGAAAGACCGAAGAATGATCCAAAACAAAAATACAGCGGCCGGCGCCGCTGAAAATAAAAAAGAGAGGTATCAAACATGACAACAGAAATGGCTTTAGCGGAAAACTACCAGCTTAACGAAGAGGATAAAGCGACCGTCGTTGCGATCAAGGACAAGGTCGATCTCTCGGATTCACTGAGCGTTATGGCTTACGGCACAGAACCCCAGCAGAAAATCTCGGAATTCTCCGATGCTGCTCTCCAGACCGTACGTACCAAGGACCTTGGCGAAGTAGGCGACATGATCGTCGGCCTTGTGGGCGAGCTCAAGACCTTCAGCGATAACACGGAATCATCGGGCTTCCTCAGATTCTTCAAGAAGCAGAAATCCAAGATCGAAGTATTAAAGACCCGCTACGACAAGACAGAGGTTACCGTTGAGAAGGTCGTTTCTTCACTTGAACTGCATCAGGTCCAGCTGTTAAAGGACGTTTCGACGTTTGATAAACTCTATGATGTAAACCTTGAGAACTTAAAGAACCTTACGCTTTATGTTGCCGCAGGCAAGGAAAAGCTTGATGAGGCAAGGAACGTAACGCTTGTTGAACTCAAGAAGAAAGCCGAAGAGACCGGTCTTCCCGAGGATGCACAGAAGGCAAATGATTTCGCTTCTTACTGCGACCGTTTCGAGAAGAGGATCTATGACCTCGAGCTTACACGCGCCGTTGCCATCCAGATGGCACCCCAGGTACGTCTTGTGCAGAACAACGAGGCAACTCTTGCCGAGAAGATTCAGTCAACCATCAACAACACCATTCCGCTCTGGAAGAGCCAGATGGTCATCGCACTCGGCCTTGCGAACGCAGAGAACGCGCTGCAGGCTGAACGCGCAGTAAACAATACCACAAACGAGCTTCTTAAGAAGAATGCCGACATGTTAAAGACCGGCAGCATCGAGATCGCAAAGGAAAACGAGCGCGGCGTTGTGGATATCGAAACTCTTACATACACCAACCAGCAGCTTATTCAAACTCTCGACGAAGTACTTGCAATCCAGAACGACGGTAAGGAGAAGCGCAAGGCTGCAGAGGCCGAGATGGCACGTATGGAAGAAGAGCTTAAACAGAAACTGCTCACACTTAGGAATGCAAAATAACACAACTTTTTAAGTACGGGCAGAAAGGAGACGGATTATGAGACAGGCATTGAAAGAAAGAAATATCGCGATTATCGTAATGGCGGCTCTGATTCTGCTCGGACTTGTTTTCGGAACCAGAGTCGGATTGATGCGTGAAAAACGTAAATTGAACGAGATGTTTGCTACCAAGAAATATAATGGGAGTACTTTTGATGAGCGCATTAATAATGCGAGTCAAGAAGCATCAACTTTGCTGGGGGTAGCCATAGCTTTTAAGGGTAATACGGCGTATGAGGATGTCAAGAAAGACAATGACAAATTGTTAAAGGCTAAGAATGTGTCCGAAAAGTATGAATACCTTAACAAGTTGCTGAGTGATTGCACTATTTTAGCAGCCGGAATGGATGAATCCACATATAACTCCGATGTAACAAAAGTAAAAAAGAACATTGAGGAATTAACAGATCAATTACGCGAGTTGAGCGGAGAGTATAATAAAAAAGTCCGCGAGTTCAATTCCAAAAAACACGCATTTCCGTGCAACATTCTCTCTGCGATCACATTTGTGAGTGATGCAGAGGAATTCAGATAACGTAATCATTTTTCAAACAGAAAGAAAGGAGGTTGCGTGATGTCTGAGGGACATAAAGGTTCAGGATTAACGGTATTATTGATCATTGGAGCGCTGATAGTTGCGTTTATAATGAATTTCCATGCCAAAGATAAAACGCAATCTTCCAACGATCTGGATAAATATGTGAAGGATGAAGTTGGCATTATCGATGATGCTACCAAAGAGCAAGTCCTGCGACTAAACAAGGAATTAAAAAAGAATTATGACGGAACGGAATTGTTTGTTGCAGTTGTTCAAAACCATGGAAGAGACACTATCAAGCTGTTTACCAAAAATTATTTTAACACGCATCAAATAGGCGATTCTGACAATCAAAATGGTGTTTTGCTTTTGATGTCAATAGATGAAAACGAATCGTACATTACATTTGGATCAGGTTTTGAATATACATTGGCCGGTGATTTGGCTGTATCGGAGTATGAGAATTTCGAATCCGAGTTCAAGGCAAAAAGATACAATGAGGCTTTACAAAAAGCACTTCCGGAGTATGGTTCGATAATTAAACAACACGCAGAAAAATGGCGTGAAAAAACGATAACAAAAGAAGCTACCCCTACTCCGAAACAGGAGAAAGAACCTAAACCTACAAAATCTCCTGACTTCAACATAGAAGATTATGTGATGCCCGAAAAAGCAATTTCACTTGTTGCATCAGGGATTGGAGCAATCATCCGGGCAGTCTTCAAGCTCATCGCAGGACTGTTCTCGAGCGTACTGATCGGTCTTATAGTAGTTATAATCATCATACGCGCTATCGTAAAGAGCGCGAAAAAGTAAAAACATGTACCCTACGGCCGCGGGATCGTCCCGAGGCCGTGCGGTCTGTATAAAACATATTTTTGAGGAGGATTATTTATGGAAGGCACTATCGTTTGCAGCGGATGCGGAAGCTCGATCCCTGCTACAGCCGTATTCTGCGGCGTTTGCGGTAAAAAGGTGGAGCATATTGCGGCAATTACGGAACCTGTAAACGCCGAGATAAAGGAAGCGGTGGACCTGGCTAAGGAACAGACCACAGAAGTAAAGGAAGTTGCAGCAGCAACAGTTGCCGAAACAGCTGCAGGGGTAACGGCTGCAGCAGAAGAAGTTAAGACTGCAGCAACAGAAGAAGTCAAGACGGAAGCTGCAGAGATCGCAGCAGCAGAGGCAAAGATCGCAGAGGCAGCTACGGCTGTTGAAGAGATAAAGCCCGCGCCTGCGTCTGTAAAGCCCGCAGATCCCGCGCCTGCGTCCGTAAAACCCGCAGATCCGGCACCTGCACCCGCAAATCAGGCAGCTCCCGCTTACACGGCTCCCGTTGCGGCAACAGCCGCAGCAACAGCAACAGCTGCAGCTACAGACTTTAAGCCTGCGGAGCCCGCAAAGGAAAACAAGCCCGCAAAGAAGAGCACAGGGGCTCTCGGCTATATCTTCGGTTCAATCGTGTCGCTGCTTGCCATCTGTGTCTGCTTTGTTGAAACCGTTGTATGCGCGCTGTATTTCGGAGTAAGCGAGAGTGCGGTGAACACCCTTGCAGAAAACCCGGATTCCGGCATACCCTTCGTTGACACGCTGATAGGCTTCCTTTCGAACATCACAAACCTTGTGGCGATAATCCTCATCGGGGTTGTCCTCCTGATCTTTGTCGTGCTCATCTTTGTATGCTTCTCGAAGAGGGCGGGACTTGCTTTCAGGACACTTGCCATCGACTTTTCGATCGTGAGCCTTATCTGCGCTTTCGGTATCTGGTTCGTTAACCAGTTCGGCGGAAGGCTTGGGGGTTTCAATCTCGACTGCTCGCTTCTCACCACACTTAGGGGCGACGCATCGGGAATGCTCCTTGCGATCGCAGCCTGCGAGCTCGGGGCAGCCGTAATATTCTTCATCATCGCATCCATTACAGAGGCGGTAAGGACAAGGGCACTTATAAAACAGGCCCGCGAAAACAGATAAAACAACGCGTACGGAGCCGGTGTGCGTTTTCGCATGCCGGCTTCTTTTTCGGGTAACAGTTTTGGGTCTGCGTGAAACAGCCTTTGTGAGGGTTGCAGACCGATGGGGGGATAATGTATTACGTAGCTTTGATAGCCGTTGCGTCATCACTGATGCAGTTTCTGCTGCTTCCGGTGTACATAAGGCTGAAAAAACGGCAGAAATACCTGCCGCTTAAAATGACGATAAAGGGGCTCATGACCTTTATCGCCTTCGGATTTGCGCTGTATGCCGTACTTGTGATCCGGCACAGGACCGGGAGCTTTTTCAATCTTGTGACGGAAAGCGGCATGAAAACGCACATTTTGCTGCCTATAGGCCTGTTTGTCTGCATGGTGGCGGATGTTGTGCTCTGTGTGGAATTTAAGATCGGAATGCTGATGTTTCTTGCGGGACACATCTGTTACAGCGCGTATTTCCTGATAATAGGCGGGTTCAATCCCGTTTCGGTCGTTATCTTCGTGATAAGCGCAGCCGCAATAACACTGTATTTTAGCCGTTATACACGCAAAGAGGGGAAGATGTTCATACTGTACACGGTGTACGGGATCATGATAAGCATCACTCTTTCAACAGGCCTTATGCTGCCTTTCTCGATCCGGGAATACGGCGTGATGCCCGCGATCTCATCAGTACTGCTTGTTGTTTCGGACATTATGCTTGGCATGAACAAGGTGCGGAAGACCACGATAATATCGGATCTGCAATATCTGGGGTACTATTTTTCCGGCCAGTTTGTGCTGGCATTGAGCGTATTTGTGCCTGCGGTCCTCGGAGTGTAAGAAACAGGGAGAAAACCGGCGGAGAACACATCAGGCGGCACAGGACGGCGCATTACCGGGGGTAACATGGATATTAAGGAATTACTCGACAAATACATAGACGACGGGTTGCAGCAGGTGATCTTAAGCAATTCGAGGGACAAAAGCATCACGAAGGAAAAGATCCGCAGGGTGTCAGTAAAGGGCAAGATGATGTTCCAGACGGAAAGCTTTCGCGGTGCGCAGGTCTTCCATGAAAACATGGACAAAGAAGCGCTGAAAGAAAGGATCCTGAGCGTGCTCGGGCCTGTGTTCAAGCAGGGCGAATTCGTGCATACATCGGGAACGGCCCTGGTGCTTACGAGCAAGAGCGGGACTGTGACGATAAAGGAAAAGAAGGCTTTTCGGGAGCCTGCAATGCCTGCATGGAAGCCGCTTGACAGCGCGGTTCCTTCCCATAACAAAGTCAAGAACTATCTTATCCCGGAGGGAACGCCGGTGCCTTTCATGTATGATCTTGGCGTGTTCACCGCGGAAGGAAAGGTAGTCAGGACCAAAACCGATAAATACCGCCAGATCAACAGGTTTCTTGAGTTTGTGGAGGACATAGTCCCGGCGCTTCCAAAGGACAAGGTCATCAATATACTTGACTTTGGATGCGGAAAGTCGTATCTTACTTTCGCAGTTTATTATTTCCTGACAAAGATCAGGGGCCTTAAGGTGAAGATAACCGGGCTTGACCTTAAAGAGGCTGTGGTAAGGGACTGCGAGCGTCTTGCAAGGAAATACGGCTATGAGGGCTTAAGTTTTTCCTGCGGGGATGTTTCGGAATTTAAGGGCGAGACGGACATCGACATGATGATGACCCTGCACGCCTGCGATACCGCTACAGACTATGCTTTGGCGTTTGCGGTAAAGACCGGGGCAAAGGTGATCTTAAGCGTGCCCTGCTGCCAGCATGAGCTTAACGGGCAGCTGAAGGATACTGCATTGGAGCCGCTTTTCAGATACGGGATCGTTAAGGAACGCGTGGCCGCGCTTGCCACGGATGCGCTCCGCGCGGAGCTTCTTGCCGCACATGATTATAAAGTACAGCTCCTTGAATTTATCGATATGGAGCATACACCGAAAAATATACTTATCCGCGCCGTAAAGCGCGACAGACATAACGAAAAGGCCTGCGCCGAAGCCGGGGCGCGCGTTGAGGCCTTCGTGAAAGGATTTGGGATCGACCCGACGCTCTTAAAGCTCCTTAAGGCATAAGAGGAGCCCTGGGGCCGTTTTGCACGGGCCGGATCGGATACAGGTTTTGATGGGAAGAAGAGAAAAACAATCGCACAGCGTGATCAGATTTATCTACAAACCGCTCCTGCTCTTTGCGGTCTTTATTGCCGCACTCTGGTATTTCAGCGGTCATTATCTGACGATAAAGAGCTTCACCAACGTGACTGACGAGACCACGATGGCTGAGGCTTCGCTTCCTGCGCTCTCGCTCGTGACCGAGGGACGCGAGGTGAACCGGCTGTGCGGCTATACTTCAAACCTTGACTGGGAGCTCAACCGCGAGACCATAACACCTCTTTCGACTGCAGCATCCTTTGTGGTCAAAGTTGCAGAGAACAAGCTTGTGGCGAGAAAGCTTAAATATGAGCTTTTTGATGTTTCAACGGGCAGCCTTTTAGAGACAAATACGGTCAATTCCCTGAACGAGAGCATCTACCCGGGATATAAGAGCATGGAAGTGACATTAAAGACCGATCTGGCACGCGGTGTTGAGTACAGCGTCAAGTTCACGCTCATAACCAGCGACAGCAGGCGTATCTACTACTATACAAGGATCAAGGTCTATGACAAGGGCTATATTGCGGAAAAGATAGATTATGCTGTGTGGTTCAGGGATTCGCTGATCTCCAAGACCAATCAGGCCCAGATCGAGAAAAACCTTGAACCCAAGAGCAATTCGAACCGTACAGACCTTGCCCATGTTGATATTGACTGTACCTGGAACATGGCAAGCTGGGGGAATGCTTACCCGAAGATCGTTTCGGAACTGCCGCCGACCATTACCGATTTTTATGAGGAATATGCATCTATCGTCCTGAATTATGTGGCAGAGGTGAAAACGGATTCGGGGACGGAGTACCTGCGCGTCCGCGAGACCATAAGGCTGCTTTATACAACCATAAGGACCTACCTCTACACATACGACCGTGTGACAGAGACGATATATGACGTTGCAAACACGTATCTGTACTCGAGCGATCTAAAGCTTGGCATCACGAATGATACCGAAATGCAGATCCTTACGACACCAAGCTATAAATACACCGCATTTGTGCATAACGGCGAGCTTTACTGCTACGACGGGACAAGTAACAAGATGACGACTGTATTCTCGTTTGCAGGGGAGGATATCACCGATCCCGATGTGGCAAAACTTGACCATGACGTAAAGATCCTGAATCTTGATGCGAACGGTAATATCGATTTTGTTGTATGCGGATATATGAGCAGGGGCGAGTACGAAGGCAGGGTCGGGATCGTCTTCTACACCTTTGACCGCGAGCATTCGAGGCTTACGGAGCTGGCGTACATCCCCGTGAATACGACCTACCAGCTGTTAAAGGACGAGTTTGACAAGCTCGTTTACAAGAGCAGCTACAATATCATATATCTTGCGATGTATGATACCGTTTACAGCTACAATATCACCACAAGAAAGCTCTCTGTCCTCGCGAACAATGTTCCGGAAGGGCATTTTGCGTATCTGGCGGCCGCAAAGAAGATCCTCTGGCAGAATAACGCAAATGATGCAAAGAGTGACAAGCTGACACTGATGAACCTTGAATCGGGCGAAAAGCTTGAATGGGAAGCAAACCCCGGTGAGGTGATAAGGCTGCTTGGCGAGGTTGACGGCAATGCCATCATAGGCTATGCGAGAATTGATGATATAGTGCGGAATTCCGACGGTTCGCAGGTTGTGCCGATGTACAGGGTGGAGATAACGGATTGGGAGAGAAAAGTCTTAAAAACCTACAGCCAGCCTGATATTTTTGTTACAGACGTTAAATTCGGCGACAGCGTCATCATCCTTGAACGCGTGAAGAAAAGCGGCAGCGGGCTTGCTTACGAAGCTGTTGCGGCAGACGGCATCGCCAACAGAAACACTGCCGTTACCCTTGCCGTTTCGCTTGTGAACAGGACCTCAAACCTGTTAAAGAAGGAGTATTACATCGCATTCCCTTCGAACATAACAATGAAGGAGATACCTAAAAAACAGGGCGTGACCATAACGGTACAGAAGACCGATACTTCCATGAAGATCAACGCAGGGACGGATGTGCAGGCCTTCTACAGGACATATTCTTTCGGACGCGTTGTAACAAGGACATCTGTCGTGGCCGATGCGATCGCGCTTGCGGACAGCAATGAAGGCCTTGGAGCCGTTATCGACGGAAACGGGCGCATTGTCTGGGAACGCGGTGTTAAGGCAACAAGAAGCGCCGTGACGGGACTTATACTTCCGAAAACGCCGGCGCAAAACCAGCTTCAGACCTGCCTTAAGATCCTGTTCAGATACCTTGATTATGATGTTGACACATCCGAGATAGATTTTTCGAAGACAAATGTCGCGGACTCCATAAAGAGCTATGTAAAGGTCTCCGGGCTTGAGCTCAAGGGCATAACGCTCGACCAGATGCTCTACTTCGTATACAGGAAGAAACCGGTTATCGCAGTCATAAACAACGAAAGAAGCGTGCTTGTGACAGGATATGACTACTTTAACATCGAATACTTCGATCCGCAGCTTGCTAGGACCGTAAAGATCACAAAGGAGGCGGCAGAGCAGCTGTTTGGCATTAACGGCAATACATTCTATTGTTATGTGAAATAAAGATTTGTGTTGACATTTCAGTATAAGTCTGATATTATCTCTTTTGCTGGCGCAAGGCGCATATTGTGCTGCGCGGTGTTTTGCCGGCATATGCAGTCGTGGCGGAATTGGCATACGCGCATGATTCAGGTTCATGTTCACGCAGGTGAGTGAGAGTTCAAGTCTCTTCGACTGCAGTTAAAGACCGTTCTTTGAACGGTCTTTTTGCTGTAAGTAGGGCAGTTTCGGGAAAACAGACCGTTTTCCGGGGCTGCTTTTTTTTGTGTGCAACAGGCGGGGACTGTTACGGAAACCCTGTATTAGTTCAATTGGAAAATTAAATTCCAGTTGCCCCATACCTCTGACTGGAACTTACTATTGCAAGGATAATGGGTGGAAGTAACTTCTCCAAAGATCCTTATTGTTTAGATAGGTGCCAGTCATAATCATTGTTACTTGCTTGA
>JAEEGL016834877.1_pt1 | contig 23501 bp, 24 predicted proteins | sample 9134231 | NCBI WGS metagenome assembly JAEEGL01 (sample SAMN16246548, study PRJNA631951) | gut metagenome | biome: gut microbiome; feature: rumen; material: fiber-attached | host: Bos | place: Iran: Karaj | collected 2018-10
ACAATGCAATACCAGGTCTCCCTCCTCATATGCTCTTTTTTCAAGTGCGAACATGGAAGAAAAAACCGTATCAAGCCCCAAAAGATCGCTGTAAGCTTTATCCAGTTCAATACTGATATTATTATCAGGCAGCTCCGTATATCGGCCGTAGAATCCTTCTCTTCCCCGGGCTGCAAGTAGTCTCATTTCGTACTCGCCCTTTTTATAAACCCTGATATCTTCTCTTTCAGCAACGGTTTCCCAGCCTTGAGGCGTATCCTCTTCCAAAACAGGGATATCTGTCAGGGTTATCCGATACCTGTACTGAGATTCTTCGTCTATCGCTTCTTTCGGGTCTTCAAAAAGCGCAAAGTTTTTCGGGAAATCAAGATTGTCCGGATACTCTACCGAAAACATTATATTGGAAATCTTAAAGTACGATCTCATACTTATCTACACACTCCGGATCACAGTTTTATAAGTTCAAAACAGCGTTCTGCCAGATCACACAGATACTCATATCTTCCATCCTCAGTTTGAATCTCCGTATCGCAATTGGCAACGCAAATGCGACAAAGCGGTCTCAAATGACAACTTCTGCACTTTTCGTCAATATGGAGGCTTCGAGAAATATCTGTCAGTTCTTTCCATGCGAAGTAGAATCCCTTTTCAAACACCGGAACATCCAAAGTGTTTTGCATGACACAGGGTTTCATCATCCCCTGCCAACTGATAGTAAATGAACACGTTGCTGCCATACAAACTATGTCCGGATCCGTACTTGTTTCCGACCTTCGGATCTTTATCAGATCGTTCATGGAAATCCTGTAATGATCATATCCATCCCCTATGGCGCGGATCAGATTCTTGTGCCAAATATCTGCTGCCTCATCAGGTGTCAATCGTTCGAATCCCATATTCTGCGGTGATGGATACATATAGGACTCGATATTCACCGGAACTCCCAACTCATCTGCCAGCGCCAGAACATCATCTATATCACCCACGTTTTCCGGCGTAGCACTGTAGTTAAGCTTAACATCTACTCCCCTGGACTTCAGCAGTCTGACCGCACTAACAGTTTTTTCATATCCGTCCCTGTAACCGCAAAGCCGCTCATAGGTATCGCCGTCCCTGCCATAGAGTGTGATATTGATGCGTCTCGGCTTGTTTTCACCAAAATAATCTGCCCACTCACTGTCTATAAGAGTACCGTTGGTATTGACAGTCAGTATCATCCCCAACTGCCTAAGGCCCTCATAAACTTTTTTAAAGTCAGAATAAAGCAGAGGCTCCCCTCCGGTTAACAGTAAAAAGAGAGTCCCTGCTTTTTTCATATCTTCTGCAAGATCGAGCCACTCGTCTGCGCTGCGGAGTCCGCCCAGAGACTTGACCTCCTCCGGGGACTTTTTAACATAACACATCCGGCATGACATATTGCAAACCGGGAGCAACTCAATGCTGCCATTGATCGGTATGTGATCCCGTGCCGAGCTTCTTATAATGGCAAGCTCCGACCCGGAAGCATCCTGCATCTCGTTCATTTATTCCTCTCTGACAGCTTTCATTTCTTTTTTGTTATCATACATGGCCTTATCTGCCCGGCGGAAGATACTCATCACGTCGGGATCAATATTCATATCATACTCTGCGTATCCGATGGCCGCTGAAATACGATCCCAAGGCTGAAGAGATTCATCGCTTCCATACTCATCAAGCTTAGCTTTGAACTGAGCCATAAGTTCGTCCTTACGGGCATGATCTCTACCCTTGATGACAACGACAAACTCGTCTCCGCCGATCCTGAAAACAGGACAGTGTGAAAAGGTAAGGCAGATATGCTCACAAAGCTTTATGATGGCACGATCACCATATTCATGGCCGTAAGTGTCGTTGATCTTTTTGAGGAAATTAAGGTCTATCATGGCTATACCAAAGACCATCTCCTCTCTAGCCATATCACGCTCAAGTCTGGTAACGTACTCCTCATATCCCTTTTTATTACGGACATTGGTAAGGCCATCCTTGTTGGCCATGTACTGCATATCATCAACTTTTTTCTCAGCATCCGCAATGGCATCCACATACTCACTAATGCTTTCTGTCATAGTCCTGACAGCATCGGCAAGCGTCTCCACCTCGTTGTGAGTATGTATCTCCGGATCATCGTATTTTAGTTCCCTTTTATTTCTCTGACCTGAACATCTGGCAGAATAATCTGAAACTGCAGTCTGCAGTTTTAATATGGGTGACATGATATAATGGTCAGCCCAAAGGATAAAGCAAATAACAAATATGATACCAAGAGCAAAAACAATTGCCGAGTTCTGGATCGCCGACCTCATGATCGTATCCAAAATACTGGACATCTCAATATCACAACAAAGGATACCATAAGCCTCCCCCGAAGAGTCCCTAAGAGTTTTTGCGCCGGTATAATCATACCCCCACTCTGTAGGATCCTCAAAAAAGACATAGTCATCGCCGCTCATGATATCAAAAAGCTGACGAACCGTGGCCTCTTCGTACTCGTCCGTGGAAGTCCAACCAAGCCACAAACACTCCTCCGGCTCATTGATCCTGTCCTCGGTAGTCTCTCCCGATATGATACTCATGATATTGTATTTGCCGTCAACAACCTGCGGCCTGAGAACATAAAGAGCATGGATCTCCATACCATTCATAAGCGAATCCATGTAATCTCGAAGTTCATAAAACTTGTCGCTCTCCTTAAGTGTATCCGTACACTCCCTCAGATCGTCATTATCGATCCTGGCAAGAGTCAGATCCAAAATCTCGTGGATGTATGCCTTATAATCATCATAAAAAGCACGGCGATAATTAACATAGTTAAAAACGCTGCTGAGGATGCCCATTATAAGGATAAAAACAATTGTGCCCGTAAGAATAACGGCCTTAAGTGAATGTTTTTTCATATTCACCTCTGCTATCAAAAAGCATACGAAATGCGACTATACTATATTTTATCAATATTTTTTTAAAAAAGCCACCCTATTTATCCCGGCTCGGCTTAACCCTGAGACTCCTTAGGTACTGCTTATGCTCATCCGGTACCCTGTAGCTTTCAATGGATTTCTGGATAGCCTTATTATGCGTCCAATCATCAAGTCTCTTTCCTTCAATAAATGGAAGTACGATCTCGTACTGCTTGGCCAGCGCCGTAGCAAAATACCAGGCTATCATCATATTCACATAGTATTCATCTGATCTTAGCACTGCTACCATTTCCGGATACTTAGGATCAAAATCTTCGTCCAGAAAATGTTCCATCAACATACCTACACCAAACCTGATGGTATAGGGCGCATCCGAAGCAATCCAATCTGTGATCTGCTCAAGCAGTTCGGGTCTGTGCTTTTTAAAAACCTTTGGAGACATCTGATCGCAGGTAGCCCAATTGTCTACATAGGGAAGAAAACTATGGAGTCTCTGAATACATGCCACATAATCCTTCATTCCGGAAAGGATAAAAGCATGAAGTTGATTTTCCTCAAAAAAACCGTGAGGAAGATCATCCAGAAATACATCCACATCGTCTCTCTTTGCAAGTTCTTTTGCCAGCGATCTGAGCGCCGGTGTTCTGACTCCGATAATGGACTCCGGATCTACGTTGGGTATTATCTTGATCTGCATCTCACGATACTTTTCGTCCTGAAGTTCTGACAGTCTGCTTTTTATATCCTCAAAAATACTCATTTAGAGTCTCCTTTCAACAGTTTTCCTATATAATTAAATTTAGGAAAATGGGGCTTGCATTTTATTTTTCGATGTGTTAAAATATCATCTGCTTGATGCGAATGGGAACTTAATACGTTCGTGTCGGGAGTACGTGTGCGTAGCTCAGCTGGATAGAGCACTTGGCTACGGACCAAGGTGTCGGGGGTTCGAATCCTCTCGCGCACGTGTAATAATAAAAAGGCTCGGGATTACATCCCGGGTCTTTTTATTATTCCGAGCCCGCGGACTCTTCGAGCCCGGGGTTCGGTCTCCGCTCCGCTCCGGTCGGCGGCAACAGCGGTCCACCGGACCGCGCCGCCCTCTCGCGCACTTACGCGTCGGTCGGTTCGACGGGAAAAAGGTCCACCGGACCTTTTTCTGGATCCGTCTCACCCTCTCGCGCACTCACATACCACTCCTCCGCTCCGGTCGGCGGCAACAGCGGTCCACCGGACCGCGCCGCCCTCTCGCGCACTTATTTACTATCCCTTTTTCCCTTAATTATTGCTGCAGCGCAGATCGCGAGGGAGAACGCGCCTCCAATGATAAGCGAAACCTCATACGGAAGTCCGAATCCGATCTTGGCTCCCATGATATACGCACAGGTTATAAATGCGTAAAACGCCAAAGGGATCAGCGGGATCCACAGGAACTTCGCTTTTTCGTGACGCATCAGCCAGATCAAAATGGATGACAGAGCAAATATGGACAACGTCTGATTTGACCATCCAAAGTATCTCCAGATCGTATTGAATCCGCTGGGATCATTTTTCGCAAATATGAGAACAATATAAGCTATGGCAAATACCGGCAGCGCCAAAAAGATCCTCTTTTTACTGCTGTCCTGCTTAATGTGGAAAGTATCAGCAAGGATCAGCCTAAGAGACCTCAGCGCCGTATCTCCCGAAGTTATGGGAAGTAGTATGACTCCGATGATCGCAATAAGACCTCCAACCGGGCCAAGCATGTTCTTGCAGACAACTCCAACTACAGAGGTGGCCGATATCTGTTGGAGCGTTCCTCCCACATTTGCGAAGTATGCCCAGCCGCCATCTGTAAGTTGCATGGTGATACCCGCATTTTCTGCGCCAAGTCCTATCATCGCCATAGTACCTGCAGCCCAGACCATTGCTATAAATCCCTCTGCCAGCATCATGTTGTAGAAAGTAAATCTTCCTTCCCGTTCGCTTTTCATTGTTCTTGTAACCAGCGTGATCTGCGTTGAATGAAATCCCGAAAGGATCCCGCAGGCCACCGTCACAAAAAATGCCGGGATAAAATGTTCACTTGAAAAATACGCTGCAAAATCAAATCCGTTTAGCATCCAGGGATCCCAGACGTTGATCAGAGAATGACCGTCAACAAATGTCATGATAAAAACGCCGACTGCAGACAGCAGCAAGATCGCTCCAAAGATAGGGTAAATACGCCCGATTATCTTGTCTATGGGAAAAAGCGTCGCAATAAGATAATAAACAAATATCACTGAATAAATGATCCAAGTTGAAGGCTCGGATGCGCTTCCGCTATAGCCAAATACCTGTGTTGCCGCAATATCTCCGGGAGTATATATGAATACTACTCCTACCATAAAAAGCACTATACAGACAAAGACAGTATAAAGCTTGTGTACTATCGCACCGGCATTTTGTCTGACCATCTCCGGCATCTGGATACCGCCCTCACGCACAGAGATCATGCCCGAAAAATAATCATGCATCGCTCCGCCAAGCACACAACCGATAGGAATTGTGATAAACGCGATAGGGCCGAACAATATTCCCTGGATAGGGCCAAGTATAGGCCCGGTTCCCGCAATATTAAGAAGATTTATAAGAGAATTCTTCCACTTGGACATGGGCACGAAATCAACACCATCTTGCTTGGTAAACGCCGGCGTCTCTCTGTCATCCGGCGCAAAAACCCGCTGACATAAACCTCCATATGCTGCTCCACCCAGGACCAGGATCACCAATCCTATAATAAATGTTTGCATTTTCCATTGCCTTTCCTTAAGATCATTTATTTTACTTAAGTAAAGGATATCATTTTTACCCTAATCTGTAAAATCATGCGTTATACAAAAAACATATCATGTTTCAGACTTGATACTTCAACCAAAAAAGTCTATTCTGTATTCGATGATAAAGCATAAAGAAAAGGAAAAGGCAAATGAAAAGAATTCTTCTAACCAATGACGACGGAATTGATGCAGACGGTCTTGTCAGACTTGCAAAAAGTGCCGTAAGGCACGGTGAGGTCTGGGTGGTTGCACCTGACAGTCAGAGAAGTGCCATGTCCCACAGCGTCAACTTCAGAGACAGCTTTGATGCATGGCGGGTTGATTTTCCGGTAGAAGGCGTCAAAGCCTATGCCTGCAGCGGTACGCCTGCTGACTGCGTCCGGATTGGAGTCTTAAACATCGTACCTGACAAACCGGACCATGTTTTTTCCGGTATCAATCACGGATACAATCTGGCTTCCGATCTCCAATACTCTGCTACCGTAGGTGCCGCCTTTGAAGCCTCATTTCAAGGTGTACACAGCATTGCTTTTTCCGAACATGCCATAGATCTTCATGAAGTTGCCGATCGTTATCTTGACGAAATAATGGATGAACTCATCGAACTTCCTTTGGAAGAAAACCAGATCTGGAACGTAAACTTTCCCGGATGTACAGTCGCAGAATGTAAGGGAATAAGAAGAGATTGCAAAGTTTCCACAGATGTATTTTATAAAGACAGATACAAAGTCACTCAGATATCAGAGGATCGGGCAAGCTATATGGTAGACGGTATCAGAAATTGGGATGCCAGAGAGGGATCGGACCTTCGTGCCATATTGGATTCCTACATCTCGATAGGTATTGCCACCAATATTTCATAAGATAAGCTGCTGGCCTTTGGTTTATAAGCAAAAAAGAGAAGTGCGAATTATCGCACTTCTCAAAAATTCTGCCGGCGACCGGGATCGAACCGGTACGATGTTGCCACCACGGGATTTTAAGTCCCGCGCGTCTGCCAGTTCCGCCACGCCGGCACAGATGAAGGATTCCATAAAGTAAAATGGCCCGCGAAAGCGAGCCATAAAAATGGACCTTCGGGGACTCGAACCCAGGACCGACCGGTTATGAGCCGGTTGCTCTAACCAACTGAGCTAAAGGTCCATATATAATGACCCCAACGGGAATCGAACCCGTGTTACCGCCGTGAAAGGGCGATGTCTTAACCGCTTGACCATGGGGCCCGGGTCGCCTCCTCATCAGCGACGGATAATATATTATCATAATCATCTTTGCAATGCAAGTGATTTCTGATATAATTATCCTGTTATTTTATGTGAGAAACACAATCCCTGTGTTTCCCTGAGGGAATCGAGGAATACATGCATTACGCAGTTGGTGATGTTCACGGAGCCTTCACGGAGCTCATGTGCATTCTGGACAAGATAAACAATCAGGATGACGATGCTATGATCATCCTTCTGGGTGATCTGGTCGATCGTGGTGAGGCCACTCTTGAGACCCTGGATTGGGCCATGGAGCATGTCTCTTCTGACGGCAAGTACAGATGTATCCTTGGAAACCACGAGGAGCGTATCATCACGTGGTACTATTCGTGGCGCAAGTGGAAGCGTCTTGCTGATGCCCGAGAGTCAGGCATAGACATGGGTCTTCCCATATCTCCGGAGCCTACAACTCACTATGATTTTTATAAGGTTGCCAAGGATCATGGCATCCTCTCAGTTGATGCCCTCCTTCCCTATATTCGTTTTATGGAATCACTGCCCTATCATATTCCTCTCACGCTCCATTGCAGTGATGGATGTGATCGGCTCTTTCATTTGGTCCATGCCTGGTACTATCCTGAGCTTGATGACGATTCCGAGGAGCAGCATTATGCTAATCTCTGGTCCCGACAGCAGGAAAGTGCAGGCTCAGATAACACCGAGATCGTAATACATGGCCATACACCGACTGTAGCTCCAAGCTACACCAACGCCTCCAATCGCAGGGACACAGATCGTCCCGGATATATAGTGAGACGTCCCGGCGGAGTGGATCTGGATTGCGGATGTGGCTTTATCGGCAGGCTCGGCAGCGAGGTCAGACTCGGAGCCATGTGTCTCGAGACCGGACAGGAATTCTATTCAGATTGTTGATAATGAGGTGCTGTGAATTCATTTTCACAGCACCTTTTTTGAAACGATGAGCATTTCAGAATATCCATAGCTCACGCAGCAAGTATGTAATCGGACTCACTGTAGATTTCTTTGCCGTCCAATCTTTCTCCTATAGCTCTAACTCTATACTCATAAAGACCATCTGTTGACACTCTTATACTGCATCCCGAAACAGCCGGCAGATCCTCTTTTTTTCCATCCGTCACTCTTCTTTTTGTTATCTCATACCTGATGGCCGCAGGCACACTCTGCCACTTTATACGCCCTCCGGAATATGTCACCTCGGGAATAGGAATATCATTTATACTGACTGTTCTCTCTGTATCAGCTTGAGAATAATACAACTGATCCCAACCGATATATGCTTTTACACTGACACTGTATACTCCCTCATTCATATCCCCTGCAAGTACGGTTTCGGTCTTACCTCCCGATACCCGTTTACTTATTTCGTCCTTGTCTTTTCCATGGTATGTTACTCTATACCCCTTTGCTCCCGGCACCGGATCCCAGCTTACATAAGCCGATCTGATCCACGGCTTAACACTGACATTACATACCTTAGTAACAAATCCGATCTCCTTCTCACTGCTCCAACTGCTACTTGTCATCGTTTCATCACACTTACCTCTCAGAGAAGCAAATGCTCTGATCCTATACCTGTAGACTCCGTTATCAACGCTTTCCCTGAATACATAGAATGGCTTTTTCATATCCTCATCCATACGGCAGTAAGACAGGAGTCCTCCTGAAAGAAATATCCTTTTCTCCCACTCTCCTGATCTCCCCCAGGCATCAACTTTACATCTTTGGATCTCATATCCACCTGCCCCATCTACCGGTGAGAACAAGACCGATACCTTTCCTTTCGCTCCTGTGTCACTTATCTCCAGGCTCAGAGATGGTACTGCCTGCATCTCTTCTTCCATTCCCTGGTCGCTATATGAATTTACTCTGTTATCATGGCGCCGGGTTCTTTGTGAGATAACCTTAAGGTATCTTTTAACCTCTAATCCCATAAGCTTCCCTGAGTCCCTGTCTTCCTCTATAGCAGATCTTATTTCTCTGATCTCGGACGCCGTGTAATATATACGACCATCAGATATCTCCCGGGACAAAGCCTGATCCAGATCATCCTTATAATCCCCCTTCCAAATAGATGCCGGAAGGAGGCTGTCAATTGCATCCTTATCGATATATCTTATATATGCGGTTGAAGAATCCTCTGTAGATGAAGATCCTCCGCAAGGCGTTTTATTTCCCCTGATATGATTACATGTAATATCAAGATCCTCATCATCAGAAGTCATTACGCATACTTCTCCCGGCCAAAGAGTACTATTTCCCTGACGATCTGCGGCACCGTAATAAACCCTTATCCGGCCGGATGCTCCGAGTTTGCAGAATGCCTCTATGTCAAAAGTTCTGTCTGCCGGATCAGTATATAAAGATATGCTTTTCCCCTCAAGAACTCCATCCTCTCTGTCAAGAGCGTATACGCACCCTTTTTCCAGAACAAGATCAGAAACCTTCTGCTTGTTCAACAGTTCATTGTCATACAGATATACAATCCGACTTCGGACTTTTGGAAAGGCATCCCATGACACATCCAGATGCACGATCACTCTGTTACTGCTACCTGTCATTTTTAGAGTAATACTTCCCTCTCTGATAGCGCCATACAAAAAAGATAATCCTGATATCCTGTATCCCGGCTTATAAAAATGACCGGCCATATCCCATCCCTCAAAAGAATACCTCTGGGAATAGTCCGTACCATCCTCAGACATCTTTTCTTCCCGAACAAAATAGGTTTTGTTGTTTTTGATATTGTCAAAAAGTTGATCTCCAACGGAAACAGGCATTATCGTAAAGTCAGCCTTTCCCTCATTGGCCTGCTGCCCGTTGTCTGTGTCATGATTACCGTGATATGTAATCCCTATAGCAAGGTCCCAGGTTGCTGTAAAAACATGATCCCTGTCATACACTTTTGCAATCTTTTTTGTATGATCACCGTCCTGATCATGCCATGAAATCTGCCTGAAACTTGATGATATGTCGTCCTCATTTAAAAAAATACGAAGTGTCCTTCCTAAAGAGATATCTGTATCAAAGGTTTGCTTTTCCTTCCAAAAATAAGGCGTATCCTCCTGCCCTTCAACTTGTATATCCTTAAGAGGACAATTCAGTCCATCCTTATAAATCGCATGAAAAAGGGCCGATAGATATATACTTCCAACTTTCCCGTTGTTCTCTTCTCCCAATCCGCTTCTAAGAGCCGCCCTGTGACCGCTGATAGTTTTAAAAGCCAGGTCAAAGGGTGCGTCTTGTGGCATGATACCATTACCCTTGTCTTGGCATAGTACTCCCGGCAATACACTTCCCCCTCCGGTTACCCTGATCACCTCTCTGCCCAGGGTCCTGTCAACATCTGAAATGGAGATCCTTGCTAAATGGGAATATACCGGCCCTCCATCATACAGAACTATATGCCCCGATGTAAGGTGAAGAACGCTGCCCGGATCTACCTGAGCCTCTCCCGTCATCAAAAAGGTTCCATTTTGATAGATCCCAAATCTACCTCCCGATGTACTGCCTCCTTTAAAAGAAAAGCTTCCGTTGTTATCAACTCCGCTCCTTCCTCCTGTTATCTTTCCTCCCAGAAACTCAAGAACTCCTCCGTTATTGATCCCCGTATCAGATCCATTTATCACTGTGCCCGAATTGCCTGCGCGAAATATCACACTACCCGGAATGTAATCTGTCATATCGCCTGCTAAAGAAGATGCAAGCACTGAAAGCTCTTCCTTTGAATAACTACTGTCCCTCCTTCTGAGAGAATCCATAACTATGCCTATCCACCCGGCATTGGACACACCGGTCTTTTCCGCGCTTATAAGAAGATCCGCACTCTCAGCCTCCAAGGCCCCCATATTATAAACTCCGGTCTCACCGGATATGCTTATATCTCCCTTAAGGACAGCTTCACCACCGTTGTAAAAGGCAGTCTCTCCCGAGTCCAGCGTCATGTTGGAAAGTTCTGCTTTGCTATGTCCCGTAGCAGCCTTTGAATAGTCAACCACAGGATACATATCGTGGTTTCCGGAAATCCTGATCACCTTGTCACAGGTCTCACTAAACTGGCTTCCACCGTTGTCTATACAATATCCATCTGATGAAACAAGGCTAAAATCCGAAAACTTTGCACTGATCCCCTCGTTGATACTGAAAATGCTCCCTTTTCCGCTGACTACAAGTCCCTTTTTTTCGCCGGTTATACTCACATCCTTAAGAGAAGGGCTACACCTTTTAAAACCCCCTGCCTTTCCGTCCAGGATGATCGTACCCACATCTTCCGGAATAGTGATATTTGATGATACAACTACGGAATCATATTTCTTTAGTTTTTCACTAAGTTCATATCCATCAAAACAGCGTCTGTCCTCCCGGGTAGTACCCTCAAAACTATACGTAAGATCCCTGATATCTGTATGCGCCTGGCCACTGTCATCCTGATAGCTGTGACTTCTCCTTACCACTACCCTGACCTTCCAATCCTCATGATCAAGAAGCCTGCCCAGTGTCCCCCTTATCCTGCTTCCATCGATGACAACGCTAAGCATCAGATCCTCCGGACAGGATATCAATTTTCCATCCAAATGTCTGCCGTATCCCGAGTAATCCGTCACCTGTGCCGATAAAACCTTAAACTCATCATCGCCCCCGATGCGACTTAAATCTTCGGTAAATACAGCCTCCATTGATCTGCTGTCAGATGATCCTGCTGCCTTTAATGATGCCAAGCAAAACACGCAAACCGTTATCAAGACAAGCAATACTATGCGAAGATTGGCACCACCTGCTTCAGTCGATCTTAGTTTCAATAATATCCTCCTTTTCTATCCCCGCAGGCTCAGGCAGATCAAAGCCCTTTTCCACAACGAATTCCTGGTAAAGACTGTTTTGACCGAAAACGTAGGGTAACCCCAATTCCTTTGCCTTCTCTGCCGACACGTAGTATCTGACTGTCATCGTCTGCTTCGGTGCTTCCTGCTCAAGAATTACAGCCGCATCCGAAGATATCTCTTTTATACTCCCATTGGCGGCTGTATAAGATGTTTCCACCCGGGCAGACAGTATCCCCTTTTTCACATCCGCTTCCCTGATCTCAAACCATATCCCCGAATCATCACTTTCTGTACCGTAAACCCCGAAGAAAAGCCTTTGCATAAGGATGATCATCTCCGAATCCGTAAGATCATCTCTTATTGCCCTATCCAGCGCCTCATAACAACTATCCCTAAGGGCCCTGTCCAGACTCTCCTGCCCCGATACCGGACCGCATATGGCAAATACCGCAATAACCACTCCTATAACGAGAAATATCGCCGATACTGATAATACTATCTGTTTCATCCGGCACACACTCCTATATATATCTTGCGGACAGATTGAACACCTGCTTTATCCGTAAAGGAAACGGTAACACGATAGACGCCCTCCTTCCCAAAGCAAAGCTTCTCTCTACCGGAAACAGTCTGATCTGTAACATCCATCTCCGAACTGTCCGTCACCTGAAGGATAAGTACGTCTGCGGGCCTGCTGCCTCCGTATAACACAATGTCACCAAGATCAAAAGTTTCCCATACATCAACACTACTGCATATCTCCACCTCGTAAATCCCACTTTGAAAGGAAGCCTCCATGTTACTGCCCGCTCCGGAAGCTGTTTCGCTACGCTCCGAGGCTGAAACACTGGTAAGAAGACTGCCCGATAGAGCCAGACCTGCCAAGACCACTGCTATTACGCCCAGGGTTGCAACAGCTGCCAGTATGCTTTTACCGTATTCCGAAATAAGTTCTCTCATATCATCTCAAGTCCGTAACCAGACTCCTTGTGTCTGTATATCCTATAACCGGTATACTGATCTCATATGTCAGTCTGGCCCAGCCATAGGAATCTTCGGACTCTCCCTCCCTTCTGTAGGTTTTTATCTCAAGCTGTCTGTCATGGTCTGCAGCGTCCTGCCTGCAGCTTTCCATCACATCCGGATCAAAGTATGAATCCTCGATCCGTCTGCTATAGTCACTAAGGGCCCTTTCTGCCGCTGTAGAATCGATTGACGAGGCGATCACCCCCATACCCAGGATCAGCAGGATCACAAGAAAGAATATCCCCAAAAAACTTTGAAATACACTGTCCATAACTCTCCCTATAATAGTGAAATAAAGTAAAAAAGACTTCCGGAAAATGCCAGTCCTGCTACTACCAACACTATGGATACCCCGAATTCTTCCATGATCTCTCTCATACCTAAACCATCTTTCCCATATATACAGAAAAAAGCAGGATCATATCCACAAGCAGCTTAAAACCTCCCGTCAGCTGCGGAGCCAGAAACAGAGCATACATCCCCGCTATGGCATCATCATTATGGATACCTCTGGCCTTATCCTCCATTTTTCTGCTGCGTCTTATAATGTCTTCGATCTGGCTTGAAGCATCTCCTCCCCCTCCCTCTGAAATGGAATAGAGCATCTTCATAGCTGATCTGACTTCCGGAAGCTGAAGTGATGCAAGAAAATCCGAATATGCACCTCTATCTGAAGGATACCTTCGCAATCGTCCTATCATCTCACGAAGCGGAGGCTTGAGCACTCCCGGTGCGCTCTCGTATGATGCCAATATTGCTCTTTGAACATTTTCTGTCTGCAGATACAAAGAAAGGGCCATGAGCCACTGCGGAAATACTCTCTGTGTCTCCCTTGTAAGCCTTTTTTTAAGCGCATGCCCGGCAAGCCTGTTTCCCGGTGAAGCCTCATATCTTTCCAGTCTCTCAAAGGCGGCATCAGCCTCCTCCTCGCTCATACTGTGCACATCTTCATCAAAGTATCCCACTGCCAGCTTTGCATCAGCCCTATAGTAAATAAGAAGATCCGAAACAAGGACAACACAGGTCACTATCTGAGAAACGGGATGATCAGATACATCTACACCCATTCGGCCGGCCATGATATAGACCATAACCGCAAGTATCAGTGAAATGATTATAGACAGCACCACATCCATACGCTTTTTCTTTTTAAGCTGCATCTGCTCATATACTCTGTCGGCCCAGGCCCTGCGATCCTCTAAAAGCAGAAGTATGCCTCCGCTGTAATCTCCGCCGATGTCCTCAGTCTGACAGGCAAACTCATGCATGGCTGACAGCCCCGGATAAGGATATACCTTTTCTATCATGGCAAGAGCTGATCTCTCCACGTCTTTTTCCGTATAGGTGTGATTGATATGATAGATAGCCCTGTCCAATACCTCACCCATAGGATCTCCCTCAAAAAGTTCCCGTACATCCATGAGGGTAACAAGTATCTTTCCGGACTTTTGAAAACTGTATAGAAACTGCTCCATGTAGATCCCCAGACTCGAGAATCTTTGCTGGCAAAATCTGTTTTTATAACTGTTGCGTATAAAAAAAGGAAGCATCACAAGACCCGCAGCTGCAACAACTCCGCAGGACACTCGGCCAAGTCCGAAAAACTGTCCCAGCATCAGGATCCCCGCAAAGAATAGAGCAAAGGTAAGAAGAGTCTTTTTTACGGAAAACACATAGCCGTAAGTGGTAAGCTCATCCGATAGCTTTTGTCTTGCCAAGATATGTGCCTCCCTTTCCTATTGTCATACCAAGTGCCAGGCCGGCATTCTCCATGATCTTCTGAACCTCTCTGGCTCTCTCCTCATACCCCGGATCCGGAATTGGATCATTGGCACCCAGCCTCTCTGCGATCTCCCTCGGAAGCGGAGTCTCTGTCATACGTCCACCGGATACAGCTAAATGGGCCGCGTTGACCTCCTTTGATCTGTAAAAGAACCCTACCTGATCGATATATCTCCTGATCACTTCCCTGCCATCTTCAATAAAGCTCCGCCGCTTGATAAGAACAGCTACATCAACAAAGGAATATATGTCGTTTAATAGTCTGCCCTCGCTTCGGGAACTGCCAGCCATATTGAGCATCCTGTCAGGCACGCTCAGAACATCATCTGCGTGAAGAGTGGTCATCCCTCTAACACCTGTGGAAAAGCCCTCGATCAGGTAAATGATCTCCGTAGATCTGGCCTCTGAAAGCATAAGCCAGGCAGGATTCAGCCGGAGGCAGGTTTTGATGGCCATGGTATAATCCATACAATCACCTATCCTAAGCTCCACACTGTCTCCGGTGGGTCTAAGGCTCGATAAATGAAGTTCCGGAGTGTCCTCAATGCTTATGATCCTCTCGTCTTCCGGAATATAACCCGAAAAGAATTTGACGCACTCTGTCTTACCCACTCCCGGCTCCCCACAAAAGACCATATTCATCCTGGCGTCAACGCAACTTTTCAGCAGCTTTATGACCTCCGCAGATGCATAATGCTCCCTTATCATGGACTCCTCCGTCATCCTCACAAAAGGCATGGATTTGCGGATACTGATGATCCTGCCCGAGATTGCTACGGACTCATGCACAATGGTGATCCGCAGTGTATCTGTCTCCGCCTCCAGGATAGGATAGTTTTTGTTGAACTGCTTACTAACAGTATTGGAAACCCGTCTCGTAAACTCCTCAACAAAGTCCTGACTCAGACTCACATCACTGCAGGCATGTCTTAGATTGGAAGAGGTGGTAAGAAAAAGCATCCTGCCATTGAAATCTATGTCCGTAATACTCTCATCCCGTACAAGATCAAATAGCGGTCCGAAATATGACTCCGGATCATCTATTATCATCCTGGTAACAGCCATATCCACCTCCCGCTCACGGCAGGGCAGAGGGAGTTACCGAAGCTCCCGCTCCCGTAGCCGACTCGAAAAAGTGACTTATAAGCCCGGAAAAGGCCTGCCCTACCACGCTGCCCTCATCTGAACCTATAAGTACCGATATCACTGCAATTAGTGCGAGTATGGCAACAACAGTAATAAGCGCTCCTCCATACTCTCTGATCAAATCCTGCATATCTGCCCTCCTGTCTTTTTTAGGTAGACAGAATCATAGACTCTTTTGAGCCCAAATACAATAAAGGAAAAATAAAGAAAAGATAAAGTTTTGTTTTAGAAATTATTTAGAATATTAAGAATTATTAATTTTTTATTTACTCTTTTACATTTGAGGGCAAAAAAGTATAATGGAAAGAAAAAACAAAGGAGAAACACAATGTCACAAAATCCTATAGTCACGATTACCATGGAATCGGGAGATGTGATCAAGGCTGAGCTCTATCCTGAGATAGCGCCTAACACCGTCAACAACTTCATTACTCTGATCAACAAGGGTTATTATGACGGCCTCATCTTTCACAGAGTTATCAAGGGCTTTATGCTCCAGGGCGGCGATCCCGATGGCAACGGCATGGGCGGCCCCGGATACTCCATCCGCGGTGAGTTCACCAACAACGGTTTCCAAAACGATCTGGCACACGATCCCGGAGTCCTTTCCATGGCACGTACCATGTTCCCCGATTCAGCAGGAAGCCAGTTCTTCATCATGCATAAAAAGTCACCTCATCTGGACGGCGACTATGCAGCATTCGGAAAAGTCATCGAGGGCATGGATGTAGTTGATGCCATTGCCAATACCGAGACTGGAATGGCTGATCGTCCACTTCAGGATCAGCGTATGAAGACTGTCACGGTAGAGACTTTCGGAGTAGAATACCCCGAGCCCGATAAAATTTAAAACAACAAAAAGGAGTCCAATCGGACTCCTTTTAATATGCATTTCTTTATTTGTTTACAGAGCCTCCAGAGCTTTTCTTGCCTCATCCGAAAGCATCGTATCAATATCGAATATCCTTCCCGCATCAGCACTCTTGGCAAACTCTGGATCAAGAGGTATCTTTCCGAGTACCGCAAGATGCTCATCAACAGCCACGGTATCCACACGACTCTCGCCGAAAACAGGAATATGCTTGCCACAATCAGGGCAGGCCAGATAACTGTAATTTTCTACCAGACCAAGAACAGGTACGTTCATCATACGTGCCATGTTGAGGGCCTTTTTTACAATAAGTCCTACAAGATCCTGAGGAGAAGTAACGATAACTATACCCTCGACAGGAAGGGACTGAAATACGGTAAGGGGAACATCTCCTGTCCCGGGAGGCATGTCCACAAAAAGATAGTCAATATCTCCCCAGGCTATGTCTGTCCAGAACTGCTTAACAACACCTGCGATAACAGGGCCTCGCCAGATAACCGGCTGCTCCTCGTCCTCCAAAAGAAGGTTCATTGAAACTATTCTGGTACCATCCTCTGCTATCATGGGATGTCCGCCCATCTCGTCGGCAACTATATCACCACTTACGCCGTAGATCTTGGGGATTGAGGGCCCTGTAATATCGGCATCCATGATACCCACGGAATATCCTGCTCTTCTCATCATGCCTGCAAGCTGTGAAGTAACAAAGGATTTTCCTACGCCTCCCTTGCCGCTTACTACACCGATAACATGTTTGATATTGGAGCCGGGGTTGGTCTCGATCGCAAAAGGATCACCGCCGCCTGCTCTGGAAGGACAACCCTCACAGCTGCCCCGGTCACAACTTGATGCGCTGGCACATGTTTCTCTATCACTCATCTTTATCTCCATTCAATAAATTTTCCCTCGCACAGCTCGGGATGAAAACGCTTAACAACGAAATTGCTGATATGATCAATTTTACTGCAAAATGCCATCGATCACCTTCGGAAGATCTGCAAGCGAAGGCACGCAGTCGAAAAGGACACCCCTTAACTCATCATCAGGCTCTGTCAGATCCGGTATCATAACCGTCCTGATACCTGCAGCCACACCGGACAAAACTCCGTTAGGAGAATCCTCTATACAAAGAGCCTCCTCAGGAGTAATACCCAGCTTGTCGCAGGCATAAAGATAAGGATCGGGATTGGGCTTGCCCTTTTTTACCTCGTGAGCGGAAATAACATCATCAAATCGCCCGGCAAGTCCGACATCGGACATGACTTTTGTAGCTCTCTCAAGAGCCGTTGCCGTTACTACCGCTGCAATAAGTCCCCTATCCTTAAGATAACCCAGTACCTCATCGATACCGGGTTTTAATTCAATACCACAACGAGATGCCTCCGCCATAAAACGAGTGGTCATGAGATCATGATACTTGTCGTAATCAAAAGCATCGCCATATCTGCCTGCCATCAGTTCGATGGAAGCTGCCCTGTACAAAGATCTCATATCAAGGGCATCCTGCGGCCTAAAGAAATCATAACCAAGTTCGGAAGCAATCTCCATCTCGATCCTGTGGTAGATCTTTTCTGAATCTATCAGTGTCCCGTCAAGGTCGAAAAGTACGGCTCTAAGCATACTACTTACCGGGATACTTTACAATGGAATCCACATCATACTTTGACAGGAACTTGCGACCTTCAAGACCCTCAAGCTCAAGAAGGAAGAGCATCTTGACTACTTCTCCCCCAAGTCTCTCAACAAGCTTTGCTGCTGCTGCCATTGTACCGCCTGTTGCAACAAGATCGTCTATAAGAACAACCTTCTGTCCGGGCGCGATGGCATCCTTGTGCATCTCGATAGTAGCCTGACCATACTCAAGGTCATAGGTCTCCTCGATGGTATCTGCAGGTAATTTGCCTTTTTTTCTCACAAGTACAAAAGGCTTGTGCATATTATATGCAAGGGGAGTTCCAAAGATGAATCCTCTGGACTCTGTACCGGCGATCACATCAAAATCAACACCCTCAAGCTTTTTCTGAAGTTCATCGATAGCAAGTCTGAATCCATCAGCATCAGCAAGTACAGTGGTTATATCCCTGAACATGATCCCCTTTTCCGGAAAATCCGGTATGGTACGAATATAATCCTCAACTTTTTTCATTTTTATCTCCTTCCCTATTTCCTAAGCAGTAAAAATCCGGGGACGCGCCCCGGATCTGATCACTTATAATTGAAATACCGTCATCATGCAAACATATCAAAGTTGCTTCCGATAACTGCATAATTGGTAGCACCTTTGCCTGCATCATAGCCGCTGGCTGCTCCTGAAAAACTCTGGGCAATATCATTGAAAGCCTTCTCAACACCGGCAGAACCACCGGTCTTCTGTGTCTGAGCTGAAGCTGTAGCGTATACAACAGGCTTCACCGGTTCAACAGCGCCCGAACGAAGTGCCTCGTTCTGACGAACCTTGTATGAATCGGAAATCTCCGACTGATTGCTAACCTGATATGCATTATTTACAGGTGCTGTATAGGAAACTGCTGACGCACCGCCAACCGAACCTACTCTGCCAACTGATAATGACATCGATACCTTCTTTCTGTAAAAGAAAATAAAATCCAAATAAAATTATACAACAGCGAAGGTATTTGTCAACAACTAAATCTTGTTCGCAAAATCCAGCAAAACCACTATATATTGTATAAAATCACTCATATTTTGCAGCAAGATTAACAAGATGTCCTAACTGCTGGTTTATAACGTCTTTATGAAGGGGATCCTCCACCTGTTCCTTAACCTTGGCATCTATCTCCTCCTGGATCTCGGGAGACAGGCCACTCTTGGCAAAGGAATAAACTACATTGGACTCCTTATCCGTATTGAGCTTCATGAGTTTAGCGTAGTTCATTGCCTGGGTAAGGATATCAAGCTTGTACTCTGTCTTAGGATTCTTATTGTAAAGATCCAGGGCATTTTCAAAAGAGAGCATGTACTTATGTCCACTGACATGATCGGCCATCATGCCATTGACCATGGTTTCCGCAGTGGGGCTTACCTTCAGCATTTCTGAATAAAGGAAGTTTTCCTCCTTATGATGATGGAAGTCCTCAACATACTTTTTGATAAAATCGATCACGCGGCGCATATCCTCATCCGAAACCTCTGCTCCCTCAAGGACTTTACAGCACATGGACTTTAAGATTTCAAGCATTCTTGAAATATTGGCGTGTTCTTCCTTAAGAATATCGATGCTATACATTGAAACAACTCCCTCCTATAAACTCCCTTATAAGTGATGTACTTACAATGGCTTCCGTGGGCATCGGCATGAAATAGTCCAAAAGTTTGATAAGCCGCTTTGCTTCGGAGTACTCCGGACATCCTCTGTCAATAGCATAAAGTTGAGGCTGGGCATAAAGCTTAAGTACAGCCATCTCATATATCAGTGCCGAGTTAAACATAACATCCGCCTCTTCCTGAAGCGGGAAGATATTCCTGGTCTCACCCCTGTGGACTGAATCCCACATAGCAATGGTTTCCTGAGCTGTAGTTCCTCTGGTCCTTGCATCCCGGACTATACGCCTGATCAGTCGTCCGTCCGTAGTGGAAAGGGGATTGTGCTCATCTATGGCGAGCTGGGTCAATGCCGAAATATATATCTTGAACTTGCTCTCCTTGGGAAGGGTATATGACAACCTGTCATTAAGACCATGGATACCCTCAAGAACAAGTATATCATTTTTAGCAAGCTGCATAAAGTTTCCTTTATATTCCCGCTTACCGATATTAAAGTTAAAGGTAGGAAGCTCTACTCTCTCGCCTGCAAGAAGCTTTTGCATATCCTGATTGAAAAGCTCGATATCCAGACCCTCGATAGCCTCAAAGTCCTTTTCTCCGAACTCATCGATAGGCATCTGATCCCTGTTGAAGTAATAATTATCAAGAGCCACCGGATGAGGCCTTACTCCCAAGGCCCTGAGCTGGACCGACAGACGATGCGAGAAGGTTGTCTTGCCTGAAGAAGAAGGGCCGGCGATCATGATAAACTTCCTGCTGGGATCCTCTGCTATCTGACGGGCAAGGGCACCTATACGCTCCTCCATAAGTGCTTCCTGAACAAGAATGATCTCATCTGTCCTTCCGCTGGCGATGGCATCATTAAGGGCTCCCACCGTGTTGATCTCCATAAGAGATCCCCATTCTCTGGATCTTCGAAGAGCGGTAAAGAGCTTAGGCGTAGCCTCCTCCTGTGCATCTCCGAAGATAAGCACAAAACCATCCTCATAAAGTTTAAGTCTGAAATCAGACAAATACGCAGTGGAAGGAACCATGTATCCGTAAAAATAATCCTTGCACCCGTCCAGATCATAGATATTGGTATTGGAAGCACTTCTGTATCGAAGAAGCTTTTCCTTGTCCTTCATACCAAAGTCCCTGAACATCTCCTGTGCAACGGCCGTAGGATATGCACTCTTGGTAATGGGAAGATCCTTGGCAACAAGCTCCCTCATCAGGGACTCAAGCTTTTGTAAAAAAGCTTCATCTACAACGGTTGTTCCGGTAATACTGCAAAAGTATCCCTGTCCCAAAGAGAACTCTACCCTAACTTGCTCATCATCCTTCAGTATATCAAGCAGCGCCCTCTGCATAAGAAAAACCAGAGATCTCATCATGGCTCTGCGCCCGTTCTTCTCATCCTTGCTTAAAAATCGGACTTCGCCATCTTTTTTAACTGTCTTATACAGTTCGCAAAGCTTACCATCATAGATACAAAGGACCAATTCCATGTATCTCTCCGGCTCCAATGAGATCGCAAGATCCCGGAGAGTTGTCCCCTTCTCTATCTCACAAACTTTTCCCTCATATATTATCTTACAAATATCACCCATAAGAATTATATAACCTCCCAGGGCTGGGCAACCGGATGGGTATACACCTTAAGCTCCGGAAAAGCCTCCCCTAAAAATGAAAACATATCTTCCATAAAAAGTTTTTCGATACCGTAATGACCAGCATCTATAATTGAGATCCCCTGCATTACAGCATCTATACCGTTATGATGATCTATATCCCCTGTGATAAGTACATCCGCACCCTGGGATATAGCTTCTCCGATAACGGACTTGCCGGACCCGGGACAGATCGCAGCGATACCAGCCTTGGCATCGGGATCTCCAAACATCCTGACTTGATCAACGAAAAAAACCTTTTTCACCTTTTCGCAAAGATCCCTAAGAGAAAGCGGTTTTTCCAGAGCACCGGTACGTCCTATACCAAATGGCCCATCCTCATCGCTTCCGCAAACATCCAGAACCACCGGATCTACCAGTCCAAGACGCTTAGCGGCCTCCTGAGCCATGCCGTAAATGTCATAGTTGGTGTGCATGCAGATAAGGCTGATACCCTCTCTGACAAGCCTCAGGACCCGTCTTCCCGTCATGTCATCCTCAGTCACTCTCGATATCGATGTAAAGATCATGGGATGATGGGTTACTATAAGTGACGCTCCCCGGGCCGCCGCTGCTTCTATAACCTCGTCAGTAGCATCAACGGCAAGGTATACTCCCGACACTTCTGCTTCCATATCACCCACAAGAAGTCCGGAATTGTCCCATGAAAGCGCGCTTTCAAAAGGGCTCCTTGCGTCTATGGTTTCATAAACCTCACTGACTCTCAATCTGTAATTCCTCCGATCATTTCAAGAAAAGCATCAAGTTCATCTTTGCGCTCAACAGGAACATCATCTATAAATGACATGATCTGCTGCTTTTGATGCCTCAAATAATCAATAAATTCAGGAGTTTTTTTCTCAAGCAGTACCGGCCCCAATGCTGTCTCCCTATCGGAAAGCTTTTTATACAGTCCGGTATCATACTTTACTTTTTCTATAACGTAATACTTTCCGTCTTCAAATACAACTCTCTCATCCAAAAAGGCAAAGCCCTCGTCCGAAAGAAATGAGCGAAACTCCCTGATGTTGGACTGGGGCGATAACACAAGCTCACTACATCCTTTTGCAATATCCATACCACCGGCAAGGATATCTCCCATGACATATCCGCCCATGCCGGCAATGATAACCGTATCCGGCTGCTTTTTACCCGAAAGATGGGACAGACCGTCTGATCTGACAAGCTCATATTTACCATCAAGTCCAAGTCCGGACATATTGTCCCTGGCAGCAGCCAGTGGTCCCTCACCTATATCGGAAGCAATAACATATCCTGCCTTACCTCGTTCTAAAAGAGCTCTGGACAAAAGTCCGTGGTCGCAACCCACATCACAGATAACATCAGCCGGAGATGCCATATCGAAAATGGCCTCCAGTCTCTTTGAAAGCTGTATCATCACTCCAGATAATCCTTGAGCTTGCGGCTGCGGCTGGGGTGACGGAGTTTACGGAGTGCCTTAGCCTCGATCTGACGGATACGCTCTCTGGTTACATTGAACTCTTTACCAACCTCCTCAAGGGTACGGCCTCTGCCGTCCTCAAGGCCGAAGCGGAGGATAAGAACCTTTTGCTCACGCTCGGTAAGGGTATCAAGAACCTCTCCCAACTGCTCACGAAGAAGAGTAAAGGTTGCCGCATCCGCAGGTACGGGAACATTGTCATCCTGGATAAAATCTCCCAGATGTGAATCCTCCTCCTCACCGATAGGTGTCTCGAGAGAAACGGGCTCCTGTGAGATCTTGAGGATCTCTCTTACCCTCTCAACAGGCATATCCAACTCCTCTGCGATCTCCTCGGGGGTAGGTTCCCTTCCAAGTTCCTGAAGCAGCTGTCTGGAAACACGGATGAGCTTGTTGATGGTCTCAACCATGTGTACAGGTATACGGATAGTCCTTGCCTGATCCGCAATGGCACGGGTAATAGCCTGACG
>JAEEGL016906790.1_pt1 | contig 23501 bp, 27 predicted proteins | sample 9134231 | NCBI WGS metagenome assembly JAEEGL01 (sample SAMN16246548, study PRJNA631951) | gut metagenome | biome: gut microbiome; feature: rumen; material: fiber-attached | host: Bos | place: Iran: Karaj | collected 2018-10
AAGAACGAAGTGAAGAAGCCCGTGGAAACGGTCAAGCCTGTTCAGCAGGTACAGCACCGTCAGAAACGTGACTACTTCCTGTACAGCCCGACCAACAAGCAGTTCCTTATGTCAGACAGGAAGTTTGGCATTTCTGGTGAACTGTTTGTGTTCCACTCCATCACGGAAGCAAAAGCCGTTCAGGGGTTTGTTGGTGATGACTGCATTGTGTTGACCAAGGCCGTCTAAGAAACAGTTAACCACAACCGAACGTGACCCTGTATCAATAACTGGTACAGGGTCTTTTTTTATACCCTTGTCAACACCAGTCTGAAATGCTAAACTGTTTTCAACAAGACAGGAGAAACAGTTATGGGTATCTCATTCAGACACCTTGCCGGTTTTGGCAAACGTATTGAGTACAAACTCATCGGCGATATGCTTATGGAAGGTTTGGACGTATACGTTCCGTTGGTTGATGACCACGGTGTTGACTGTATAGTGAAGAAACAGGACGGCACGTTTATTGAGGTACAAATCAAGGCACGTTCAAACGAAGTCATTTTTGGTGACGCCGCATTGTTCTCTGCAATCACACATGAACCAACAAAGAACTTCTACTTTGTTTTCTATTCGGAACGCATGAGCATGATGTGGATTCTTTCATCAGAAGAGTTCCTAAACGAATGTGACACAAACGTAAAGGGACGTAACAGGGGGAGACATTCAATATGGATGAACGGAAAGCGTGGTGGTGTTGAGTATTGCAAGCCACAGTTTGAGAAGTACGTATGCCGTGACTTTACACGTTTTCATTGAACAAACTGTTATGCCACCAAGACCGTCTAAATAGACTTTCGTTTTACGCCGCAAAAACCGACCCTGTTTCCATCGCTGGCACAGGGTCTGTTAATTTATACGGAGAAAGTCTAAAGAGCGTTTAAGCGGCGTTAATCGGTGATTGTCTTTTTAGCACCGATAGTTTAGCCCTTCCACTTCTAACCTGTTCATCCATTTTACGTCTAGCCCAATATCTTTTATGAGCTTCAGAAAGGTGTTTACGGTGTTCCTCACTCTTTGGAATACCTAGTTTCTTTTGACGCATTTTCTCTTTCGTTTCATCACTGTACTTTAGACCTGTATGGTGTAACCTAATATGATCACCCTTCTTCATTATCTTCAAGTCCTCTGGCAACCATAGAATGTAACGTTCTGGGTTGTTATAAAGAAGTGTAGTATCAATGTGGTGTAAGACCCAGCCCGGAATGCCCTTGTACGTTCCACATATCTCTTTCCAACGGCGGTTCTTGTTTACCATTGAAACGTTATTTTGTTCTCTAGTTAAGTATTTGCTTATCATAGTCTTTTTACCTCGATTTGTTTTTCTTGTTCAAACCACTTCAAATAGATAATGGTTTTAGTTTATTCAAATAAATTGTTACCTCGAACTTGACTACAAAACAGACCCTAGAACAGACAGCAGTTTGAACCAGTCTGAACAAATTAAAAACCACTCAAACAAGGAACCGTTATGGGACGACATTTTGGTTACACACACAAAGAAGAGACAAAGCAAATAATGAGCGAACTTAAAAAGGGAATACCTTTCACAGAAGAACACAAACGCAAGTTGTCAGAATCACATAAACGTTACTGGTTAACCCATAAACTTACAGAGGAACAAAAGAAGAAACGTGGTAGACTTATTTCAGAAGCATACAAAAGAAAAACCGTTACTGTTAGGAAACCTGTATCAGAGGAAACTAGAAAGAAAATGTCCGAAGCACGTAAGGCATGGGCAAAGGCACATCCATACACACTTGAAGAACGCATTAAAAGAGGCATGGCAATTTCAGAAGGTTGGAGAAAAAGAAGAATGAAAGTTGTACAGGTTAAAGACTCTGCAAAGTTACCAGTTAAAGCGGAAGAAGGTTTGAAGAAAGTTGAACTCAAAAAAGTTGACCGTAATGCCATCCGTGAGTACGTGAAGAAGTACGGCAAAATACAACTCTTTTAGAGACACAACTTGTATTGAGACGTGCATCAAAACATTGAGATATTTCTACTGCTGAAAACTGGTTGTTTTTGGTGGTGAAGATATTTCAACCTGTGGAGACATATCCTAGTCAAAAAAGAAATCCTAACTTGCACACCAACTTGAACAAAATATAGTAGTAATTTGGTTGTCATATTTTCCTTCCCTTCTGGAACGCAAAACACCTTTCATTCTAACGGCTTCTTCACTTTCCTTTCTGGTTGCGTTCCAGAAGGTTTTTCCTCGCTGTTTTACGCACCATTTGTTAGCCGTTTGGAGTACGTATTTGAAACAGCTTTTCTGGGGCTGTGCCAGAAGTTGTAACCTGTGCCAGAAAAACCTGTGCCAGCATGGCGCACTGGCACACGCGAACAGCACAGATTTTTAGCACCGAATTTTTTTTTAGCCCTGTAAATACTGGGCTTTTCGACAAAATCGAATTCTACTGGCATGGTTCGTGCTGCCATTAGGGTGCCGTCAAAAAAGGGCCGACGGCAATTCCCACAACCAACCTCGACAAACCAACTTGCCTTAACAAAGGAGGTGAAACACAACGTAAACTAACACTCATCAACAAGAAAAAATGCGGTCAAAACAAGTAACAAACAAAGGAGCAATTCGTGCTCCAAAACAAAAGGAAAAAACTAATGATTGAAATCACAACCGAAAACATAGAAACTTATCAAATGCGCATGGGACTCAAAACCGCGGACGAGGAAATTATCAGCAGGTTAACGCCTGTACTTAAAGACTCGGACCCGAGAGTGATTCTCGCGCTTTTGATTAAAAATGTAACAGACCTTCAGGTATATAGATACTCGATTGAGTGTGGTCAACATGACGTAGACAAGACTGAGGAAGAACTTGTCTCTCACGGCGAAAAATATACTGCATACTACGATGGCAACGAATGGGCTCTCATTATAAATAATGGTTTTACAATTTGCAAGCTTAACGTTAGTAAAGACGCAGTTGACAAGATATTGAAATAAACAAAATACATTCAAGGTTAAATAGAATTGCCTCCTGTGGATTCAACCGTGCCGAGTCCACAGGAGGTTTCAATTACCTGTTTGGTGCTACCTGGACTTGTCTGGAACATTTCCATTAACCGTACTTAAGAAGGTCTAAACCAAAGTGGGAACTAACATGGTGGAACCAGACCACCCCATTACTACCGTCTCTCAACCTTTTATATTATGTAGTGAACTACAGAACGCTAGTATAAAAAGAAAATGTTTTGTGACTACAAACATCTACGGATAAGCACTTTGGAGTTGCTGAAAAAAGGTTTTGAAACATGAACATTATTGAGAACGAAACTTGTTAGAAAGTGAATATCGACCTGTAAAGAAAACAGAATAAACTATGTAAACAGTTTGTATAGAACTTTCGTTTATTTGGGGGTTGAAATATACCCCCAAGGGTTCTACAACTGTTACACCCTAACGAAAGAGTTTTTATATGCAAACAAACTACGCACAATATCTCAACTACTTGGCAAACTTTAACTTGCCAAAAAGACAAAAGATTCACAACGAGAATCTATTACGTTTTTCTTCCAAAAAGACTGGTAACAAGAACATTGATAACTACGTTGACAAAGTAACCAGTTGGACACAAACAAAAACATATTCAATGTCTGACTTCAATGTTCAGACAATAACAACAGAGAGCATTAAAGAGAAGTTTGGTAGGAACTGGAAGTTTTGCTTAAAGACAATGTACCCAATAGTTTACAAACTCTATTGGGAAAACTACCATTCAACCAACGGGATCAAAGAAGTCTTTTTGTCCTGTTGTTCAAAATGTTTTGTTGAACGTGTTGGCTCCTCTTCTAGCGTCAATAGACTTTTCCATAAACTAGAGGCTATTGACTGCATACACAACGTTCCTTTTATTATCGACGGCAAGGAATACTCAACCTCTTTCGGTGGTAATAAATTTAGATGGTGTAGAGAACACGGTTATGGATACGGAGAGACATACAAAAGCAAGTTTCAAGGTGTTTCAAAACACTATATCATTCACCCTGTTGTAATTGATGTGTTGTACAAGTGGTCAAAGGAACTTTTCGGTGTTTACCATTGGAGAACACTTCTTGACGATGCAACCTCACTAGACTTTGACAGGGACGATTATTTGAAGTACGTTAAGATATTGGGAAAAGCCTTTTTTAAGAATGGTGTCTATGTTCCCTTTGCTAGACACAACATTAGAGTTAACCAGTTTCCAACCAGACACAAGTTCGAGTTGTATTCAATACGTTTCATGTATGAAAATGACAGCCGTTTTCGTTACGCAACAGACTTACGCAAACAGTTAAACGAAAACATTATGGATGTTGACTTAAAGGGTGTATTTGAACCAACGTTCCACTACAGCCCTTCTGGCGAGACCTGTACAAAGATCGGCATTAGAAACTGGTGCAACATGGCTACTTTCAAATCCCATGAATCAAAAGATGTTGTTGAACTGATTGATGGAGAATACGTTACCTTGACCGTTGCCAATAACAACTATAAAGGGAAAATGTTCAAGGACGAGTGCATAAAGAAGTTTGGTTGTACCGGCAAAGAGTTTGACAGCAACGGCAACATTCCCCGTGTTCTGTACTTTATGAATTATGGCAAATGGCTACCACAGAACGTCTGCATGTATGAAAAGATGTTCGGTGTTAGTTTCAACAATAACAAGTTCATAAAGAAGTTACACAAGTCCGTTGCACTTCCAGCGTTGTTTACTTCATCACCAGACGAGTACATATACAAGACAAGTCTTTACTATGATGACAAGGAAAGAGAAATCCAAAAAGAGGCACAAAAGTTTGGTGAAGTTGTCCCAGATGAATTTGCTAATTACACATGGGAAAAGGTACATGAGTTGTTTCCCGTTATAAGCGGAACGGAGTGCTTCTTTGTGGAAAGCATTATATTCATGTTACTGGAGAAACAGTTGCAGGACATGGGTATAAAAGACTACGTTATCAAGTATGATGCTGTGTATCTGTTCCACGGTGAAGAAATAGACTTTAACGCCATGTTAACCAATGCTGCAAACCAGTACAAAGAAATGTTCATGTCTAATGTTCAGTTTCCACCAGAACCAGTTACTACAAAACAAAAAGAGTTTGGTTATGTGTCCTGTATAGACAACCTACGAATTTAACTTACTTACTAACAACAAATGAGGAATCATTATGACAAGAGAAATACAATCAATACCAGCCTATTTTACAGAGGTTGAATATGACTTTGACGAAATAGACAGAGCAGTATGTAGAGCATACCTGTACAACAAATGTGACGGCAAAACATACGAGTACATTGACAATATAGCACCGTTGGAAGAAGACTTTATAGAACAGGTACAAGAAATGCTAAATGCTAGACTGTTGATCGAAGTTTCAAATGGTACGTTTATGAATTTTGAATGGGTGTAATGGAGGCTGAAACAGACCATAGGTAACAATCTAACTACATACAACACGAACCACATAAGAAGGAATCATATGGACAACAATATCAAACGAACTTACACAACCATTAGAACAGTCATTTCCCACAGTTGGTTTGAAATCAATTCCAACGGTTTTGGACTGGTTTACCTAATGGCATTGGATGATAAAGGTTGTTTGAAGAACAAGTACGTGTTTCCAATCGAACATTACAACCCTTTGGAGGACAATTTCAAACAGGGTCTTTACCAACTTACGTATTGTGAAGAGGATATACAAGACGGCTTTCCGATACCACTTGTTTCAGTCACTTTCATACGTGAGTAAAAACCCATCTGGCTAGAACTCAAACGAGGTAACAAAAAGTTCTAGCCAGATGGGAAAACAATTAAATGAGGTTTTATATCTTTCTACTACAATTTATTCATTTGTTTTGGAGACGTTTCTCTAGCCTCTCCATGTCTCCAGTCTGTCTCACTTTTGAAATCATTTGAATAAACTAAAATGATTTACATTGAGGTAACATTATGACAGACAAAGAGTTACAAGAATATATCGTATACAAGATCGGTTTCGTGTTCTTCAATTCCTCCACAAAGGAAAAGCAACAGGAACTCCTAAACAAGTACGGTTCCATGCTTACTCCAGAACACCTACAGGAGTTAAAACAGAACATGAAACAATAAACAACTAATGAAGGAAAAGACTATGCTAAACATATACACTCCAGTTCAATGTCTTAAAGACGGTAACAACAGAACAGTTTGCTATTACCCTACCGTGGAAATAACTACGGACAACATGGAAAACATAGACCCTGTTAAGTTAAGACAGTTCCAAATAGACCTTGCCGACTACATGGAAAAGGGTCTAAACAAATGCCTACTCTAAAACATCAATAACGAAGGAGGTATTATCATGCACGACCTTACAGTTAAACAACTTATTGAAATGCTAAAACAATATCCAGAGGACGCTAAAGTCCTTATACATTGGGAACAGTTCGCTTACTCACCCATAGAGCATATAGAGTATTACCCAGAGACAAACGAACTGGAAATAGAACATGACAACTAAATGTCCCCATTAGACATTCACTTTCAAAACATATTTAACCCTCAAAAGGAAATACATATTATGACTACAGACATATCAATAAAGACTTGGAAACAAGCAACAAACCACTCTCCATCTGGAGACTTCAAGGTAGCATATTTAACAGCCGAGGACGGTAGACAGTTCACCGTTTATGAAAACACTCCCGGCACAGCCTTGATAGCCCAAGACGCTAAAGTTACCCTGCACTATAAAGAGAACGTAAAGAACGGCAAAACGTTTTTCAACTGTTACAACATTACACCCCAGACCACAAAGAATACAGGGGAACAGGTACTGGATACCCTTAAGAACATACAGGAGCTTCTACAACAGGTTCTTTCCACTCTACCCCAGAAGAACACTCCTGTAGAAACCACGGCAGAGGACCCTACCCCATGTAATGATGGCCTTCCGTTCTAGTTACCCACATAACCCTCCTGACATAACCCCAGACCATACCCTACGGCATATATGCTCTCCAGCCCTATGCCGTATGGTATATGGACTGGTATTCATATACGCTACCATCCACATACACCCTAGACAAAGGAATTCATAACATGGACGAATCACATACAGACAGACCAGAGACACTTGTAACGTGTTGTTTCTTAAGATCATTGGGAGAAAGACTTTCAACGAAAGACACGTTCAAAGTTCTAACAAGGACAAAGGAACTTCTTTCTTTCTACAAGAATATGTTTACGCAAAGGAACTACAACATCATTGAGAAACTTGTTGAGGGTTTCTTGTTGTCAATTCTTGAAGACGAAGCTTCTGACGTTCAAGAAAGAGTTTTGAAAACTTCTTGAGGCAGACCCGAGAGCAACTTTTCAAAAAAAAATTTTTGAAACTGAAAAAGACTTTCCCGCCCCCGACAGAGGTTCTTCCGAAAGTCTTTTTCTACACCTTATGCCATTCGACGGACTGGTTTTCAGTCACTTTATAAAAGTCTATTTCACAGAATAACTTAAAACACGGACACCATCATGCTTGACTATCGTTCTTGGAAAAAGAAAAGAAATTTAGAGGCTCAACACAAGTATCTTGACGAAGCCTGTTCAATTGATGCACAACTAAACGAAGCACGTTCAAAGATCAATTGGGAAAGACGTAAGGAAGCAGAAAGAGACATTGTTCAATGGGTCCGAACCTACGTCTGCAACGGACTTCTTTTGGACGATGAACCTCCACCGTTGGGAGAACAGATTTTAAGGGAAATGTGGACGGCAATTTTTGACGCAAGACCGTATATGATTGAACAGGCAAGAGGAAGCGGAAAAACCAGTTACATTGAAAGCGTTGTTCTGGCAGCTATTGCACAGGGCAAAAGAGACTTTTTTGTGCTTATAGGTCAGAACTCCATTTCAGCGCAAAACCTGTTGTCAGACATATTCCGCGTCATAGTCGAACCAAGTCCTTTTAGTGAAGACTATCCAGACCTATGTTTGCCCTTCACTATCAGTCCAGGTTCATTCCGTAGACGGCAAACGTTTAACGGTGTTTCTACTGACATACAAAAGAACGTCAACAAGTTAATCTTTGCTAGGCTGAAAGAATCAGACGGTACAGAAGCTCCTACGTCCTCTTCCTGTATAGTTGTCAGAGGAATTACAGGTGGCTTAAGAGGTCTAAAACACGGTACAAAAAGACCTTCGTGTGTAGTGTTGGATGACATACAAGATGACGAGACAGCAGAGAGTGATTCACAGGTTGAAAAGTTAATCTCAATCATAAACAAGTCTGTTTTGAATTTAGGTGGCAAAGGAAAGGTCGCTTGCTTACAAGCTGCAACTCCGATATGTGCAGATGACCTCGTTCAACGCATTGAAAAAGACAAGGCGTGGAAAACAACACGTTTCCCTGCAATAATCCATTGGCCGAAGGATTACGTAGACCATCCTACAGACGGATATTGGGCTAAATACTTCGCCTATTACGATGAGGAAAACGCCATTGGTTCTACACATGAAAAGTCATTGAAGTTCTACAAACGGCACCAAAAGAGAATGGACAAAGGTGCAGAGGTTTTGAACCCAAAAAGATTCAAGGAAAGTGACGGACATGCCAGCGCGCTGCAATCGCTAATGGACAAGCTTCACATGATCGGTGAAGGTGCTTTCTACAGCGAATATCAAATGATGCCAAAAAGAGTTGACCTAGCGTTACAGGTTACACAGAAAGACGTTGTAGGAAAGATAAACAACTCCATTCTTAAGAACCAGATTCCAGACGGTTACGTGTTCTGTTGTGGTGCCATAGACTTGAATACAAGTTACGGTGCAACTATTACGTTAGGTTGTTTCAAAACAGACTCCACAATGTCCATCATTAGGCACAAGATAAACAAACTGGTTATAGACCAACAGTTGCCAGACGTACAGTACAACCAAGCCCTTTACAATGAACTAGGAAAGATATTCAAACGGTTGCAGTCTTTGGGTATAAAGATAAACGCCGTTGGAATAGATGCTGGTGGTAGGAACCTGACTGCCGTTTGTGAGTTTGCAAAGAACTCCCTTGAACTGTACGGAATACCCTGTTGTGGAATGATTGGTAGGGCAAGCACAAACTTCAATCCACTTATCAAAAGCAGGTTAAGGAATGCAGTCGGAAGAACTGTTCTTTGTGGAGACCCAAAGGAACATCTAAAGTCTGGAAGTGGCTACAAATATATGTTCTTTGATTCAGACCACTTTAGAGAGGTTGTCCAAAGGTCTTTTCTGGTAGAAACAGGTGCGCCGGGAAGTTGCAATCTGTACAAGGACTTGCCTTTGGAACACGTAGAGTTTGCACATCAAGTATGCAACGAACAACTGCGTTGGAAAAAGACAAAAGGTGACGGAAGAATAGAGTACAACTGGAAGTCAAAAGAACCACACGATTACCTTGATTGTCTAGCCATGATGAGGGCAATAGCAGAACACGAAGGTCTTTCAACTGTTCAAATTACCGCACCATCTTCAACACACAAGCAGTTGAAACAACTGGTGAAAAGAAAGGTGTTAAGAAACCGCATACGTTTTGTCTAAAACTACAGAACAAATACAAAATCAATTCCACCAGTTTTTACGGACGATTCCATGACAACATCACAGAAGAAAAAGATTCTCATACACATACAGGCTCTTGAAAAAGATTTGGAGACATTGAGACAGGTGAGAATGGAAGTAGCCTCTTCTGGTTATGCCTCTGCAAGCCTTTCAAGTGGTGGTGGAAGCAAGAGTTACACACGTTCTTCCATGTCCGAAATAACAAGGACTATTGCAGAAATATCACGTGAGCTAGACCAGTACATGAAGATGCTGTACAACGGTGGTTCTACAAGTTGTCCGTACACGTCAATACTCCACGTCTTCAGTTAAAAACAAGGGACTTTCAAACATGAACTTTCTTAACATCTTCAAGAAGAAAACACGGGGCAACAAGGCGTTAAAATGGGAACAGTTGTCTGACGAAAGAAAACAAAGAGCAACCTCCAAGATAGCAACGGCAATTAGAAACATGGCAGGAGCTAGGTATAAGATAGTAACAGGAACCGATGAGTGGCAACGTGAACGTGGCATAACAGAGAAAAAAGGTGAAGACGATATTCTTGACAAATCCAAAAGGGGCAAACTTCTAGACCTGTCAAGAAACGCCGTTAGGAACAACGCGACTTTCAACACCATTTTGAAACAGTTTGATCTACAGGGTGTTGGCATTAACGGTGGAAAGGCAATCATAACTTTCAAGGACGAACAGTTTTCCCAAGAGGTAAAGGAAGCGTTTGCAAAGTGGACACGTAACGCCGACTTCTTTGACGGTCTTAACCTTAACACGTTACTCAAACTTATTCTAAAGACGGAAATAATCGGTGGTGATTTGGTCATACTTTTTGACGACAACTTGATAAATGATTCTGGACGTGTTTTGGTGTATGAACCAGACGAAATAGGTGACACGAAAGAAGAGGAAATAGAAAAACGTTACGGCAAAAAGTCATACCAGAAACAAGGCAGGGTTTACACGGAGTTTGGACAGTTCCAAGGCGTAATTGTTTCACGTTCCCAAAGAGGTAATGACGTATTCGATCCAGACAGTTGTTATTTCCTTCACAAAGACCCTAACGGTTCTTCTTTTGATGACCTGTGGTTAATGCCAAGAAACGTTTTCAGAATAAGTCAGGGTAGAGGAATAACACCTACAACTTCAAGTCTTTCAACGATAATTGACCTCAACGATTACGTTGGTTTTGAAATTGCAGCTGCAAAGAAAAACTCACAGACCATTGGAACCATTACAGACAGTAACGTAGACCGTGAAGTTATAACTCCCCCTTCACCTTTTTCAACTGGTGAGGAAGATGAAGACGTTGACTTTTCCAACATGACGGACGAACAGGTTGAAGAGGTTGCAAAACAGGTTCAAGAGGAAAAAGAACAGACTTATTCCTTGGACAAGATTAACGCCGCCGGTGTAATATATCAACAATTACCTGACGGCTACAAGTTAGACCTTTTGGACACAAAGCATCCTAACCAGAACGCAATAGAGTTTGTACGTTGGCTTGCTTCAATGTCAGCAGCACCGTTCGGCTTAACCTCCGTCTATTCGACACTTAAGGTTGACTCGTCTTATAGTGGTTACATGGGTGAAAGAGCCATGTGTATTCCAGTTTGGGAAGAGACGCAGAAGTTCCTTGAAAACATCTGTGACTGGATCCTTTACAGATGGGCTATCTGGGCTGTCAGAAAAGGAATCATCCAAGACAAGTTTGAAAGCGAGGACTGGATTAAAAACGTGTCCTGGCAATGGCCTAAACAGGGTGACATTGATTCCGTAAAGGAACAAAACGCAATCAACCTTAAGTTGAGGAACTGTACAGGTTCCTACAGGGAAATATATGGGGCAGACTGGAAGAACAAGTTACATAAGATTGCCGAGGAAATAGACTTCTGCAAGGCTAACGGAATACCTCACCCAGCACTTCAAACCGTGAGCGGTGCTGTAATAGATGTTCAGCAACAAGAAGAACAAATACAAAAAGATAACGAAGAAGAAAAGGATTGATAATGGCAACAAAAACATTTTCTATATTCGGTGAGATAGTTGACACCCAAAGTGACCGTTGGGGCTATGAAGATGTTTGTCCAGATATGTTCAGCTATTTCCTCAAAAACGAAGTACAGGACGGAGACGAAATTGTAGTCGAAATTAACTCCGTTGGTGGTTCCGTTACTGCTGGCATTACAATACACAACCTTCTTAAGAACTGTGGACACAAAACAACGGCAAGAGTGTTGGGACTTGCGGCTTCCATTTCAAGTGTTATTGCATGTGGTGCAGACAAGATAGAAATGTACCCCAACTCCCTTTTCATGATGCACCTTCCTTGGACTGTCAGCATGGGTAATTCAGAGGACTTCCAGAAGATGGCTGACACACTTGAACAGTACAATGACGTTATATTGAAAACGTACCAGTCCAAGTTCAACGTTGACGAGGACAAGATCAAAGAGTACATGAAGAACGAGACTTGGATGACTGGTACAGGTGCAAAGGAAATGGGTCTTGTGTATGACCTTCTTGGTGACACCCAAGAGTTTAAGATGGCGGCTTGTTCAAAGATACCAAAGTTCCTACACGCACCAGAGAACTTCAAAAACATTGTCCGCATAGGAGACAAGATGAACAAAGAATTTTCAACACAAAAAGATAATGAAACTGTAGTCGAAAATACAGTTCAAAATGAGACACAAGAGACCGTAGAGACACCTTCTCAAAATGAAACGGTTGTAGACACAATTACCGTAGAAGAAGCAAACAAACGTGTCAGCGGTATGCAGTCCAAAATGCAGTCTCAAATCAATGACCTCAAAAAGACTTATGAAGGTCAAATAAAAGATTTACAAAGTCAGCTAGAGTCCAAGGAACAGGAATTAACAAAAGTCAATGCTTCTGTTATCAGCCTTTCCAAAGGTCTTGAAGATACCAAGAGTGAATTACAAAAAACTGTATCAGCACTTAAGGAAAAAGAACAGGCATTGGAAACGCTGAATTCCAACGTAAACATTCCGAACAATGAACTGCCGACAATGAACGAAGGGCTAGCAAAATGTAAAACACCTTCTGAAAAGGTTGCGTTCCTCAATTCGGGAAAATACAAACGAAACTAACTCTCAACATAAAGGATTCAAACAATGGCTTTAACATCTCCCGGCCTCATTAAAGGGGCCAATCAGGTGCTTGTTGACCTTGCACCAGAACTTAACCTCATTAAACTTTTCAGTTACGATTGCTCTGACGCTGTTGCAGAAGCTGGCGCAAAGATACGTGTAGCACTTGCAACAGGTGGAACGGCTGAAACATACAATGCTTCCAGTGCCAATTATGAACATGAAACTGGTTCTCTTTCCGATGTCTTTGTAACTCTTTCGGAACAACCGAAAAGCACAATTGGAATCGCTTCACTGGATGCCCTTGAACTTGCAGAGTCTCCTTACTGGAACAAGTTTGCTGAAGCAACTGGTGATAGCGTAAGTGCTTCCATCAGCGCGACAGTCGGCGGTTTGTTCACAACCGCAAACTGCACAGGTGGAAAGATTGTAATGGCTTCCGTTACAAAGGCGGCAGTCGCTGGTTTAAGAGCAAGTGCTGTCGGACGTGTTGCAAACAACGTTCTCTTACTCAATCCTACATATTACGCAGACCTTTTAGGTCTACTTGATAGTGGTGTATTCGGTGGAACAGACCCAATCCAGACAGGTTACATTCCTCGTCTCTATGGCTTCAAGGCTATAGCACAGGCAAATGACCTTCCTTCTGGCGTTCTTGGTGTTCTCCTTCCAAGCAACTCTATCGCTATTGCTTCAAGAACTGTTGCAATTCCTGATCCAAGTTGCTATTCCGAATATGGAACAGTTACAGACGAGAACGGTTTTGCACTTACCGTCTTAAGACACGGTTCAGCAGCTACAGGCAAGGCTTTCTTGAACACAACCTGTCTCTTCGGAGCAACTTTTGTGAAAAAGAGCTGGGTAAAATATATTGCTGCGGCATAGTATCCAGAAACCCATTCTGCCATAACAAGTCCCTCCTTGTAGAAATACAGGGAGGGTCTTTTTTTCCGTGAACAAATACAAAAAGAAAACACCTTATGAATAGAACTAATCCTTGGGAAACAGACAATGCCTTTGAACCAATGTATACGGAAGTCATAAGTATTTCAGCTCCTAGAAATAACAACACCATAAGACAGACTTTGAAGTGTTGTGTTTTCACGGACGGTACAGGTGAAGCTTTGTACGATGGAAATACTGAAACAGACCGTGAGGACATTATGATAGCCACCAAGAAAGGGGACTGGAAGTTTGTACAGTCCCTTCAAACTGGAGACGAGATAAAAAGACTTTCCAATGATATAACGTATACGGTTTCGACCGTCAAAAAAGATGCTTTGTGGGGCTGGATTATAAACGCAAGAGGTGCTTAAGATGGAATACCAAGCGACAGCCACTTTTGAAGGAGAACCCTTGTCTGTTTTGAACGATCTTATCAAACTCCGTTCACAGGCACTAAAGGAGTCCGTTCGTGACGCGACTGCCGCAGTTGGTATTAACGCATTGACATCCATAAGAAGCACAACGTTGGACGCTAGGAAGAAAAAGAAGTTCGACATCAAGGTTGAAGATACAGGGTGGTATGCAGGTTTCTCAAAGACGTTGAACTCCATGTGTGTAAGAGACGGCATTTCACCACAAGCCAAAAGGATAGACGGTCTTAAAAAGGTGGTGTACCTTACACATGGAATTACAAAGCAGGCCAACAGACACGTATACAGGGTGACACAAGAAAAGACACAGATAAAACCATTCTATGTAGCCTGTGCCACAAGTCAAATAGCCTTTGACTATGCCTTGAAAGCAACCAAGCACAGAATCAACGACTATGGAACTTTGGCAAAGAACGCTTTGGGTGTTGCCATGCACAAGTTGGCTGGAACTTCAAAACTTGAAGGTTCTGGAAAAAGTCAGGCAAGTGCTTCAAAGGTTTCAAGGGTGGACGTACATGACGGTGACGGTGATTATTCCGTAACTATAACAGACGAACTTGACTACGCAACCGATGCCGTAAACGGTGGTGAGTCCGCAATTCAAACGGCACTTATGAAAGCCGCAAACAAGGTAGCAGGAACATTGAAACATTTTGCAAGTTCAGATCTAAAAGACTCTCTTGGAACACCATTCCCAGAGGTGAAGAAAAGGAAGTAACATTATGATAGAAAAAGACATCGAGAAAAAGATTATAGACAAGATAAAAGACCTTAACATAAACGGTCTAGCCGTGGACGGTCTTTGGCAACCAACGGCAACAGGCATTGTAAAGGGAACGGAGAAATCAACTGAACCCGCTGGACTGCTTGTAAAGGTCAATCCAATGGGATTTGACACGTTTGGCATTTCTGACGTTATCATGGATATTGGACTGTACCTTACGGTGAGAATAGACAAGTGTCCAACTGGTCAAGAACTTGTTTCCGTTTGTGAACCACTTTCAAACCTGTTGAAAGACTGGAACATGATTCAATGTGGGGAAGAACTTACGGACTTTGTTGTCGATGGTTTCAATCCCGGCGGAATACAGGTAAACCAAGGAACAGGACCACAGGTTGACACCCAACTTAAAGTTTGGACTGTCTACTACAACATGACCTTAAGAGGTGCAATTACCAACTACTAGAGAACAAATATAAAATCACAAAAACTCAAAACATAGGGTTAATATTATGGCTGCATTTATATCAAAGACAGACTATTTCGATTTAGTTACAACTTCCAATTCAAAGCTGGCTTGCATTTCTGCTGATGACGGAAGGTCTGCGGAAGTTGCTGAAGCAACAGGCGAGGACGGAACTATAGTTGCAAATAACGTGTACGGCGTTAAGATAGCACCTTCAAACGAATACCAGTTAAAGGACAGTTTGACGATAGCCGCTAACACAATCAAGCTTGGAAGCGTTGCTGAAATTGAGAATGATGACGAAACCTCCAACTTTGTTTGCCTTGCCACTTTTGAGATTGGAACAAGCGCAGGTTCAGCACCTACAATAAGCGCAAGCGGTGAAGAAGTTGAACAGGACTCTACAGGCTATTGCACGTATTCCCTTCCAGCATTTACACTTTCAAAGAAACACCATGCACAGATTCTTTTCGGTGCTTTCACATATAACAAGACAGCTACAAACTTGCCAACAGGTGTCCATCTTAAGTCTGCAAACTACAGTTGTTCTTGTTCCATAACAAAAGGCGAGAAGGAAGGTGTTTGTCTAACGCATGACGTGGTGGAAGCAAAGATAGAATGTACCGTTGAGTTTGTCCAGACTGGTTCAACAAAACCTGTAATCACGAACGGTACTGGATGGGAGATTACTTCACCTCTAGCCTGCTCAAATCCTGACGCTGACTGGCCTTCTTGGAGTGCTACACTTACATACTATCTTGTCAAGGACACGGAATAGTAACAGACACTTTCAAAACCCTCATTGGATCAATGGAGTTTTAGATGGTTTCTAAAATGGCATTGGATGACATAGAGGCGTTAAGAGAAGAAGGAATAGAAGTAACACCAGAAGAGATAATTCGACTTAACGCCTTTGGTCTTAAGGTGGAACGTAACACGGACAGTTCCGAATATAACGTAATGCCTAGAGTGTCAATACTTGGGGACGTTGTTTTTTACGAACCGACAATAGGTTCTGAAATTTGGTTCAACAACGTCTCCAAGGTTTTTGACCTAGATGATCACCAGACATACTTTCAACTTCGCACCTATTCCTTAAGCCAGAAACAGGATGAACTTGTATCACCTTTGGACAAGGAAATTGTCAAACAAGAAGTTCAAAAGTTGTTTTCGGAGAAACTGTCAAAGTACACCATTGTGCAAGTCCACAACGCAATCAGTTACGTGCTGTTTGGAAACGACCCTTCCGACATGGAAAGACGTGCCGTTTCTGTAGTAGAAAAAGAAAAGAAAGACAGCCATTCCAAAGACGAAAACTATTGCTATGAAGTTGGTCTCTTAAGAGAGGGTGTATTGTACAAACTTGGAAGTCCAGAAGAAATTAAAAAGATGACTGTTTCGGAAGTTGAACTTCTCATTGAATACAAGCTTTATATGAAGTTCGGTTCTGAAAAAAACAAGTCAACACACACAAAGAACCTTGCCGAATATTACGGGGTTCTTGACGAGATTAGGAGTGCCCACGCATGAGCAAGATTCAACTAGAACTAGGTGGCAAGTATTCAGCCGGTGAAATGTTCAAGAGAGCGCAAGACGATGTAAAGGCTTTTGGAAGAACAAACAAGGACGTTATTCAGGCTGGAACAAGCACCCTTAAGGAACTTGAAAAAGGTTTTGGACAAGACCTGTCAAAGTCCATCAATACCACAAAGGGGATAATACAGGGTCTTGCAACAGGTGGTCTTTGGGGCGCCATTGGTGCGGCGGCAGGTGCAGCTATTGGTTTTATCGTTGACAAGTTCAAAGAGGCCAAGGACAACGCAAAGGAGTTTGCTAACAGTTGTGGAGAGTTTGTAATCAATTCCTTGAAACAGATCGGCGAGAACTTCCAACGGACGAAGAGTGACATTGAAGCGGCTAAATCTGAAATACAGGACTTCGCACAAATTGCACAGGGTAGTATTACGGCTTCTGCTAACGCCAAACTCCACCAACTGCACATTGAGACCTTGCAGAAGATAACAGACACCATGACACAGACTGCCAGAAAGGTTGTTGAAGCTGATGAAGCACTAGCCGCCGCCAAAATCAAGCAAGAGGAACAACATTGGCAGTCTATAGCAAGGACGGAAGCACAAGAGAAACGTATCAGATCAGCAAATGATGCCCTCGCCGCCGCAAGGGAAAAACTTGAAGCCGTAGAAGCGGAAACGGTTAACCTCACAAAAGAGGAAAACAGGATCATTCTGAAATACGCAGTCTTGCAGACAGAAATAGAGGGAATTACACGGAGCTATAAAGATGGTTTGATTACAGAAGAACAAGCAACTGTTCGTAGTGCAAAGAAAAGAGAAGAGTTAAATGAATTCTTGGAACAACATAAAGGCATAATTGATGGAAATAAGGCCGCTGTTGAAGCTGCTACCAAAGCAACAGAAGATGTTGCTAGTGCCAAACGTGCATTGGAACATGAAGAACGTGCCATGATCCTTGTCGAACAACAAAACGCCGAAGCTGAAAGAAGTGCCGAACGTGCAATAATAGACGCAACACGAGCGAAAAAAGATGCTGAAATTGCAGACGTAAAGTATGCTGAAAAGGTTGCCGAATCCACCCAAAAGGAAGCGCAAAGAGAAGCTGAAAAACAAGCCGCACATAGTAAAAGGTTACAAGCGGAAATTGAAGCCGCCGAAATTGCGGAAGCAGAAGCACAGGAAAGAAAACAAAACAGTCTTTCAGCACTTCGTCTATGTTGGCAACTTAAACTTGACGAAGCAAGGTTCCTACGAATATACAACCAGGAACTGATAAACGGTTGCGAGCATGAGGAAGCATTGGATAATGCCAAAAGACTTTGCATGGAACAGATGAAACATGAAGCAGAAATAATCAAGAAATGCAAGGAAGCGAAGATAGAGGAAAAAGACTTCATTAACAGGTACAATGACCTGTTGAGCAAGGGGTTTGATGCTACAGAAGCTTATACCCGTGTCCAGAAGGAACTAAACGACCAGTTGAAGGAAAGAACGGCCGCTGAAAAGAAAGCCACGCAAGAGACCAAAGACTCGTCAACGGATGACCCAAACAAACCGAAAAAGGAATTGCGTGTTTCACTTTCAACAAGCAATATGAATGACATTGGTGACAAGGTAGAGGAACATCTTTCATTCAAGGACTGGCAGAAAAAGAACCGTGAGGAGCAAAGGAAAGTCCGTGACGCCAAAAACAACATGAAGATTGACCAAGCAAAAATGACCAAAGCGTTGAAAGGTGAAATGCCAGAAGAAGAGGCCAGACAATGGATGGAGTACGCGAAGAAGAAATACACCCCAGACCAGATGAAGGAACTTGGTCAGCTTGCAATGAACAAAGAACTCCTTTCAAAGAAAGAACAGCAAAGACAAGCCAAACATATTGAACAGATGGCGAAGGAAATTGCCAAGTCTTTGACTATCAAATAAACTACAAAGAGAGGTGATAATTTATGTCCGCAGGTTTGAACTATTTTGACAGCAGAAACAAGGTGGAATCCACCCTTCTCAATACGTTATACCAGTCCGAAGTAATTGGTCGCTTTGGTGGCACTACTTACGGAACACCTATAATGAAATACACCAGAACAAGAACCAAGACTTATTCATACGTAGGTTTGAACAAGGCAACGGCTAAAAGTTGTGTAGATGCAAAAAGAAGCCAGTACACGAGGACTTACTACTATTGGAACAACATTAACGGCATGTGGAGACAAGACAGAACTTCCAATGGAATGTACAAGGAACTGGTTGCAAACATACAGGCTTCCAAACGTAACGGTTCCTTATGGGACGTTGAAATACAGGTCAACGAAGTAGCCATTGTGTACCTGTTGGGCGAGTCGATGGACTTGGAACAAACTTTCAGAGCATACCTTGGCGACTGGAACTATGACGAGGACTAACAACACATGAGCAGCAAGCCTACTATATTCGCCATACTGAAACGTGGTCAATCCATAGGTGCTGTAGAACACTTTATGGAAACGTTCAACTGGTGTACCCAATGGGTCGGCAATATAGAGGCTGGAGACGGAATTATCTTTGAGAACAAGGACAGCGATCATCCAACCATAAAGGCAAACATAATTGAAGGGAAAGGAATCAGCGTAACAGAATCCAACGGTGCCATAAAGATTTCCCTAAAGGAGAATAATAATCCAGACCCGCCTAGTCCTAAAGGAGGTGGTGGAAGAGGTGGTTCTAGAGGAAACGGTAGCGGGGGGAGAGGTGGTTCTGGTTCTGGTGGAGGTTCTGGAGCAGGTGGTGGAAGCGGTGGAGGTGGTTCTGGCGGAAGTGGTGGTTCTGGCGGTTCTGGAGGTGGCGGAAGTGGTGGTTCTGGTGGTTCTGGAACAAATTGTAATGCTTACTCCGATGAACCAGATAACGACAATGACGATTCAGGAATGTCAAACGGAGGAGACGATTGTAATGAACTTAACGGATGGTAATCCCACAACAAACTTTGAGGAAAAAATATGTCAACATTGAACTTACCTTTTGTTCGCTTTACGAGACAAGTTTCAAACGGAATGGCTCGTACAAAATACTCTTATCAAGCGATGCAACAAGACCTTCTTGCAGCACTTCAAAAATCGCTGTGGAAAAAGGCCACTTGTTCATCAAATGCTGTCACAACAGTAGTCAACAAGGTAACACAGACGGACGCTGAAAAAGACGAGTCTGGAACTATTACGAAAGAACCGACCTACACGACTTTTCTAGACGAAAGGTTTGATGCTTATAAGCAAGGTGGAGACGCAAACTCTTCGACAGCTTCTTTCTGCGGTTATGCTGGAATGGTTGCATACAGGTTTGAGCTTCCGACAGGCTACAATTCAAACATTACAGAAGTCAAAGTTCCGTTGCAATCTTCCCGTTACCTTCGTTCTGGACTTCGTGTTTGTGTTGTCCTTTCCAACTCGTCTACACCTTCTACAAACTGGACTGAAATTAGAGGTGACGGATCAAACGCAATTGTATCTGCCCACAGTTCAACAGACTGTCCAGAAGGTGTTTCCTCTTGGGGTGTTTTGAACCAGACCGTTCCTATTCTATTGGACACCAGACCACAGGAACAAACCATTACATTCAAAAGTTCGGACTTCCCTGCACTTGGAACATTCATACGTTATTCATACCTGTGGGTATACGTTTCCATAGAGGACTACTGTGACTATTGGACATGGTACAGTCTTTCTGAACCACGTTACTATTCAATAGAGGGTTCTGCTACGGTTATTGGTTCGGCCTGTACTGTTTCATTTGCCGGAGACGTATCCCTACCGACTACCCTATGGAGACACACTCTTGAAGCTGTACCGAGAGGTTTCTACATGCCTTATGCAAGAGTGACGGTGGCCGGAAGGTATGATCAACATCAAGCTGCTAACATTGAGGCGTTTGGAAACCTCTTTAACCTTTCATCTTTTGAGGCTGGGATGCTTCTTGACTATACGGGAAGTAATACAAACAGCACTGGAGGAATCTCTGTGCCGACAAACGCAACAGGTGACAGCTATACGGCTAGACTTTTGCAATATCCAAAGTTCCCACGCAAGGACTTCTTCACCCGCTTCTACGACTGTCCGCAAGAGACTAGCCTTGTTGACATAAACGCCCACTATTCAGACCTCGGTGTCTTTGCCCTCAACCCTGCGAAGATGGAACTTGAATTAACAACAGGGACGAGTAAGCAATGGCGGAACCACGGAGGAAGCACGGACGATACTATCTGGTATACCCTAAAGCACACCAACGGCGGCCCGACGGGAGGCATCTGGTATCAGGACATGCAAGACGAGAGCCAGAGTCACATGTTCGAGAATGTCGTGGACTACGCGATGCTACGGTTGAAGTCAACTGCCCGTATTGTTCCACACGGAAAAACCGAATACAAGAGAATGTCCGTACTAGGAACATGGACTGGAACAACTGCATCAGGCTCGACCGATCCTGTCGTTGAAGCAAGAATAAACATCTGGAAGTGTTCAACACATGACGCAATGGGGTATTGGAGAGTACAAGCCATAGGTGCGTTGCTGTCACACCAAGAGCTATACACGGTTTCTGAAAAGAATCTCACCGTTAACGTAACAGGTACTGGCACATGGTCGGCGATAATATCTGTCTCTCCAACTGCCGAGTATGTTGGTTCAATGCCAATACCAAACGGTTCTCCTTTAGAGTTTGACCTTGATGGCTCCGTAGCTCCTGGTGACATGCTCATATTCGTTCCGCAGATAACCTATGTTCCGACAAGCCAAAACGTATTTGAAAACACCGTTACTTTCAACTACATACTAGTAGCATAAAAAGAGAAAAAATTAAAACCTTACGTCAAATGATTTTGACTGAAACGGAGCATGAAACATGATAGGAACTATAGACACAAAGGTTCAATCCCACAGTCCTAACTTTCCATTGGAAACATTAAAGTCTTTTGTGGGTTCACCTTCTTCAATACGTGTCAGAAACGTGCCTAAAAGAATAGGCAACTGGAACATCACAAACGTGTTCGTTACTGTAGTCTATCCAGACAACACAACAAGGACAATTGAAAGTCTTTTAACAGGTGGCGTTTACGTAGCCACAATGGAAGGTTGTAACGTTTCTGGAAAGGTTGAAAACGGACTGACTATTACTGCCAACGGAAAAGACGAAAACGATAATCTTGTTACTGGTTATGTTCTTGGAAAAGGAGACGTAGAAATTCTTTCAGCAATGGAAAACGTTTCTCCGGGACAGACCGTTTACTACATTCACCTTCTGGAAGATGAACCAGACGTTCCAAAGAACGGTGATATGTACAAGAAAGACGGCAACTATGTTGTCTATCAAAACGGCGTTGAGACTCCACTAGGTGTTTCACAGGAAAACATGGAAAGTTATGTAGACGAAAAGATCGAAGAAGCCGTAGAGGAACTAGAAGCATCCATAAGTAACGTAGACGAGAAAGTTGACTCTGCAAAGACCGAACTTGAAGGTGACATTACAGAACTACAGGAAAGCAAAGCTGACGCATCAGACCTTGAACTAAAACAAGACAAACTTTCGGGAGACCAACTTTCTGCTGTAGACCAATCCTTGTATGAGTTACAGACCAAGATAAGATTTTCAGACAACACCAGCATTTATTTTGTCTCACCATCATTTTCGTTGACGAAGGCAATTCTTAAGGAGAAAGGAATACTTGACGAGGCTGGAACAACATGGTTGAAGGAACCAATAAAAATCGAAACAGGTTCCAATGTCTCGTCAATGGATACTGGTCTGTTCCAGAACGCGACAATGCTACAGACATTTATTGGAACGAATATCACTCAGATTTGGGGGCAGGGCTTTAGTGGCTGTACTTCATTGAGCAAAGTGGAAATACCAAGCGTTGAAAGTATAATGGGTTTCAACATATTCAACGGATGTTCTTCGCTAACCAACTTGACCCTTCCCAAAACATTGACATCTGTAGCAAGGATGGCATTCAACAACACCTCTCTACAGAAGGTGGTTTTCGAGGGAAAGACATTAGCGCAAGTCAAGGCGATGACTAACTACAGCAGATGGGGACTTACAGAGGACAAGATTTATACCAACGCATTTGAGAACCAGTTGCCAACAAAGACTTCTGACTTGACGAACGATTCTGGTTTCATCACAGCAACAGCACTCACTCCATACAGGGAGAAGTCTGATTTGTATTATGAACATTCATTCCACAAGGCAAACTGGCAGAACGTCCCAAGGTTCATAATGGACTATGATGGAACGCAAACATTCTTTGACAAGTTTGACAGCACATTGGACAGATGGACGGTTTCAACTGGAACTTCTGATTGGTTTGTTCAACTGACTTTATATGGAATGGAAGCAGACCCACAGTTTACATTAATGAAATTGGAAAATGGAATTACAGACATTCTTCCAACAGAAGGTGCTGGAACAACTACTGTAACTTTCATTGATATGGGTATTGAAGGAACGTTCACAATGGATATGTCTGATGAGCTTGTGCCAAAACTATATGTTGATAGACAACTCACAGCACTTGAAGCTCGCATAGCTGCTTTGGAGAACAACGCATGAACGACGAACAACTTACAGAACTTATCATAAAGCTTTCTAGTGGTATTGCAGAACTCAATGCCAACATGAAAACAACGTTGGACAAGATAGCACAACA
>JAEEGL015369476.1_pt1 | contig 23500 bp, 16 predicted proteins | sample 9134231 | NCBI WGS metagenome assembly JAEEGL01 (sample SAMN16246548, study PRJNA631951) | gut metagenome | biome: gut microbiome; feature: rumen; material: fiber-attached | host: Bos | place: Iran: Karaj | collected 2018-10
AGCATCAATGAAGACTCAAGCTACGAGGATTTACAAAACAATCATAGTTATAATGCAAATGACATCTCCTTATCATGTAGCTGCTGGGTTAATAATTATTACACATCCATTATGATCAACAACCATGAATTATGCAGAAATGAGCATGGTATTAATGGAGTGGTTTATAATTATGTGGCGGATACGGTAGAGGATATATTTACGTATGATGCTAATGTGTTTGAGGATGGGGATTTTTGGATGGAGAGATAAGTGATATAAAGAATTGTGTGATTAAAGATATACACCTCAGGACGATTGGGATAGTCGTTCTGGGGTGTTTTGCTCATATTTGAGGTAAAAGAGCTTATGGCAACAAGATTCAAACAGAAATATTGTTTAAAAATTGATATGAGTATATACTAGTATTAGAAAGGGGCAAACACCATGAAAATATTAAAAGTAATCGCAACCGGCTTCAAAAACTGCGCAGATAATTTTGAAATATCTTTTGTACCATTGGCCAGGAAAACAGCAGAGGATAAGGAATATGAGCTAGAAGAGATCACAGACGGACTTTTTGCGTTCTCAACAGTTGGTATTGTGGGTAAAAATGCTTCCGGTAAAACATCGGTATTAGATTTGCTTAGTGTCTGCTCTGACCTTATGGGCAGCTACAGAATAGAAAAGAGGGCATACAGCCTTAATGATGTTTCCTTGCAGATATTCTTCTATCATGATGATTACATTTATAAGTACTCGACTCTGCTCAGTGAAAATGAGATAAGCGATAAGATACTCCTGGTTAATCAGAAGATACTACGGAAGAAGTACTACAAAAGCAACATAAACAGTATTTTTGAATTTGATGGCTACGAAAGCTTCGACTTTGAAGGGGAACTTCCGGAGGATACATCAATAGTATTCTTTGCATTAAAGAAAATGAGCACACCTGCGCTCTATTGCCGAAGCCAGGATTTTGGATATGAAGCCTATAGGACTGCTTTCGCATTAAAAAGATCCTTGTCATTATCTGATGATATAATTACAAAGATCATTAGGATATTTGATGAGAACATAACAAGAATAGAACAGACAGATGACAATAATTACAAGCTCGTTTTCTGCAACAGAGAGGAGATCCTCTCTGATAAAGAGCTGTACTACAGAATCTCCAGCGGAACTACTAAAGGATTATTGCTTTATATAATTGTAGCGTTGTCATTAAGAGAAGGATTTGACCTGATCATTGATGAGATAGAGAACCATTTCCACAAGACACTCGTGGAAAACATAATTAGTCTGTACAAGGATAAGACTATTAATAAAAAGAATGCCACATTGATATTTGCTACGCATTATTGTGAGATACTCGACCTCTTTAATCGCCAGGACAACATATACATTACAAAGTCAGACGAAAAAGTTAAGGCGTTCAATATGTATAGAGATTTTGATGTGCGGACTGAACTGCTTAAGAGTAAGCAGTTTTACAATAACGTGTTCAAAACAGCAGTTAATTACGAAGCTCTTATGGACCTTAAGAAGGAGCTGATGAAATGAAACTGCTAATAATGTGTGAGGGGCCAAATGAAAAGAAAATAGTAGACATGCTATTGGAGAATGGAAAGTTTATCTTTACAGAAGACGACCTCTTAGGATTAGTTCCTTTTCATGCCAGGCAGATTACCCAAAACGCTCAAGTGCGTACTTGGTTAAACATTTACACCGATGAAGTCAAAGTAATAAGAATAGGTGATAAGCAAAGTGACAAACTGATTGTCCCAAAAGAGTATAAAGACCGGATTGCCTGCATAGAGAAGTACTGTACAAAACCTGAACTTGAGATACTTCTGATAATAGCATGCGGACTCTTGGAAGAATATGAGAAGGTTAAATCTGAGCTTTCTCCAAAGGAGTTTGCCAAAATGCATATTAAGTGCGGGAAAAAGAAATATGACAACAGTTCGAAATTTTATGAAGAATTCTTTGGGGCGAATATTGATTTGTTAGTGGATTCAATCAAGGAATATCAGAGAGTACATGGGAAGGCGCATGGGAAGGATGAAGGGTGCTTGGCGGAGTTGTTGAAATGAGGGTAGAGTTTTAATAGTATCGGGCGCCAGTGCAGATGACACCTGTTAGTTTGTTTCATGGATGTGGTATTGCAAAATCATTAGATACTTAATAATTAAAAATCTGATGATGATGGATTTATACTATTGCAATGCTATTATTGTGGAGTGTTTTTCAAAATACCAGCTTCAGAATGTAGCAGTGATGAAAATCTTTTTATTTACTGTCCAAGTTGCGGATTGGTGAGTGAAAGTTACTTAACAGAAGATGTAATACGTTTAGCTAACGACATTGCAAGCAACTATGCTATGGATATGTAAATGTGATAAAGTGACATTTTGGGGGGTGATAAGACATCCTTCTGAAAAATTAATCCATAAAAAATAAGCGTCACACCAGACGCCTATTTTTTATCCTACTCCACTTTAGATTACTTCATCACACCCGTTATCTCATCAAAATAATACGTCTGCCCTCCAATCACAGTCGTACCCTTAGCCATCAAGCCAGTTTTGCGGTCATAGTAATAAGTATTTCCGGCTTGATCCGGGTAGAGCTTTGCAAGTTCTCCTTCAATGGTTACCCAGCCTTTCATCATCTTTCCTTCGTTGTCATAGCGCACCCACTTTCCTGTGCGGCTATGGATTGCTGCTTTTACCTGATCAGCCAGTTCGGCGTGCTCGTAATTGTCGGGTGCATTTGCACCGCTGGCTGCTGCATTATTATTGATTTCATTTTCATCCCAGTTGGCCTCATTCTGGTATATATAAGGCATCCACACTTCTTTTCCACAGGCTTTGGCGCCATCGTAAATACTATCCAGCCAATACCATGCATTTGAAGCTGGATCATAGATCTCTCTTCCTCTAATCGTACCATCTCCCATAACGCCCTGAGGATCATCATAGGTTCCCTGACGAACATTATTCTCATACCAATAGCTCTTTCCGTTTACAACCTCCCACTCAAGGTTTCTATAAGGCTGAACATCATCTCCGCCACTGGGGTTTCCATCATCTTCACCACCGCTTTTACCATCAAAATCTGTTTGAGACATTGGATAGCTTGTGGTAAAAGAGCTGGTGGTGTACTCAGAATTTCTGTTGTGATCAGGGAAATTACTACCAGCTTTAAGGTAATTCTCCCACTTAGAAGGATCGTTGCCATAATTTGAGTCATAAGTTGAATCCATATTATAGTAAACAGATCCGATTTTTACTATATTCCATACATGAGACGTGCGATCAGAAGTGCCTGCTATTATTCTGGCATCCACACCTGCTTCAAGACATAGTCTGTAAAACAGTGATGCATAGCCCTGACATACTGCGGTTTCGTTAATAAGTGCTGCATAGGTAGAATGCTTTAATTTGTAACTGTCATTATTTAAATTTGCGTAGTCATATGCAACATGTTCAGTGATATATCCATATATTGCCCTGATTTTCTCTTCGGTGCTCTTTCCTGAAAGAGAAAGGGATTGAATCACCTGATTCACCTTATCTGTCACCTGCTGTTCCTGCTCATATGATGTAAAATAAGCAAACTGATAAGTCGCCGTTCCGCTATATACGCCTCCTGATTGCCGCATATTACAACTTAGTTCATAGCCTCCGTTATTGAATCTAAGATAATCCCCTTCAGTGGGAGAACCCGTGTGAGCTTCTGCGTATGCGACCGCCGAAGAAAGAATGGTCATCAACTCATCTTTGGAAGATGCTGCAATGTTGAAATTTACTGTTACTTGTCCGATTTTTTCCTTTTCTTTTTCTCTTAGATATTCCCCAATTTGCTGGGCTGAGGTGTAGGTAGGTGCAGAGTAATATAATTCGGTATAACTTTCTGCAAATTCCTGTTCCAATTCATCTTCGGTGATACAATCCGCATATGCAGGATTGACATAGGTTGCTGACTGCGTTACGACTTCAGATGCCGCGTTAACCCTGACCGGTATAGAGACAAGTGCCAGGATTGACGCAATTGTTATTGTACAAAACTTCTTAACTCCACGTTTCATTGTAAAACCTCCCCCGTTTACTTATTGAAAACTCATTACTACCATATTTGAATCAAAGAAATCATCTCCGGAATCCTGATCAATGATATGGAAGCAAAGCTGAACCTCGTTGATTGATGTGATTTCATTATCTTTCAGATCTGAATCTAAGAATATGATCTCACTTATTGCCTTCTTGCCAGTGGCGACGTCTTCCGCAATAATTCCGTCCATCATGCAGCTATTTACAGATACATTGCGAATTTCAACAGTGATATCTTTGTCGGAGTTATCCTCTATATAAAGAACTATTCCTGTACCAAATGAGGAATCATAAACTACCCCCTTCTCAACGATTCTAACACCATTTTCGTTCATGACCTCATTGCCGGAATCATTATATTCCTGTTGATAGCTTTCGGATATCGAAGTATCAACCCTTATGGCATTCGACGTGGCAAGAGTACTCCAATTGGAATTCTGAATCAGCAGCTTGAATTCCATCGTTGCAACATCTGTCACACCGCTCTCTTTCAGCGAGGACGCCTGAAAAGTGATTCCATCAATTGTGCTTGAGCCGGCTTCAACTTCAGCCATCATGACACTGTCAATCATATAACCATTGACACTTTCTTCAATAGACTCAACGATAACATCTCTTGAAGAATTGTTCTCAATTAAAAGAGTGAGCTGCGGACCATTCCAGGTATTCACAAGACCGGTTGCTGTGATCGTTACGCCTCTTGCGCTATAGAGTACCTGTCGTTCAACAGTTGGCATTTCTGTCTCTTCCCTTTGCGGATCATCATCGCTGCCGGATTCAAGAACCCCGGTTATCTCATCGAAGAAGTAATCATTTCCATCTATAGTCACATTCCCTTTGGCCATGAGCCCGGTCTTGTGATCATAGTAGTAAGTATTGCCCCTCTGATCAGGATAATAATCTGCCAGGGATCCTTCGATAGTGACCCACCCTTTTAGCATCTTTCCATCTTCGTCGTACCGAACCCATTTTCCTGTTCTTTCGCGGATTGATTTCTCAACAAAATCTTGTAATCCGACATCTGAAGCCTTGGAGTTTTCTATAATCTCGCTTTCACTGAAATAAGCTTCAGTCTGATAAATATAGGGAATCCAAACCTCTTTACCAACAGCCTTGGCGCCATTATATACACTATCAAGCCAGTACCAGGCATTGGTTGCGGGATCATATATCTCTCTTCCGCGAATGGTTCCGTCTCCCATAATCCCCTTCGGGTCATCGTAGGTTCCCTGGAGCACATCGTCCTCGTACCAGTATGATTTTCCATCACTTCCTGTTCTGAATTCATATGCTCCAGCAAAAACTGTCAATGGCTGAGCCAGTATAAGTGTGCTAATCGAAAGCGCGGTCAGTGTCTTTTTCACGCCGTTCCCTTGTTTGAATTGCTTTACAACCCCCAAGACTGTTTCTCCTCTCAAATTGTGGCGTTTAATACTAATTAATATACTATATATTGTATTCCTGGTCAATTAATGCGCTAGAATTGTGTTGTTATCGTGCACTATATATAGTATCATTAAAAACGGGAAATACTAAAATATGTATTCTCAATAATTCATTGGGGGATGGCTTAAATGAGAAAAAGTATGAAGGGGAAATTGGCAGGTCTTTTTATTGGTTCGGTGATTCCTGCATTAACTATTTTGGCATTTAATGTAGGAAGCTTAAAGGTTCATGCCGCTGATTTAGAGTGGCACTATGAGGGGACGAAAGCATATTGGTATGAGTATGGGGTTCGTCAGGGAACCTATGATGATTCCAAGGGCGTTATGGGAGATGGAACAATAAGAGGAAGAGAGATTTACGACCCGGTATCCAATGCCTGGTATTGGCTGGATGCAGTTTATGATGGCGCGAAGGCTGAAAGTAAAGAGGTCTGGATGCCGTATGTATATCAGGATGAGAATAATTTCACTCCCCAGGATCTGGACAATGTGCGCAACGCCTGTGGCTCCATGGGGGGGCAGGTTATAAAAGCCATTGAGAGCAAGACGGGTAAATGGGTTCGATATGACTCCGAAGGGAGGATGATAAAAGGGTGGTACGAGGTAAACGGCGACGATCTTTTAATCTATCCGCAACAGGCTGGCAATATCTATTATTATGAAGAAATCACAGGCCTTATGGCCAAAGGTTGGACCAATATTGATGGTGTTGATTACTATTTTGACGAATTGACAGGAGCTCTCCTGGGCGGCAGGCAGATGACAGCCAGAGGACCTGAAAACGTGCCTTCTGATGTTTTAAATGTGCTAAATTTTGGAGCTACGCCTAATGATGATACTAATGATACACGACCATTCCACGATGCTATCAAGGCAGCCTCAAGGGGGGAGGGACGCAATACTGTATATGTTCCTGCTGGAAGATATGTGATTGATGTTATTGAGAGTTGGCATCATGGCGGAGTGATAATAGATGTGAGTAATGTAAATCTGATCATGTCTCCGGATGCAATTCTTGATATTGTAGCCAATGACCGTGACTCCTATGAAATGCTCTACATCAGAGGTGCTGAAAATATCCGTGTCTTTGGTGGAAAAATCTATGGAGAACGTTTTAGACATACTGGTACTGACGGGGAAGCCGGTCATGGCATTGGAATCCTCAGCTCCAATAATGTCACTATTGCACATATGGAGATAAAAGATAATTGGGGAGACGGTATCTATGTTGGCTCCATGAATGAATCCGAAGGCCCTAGTAATAACGTCAGGATCATGAGCTGCAATATCCATACTAATCGTCGAAGCAATATATCTTTAGTGCATTGCAACAACGTAAACATCCAGGACTGCATGCTTTGGGATGCCCATGGCGTTTCACCGCAGGATGGTATAAATATTGAGCCCAACCATGTGAACGGAGTCATTCCTGAGGACAGAATCATACGGAATGTTCGCATCAGCGATACCACAGTCAGTACGTATCAGGGCTGGCCATCAACAATAGATGGTGATTTCTATGCTCTTTCAACCATCCACAACGGAACGGACAATTACTGGAGCTCTGACAATATAGAAATCAGGAACTCTACCTTCTATGGCGATGTGGGCAATTATTCTGCAACTAATTTCCGAATGTATAATTCAGTGGTGAATGGTCAATTGATTGATTTCTGGCCTATAGAAGTACACTAACATATAAATAAGACTCCCCTGAAGGTGGAAACGTTCAGCACCGGCAGGGGAGTTTTTTTTATGCTTGTATTTCTTTGAGTTTATGCGCATCCAGACGCCACAGTACAATGGCAGCCACAAGGGAAAGCGCACTTATGATTGCAGAAATTATGTTCACCCAGATGTGATAATAAAACCTGATCACATTTTCGCCCTTGGTAATGGGAACAGCCATCAATCCGTTGATGTTCAGGATCTCTTTTTGCTCTCCGTTTACAGTAGCGGTCCAGCGGTTGGACCATGGTACACTAAAGAAGGCCCATTGATCTTTCCCTGCTTCGATACGAGATCCAAAACCTCGTACCCCTGCCCCGAAATTTGTTGATTGGTCTCTGGCTTTAATATCCTTCTCGGGGATTGGAACACCGCCTCGAGATGCATATTCAGAAGCGTCTGCATGTGTCAGTACATCAGATACCTTGGCTTCGTCCTCATCGAGCACCACCAGATCGTTCAACATGGCAATCGCGCGATCTTCTGAAGGGAGCTCCAAAAACTCGCTTTTGGTTATGTAGGTATCATAGGCAAAACCAATGGGTTGAGCGTAGTAATCGTCATACACACCAAGTGTTATGTCACCGCTGGTAAATTCAGTGATCAGAGTCTGATCATCAAATCCCAGTTCGTCTGGAATGGATGTTACAAAACGCTTGACGGACAGGATGCGATCTGTGCCGACAGGACCCGTTGGTGTGATACTATGTCGTGGAGTGCCCAGGGCTTCATAAAAAGTGAAGATACCGGGTTCAATAGTTGAAAGGAAGGAATCAATCGATGTCAGGCTTCGGATTAGATTGATGTTGTAATAGCCGCCTTCATCGAGGAGAGCATAGCGGAAGGGTAGGATATCACTTTCCAGCTCTTGGGTTGATCCCAGCAACTTGTCATAGAGCTCCATGGGAGTATATATTGCTTTTTCCTTGTATTCTGTGACCACCAGAATATGAGATAATGCACTCCACAGTATTACACCTGATAAAAGAAATTGCCAGAGAAAACGTCCTCTTTCGCTGTATGCCGCGATGAACAGTGTGAGCAATACTCCGACTACCCCTAACCAAAAAGTACATCTCCAGTTATTGGGAAGCAGGATCGCTGAAGCCTGTTCTTCGCTCCATGTCCAGTTTTGAACTATCAGACCAAACAGCAGAGTTACAAGAAGTACAGCTAGAGAAATACGAACGACAACCTTTGCACAATTTTTTTCTCTTTGGGCAAGCTGCATGGCAATCCGGGATGAAGCCAGTGCCATCATAAGGATTGGCATGTAATACCAGCGTCTGTATGTCTCTCTGTTGAAAAGTACGAACATGTTGTTTAGTACCGGTATGGCTGACAAAATCAAGCAAATGAACAGAAGGCGACTTAACCAATCGCTCTTTTTCCGGTTAATCCACAGATATGCTGCTGTAAGCGTGATACCAACAAAAGGTAGATATGCGCTTGCGGAATACCAGTTAGCTTCTGTAAATAAAGAATTGTTATTCATAGCTTCTGATGGAAGCAGAAATGCCTTCAGATTACGTAGGAGATCTTCATTAGACCAAAGAAATGCATCAGAGAGGGTGATAAAATCCGTGGGACGATCCAGTGACATAAATATCACTATCGTAGGGCCGAATATCACCGCCGCAATACCTACTCCGAGAACGCCTTCGGCAAGTATCAAAAGAAACTGCCGCCTGATCTGACTAAATCCCTGTCCCTTAATGCGGGACAATACATCATACCGTACCAGATAATATATAAAGAGAAAAATCACTTCGCTAATAAAAAAGTTCCAGTTGACAAGAGCATTAAGACCAACGGCCAACGCAAACAACCCTCGTTTATTCTTCTCCGCGCAGTAGTCAAAACCCAGTAAAAGGAGTGGGAAAAAAGTTACTACATCATGGAAATGGTAAAAGACCATATTCATGGCTTGAAAACCGCTGAATGCATAAAGCACGCACCCCAAAAGAGCTGCCTTCCTATCAGTGTACCTCTCTAGCCAGAGCCATGAGAAAAGACCGGAGCAGGCATATTTTAAAATGAGTATCCAGCCTATCAGCCAGGGAAAGGTTTCCGGTGCGAAGGGTAGCGTTATCCAAAAAAAAGGACTACCAAGATTATAGAAGCTGAGCGCATAAACAAAGTCCGAACCAAGATCAATAGACCAGTTGAAGAAAACATTCCAGGCTTTGATCTCCCTGTTGGCGAAGATATTAAATGCCAGCTCCTGCGCGTCAAAATCCTCGCCGAGTGTCAATATCCCGTTTCCCTGTATGATAAAAGGCAGAAAGATTACTAATGCAATGAGTAGATTGATTCCAAAACTCTTAAACGCCCAGGAAAGGCGTGCTCTGCTTTCTTCGGTCATATTACTGTATAGTCTCCTGTTCACAAAAAAATGATAACAAAACTACTCTAAATTTATCACGACTATTTCGGTGAATCAATTACCAAATAATTGCACTGGATGCATATTTATTAGTGTTTTTCCCAAACTTCAATTGTAGTATAATATAACCCGTGGATGCGGCGTGGATCTCCACGCCGCATAATTTTCAGAAAAAACAAAATGGAGAACATCCAACTACTAATGAGCATACTTAAAACAATCAAAAACCAGGCAGACCACAGAATCGTAGGAAGCAAAGCAAACTCCTTCCGAAAAAAGCGAATACAGCAATTCGAAAAGTTCCTCCATGAAAACTATGCAAAAACCCTCTCCAACGGAGGGACAATCTGCATAATAGACCTTGGCGGAACATACGATTACTGGGCCAATGCCGGCTTTTCCATGATGGACAGCGTCGAAATAACCCTTGTTAACCTGGAGCATACTCCCATTCCTGAAGGTGTAACCAACTTTACTTCCGTAATGGGCGATGCCACAAACCTGGTAACATTTGCCGATAAATCCTTCGATGTAGCATTTTCAAACAGCTGTATAGAACATGTCGGCAAGCAAAAAGAATGGGAGAAAATGGCAAGGGAAATGGAGCGAGTGGCACACCACATTTACTTGCAGACTCCCAACCGCTACTTTCCAATCGAGCCGCATTTCCTGTTCCCGTTTTTTCAGTTTTTCCCCTTGAAACTAAAAGCATTACTTATAATGCATCATCAGCTTGGCTTCTGGCCGCAGGGCAGGGACTGGGAGGACAGTCTGAAGATTGCAGATGAGATAACTCTTCTTAGTAAAAGAGATCTCAAACGCCTTTTCCCCAACGCCCAAATTTGGGAAGAGAAACTATATGGCATGACTAAATCAATTACTGTTTATCACTGAATAGACAACATGTTATGATTGTGTTCAATCTGGTTCTTTTCAATTAAGCGGGACGAATTAATAGAGTTGACGCATCAACATAGGAAGATATAATACCTAAAGAAACCACTTTTTATATAGGAGAGTTAAGTGTGAGAAATATTACCATTATTGTGCCTTGTTATAATGAATGTGAGGCTCTTCCCCGTTTTTATGAAGAAATAAGTAATGTATTTCAAAATATAGACGCGGAATATGAGCTTTTATTTATTAATGATGGGTCAAAAGATAATACACTAAATGTTATATTAGACATTGCTGAGAAGGATAAGCGTGTTAAATATATAAGTTTTTCGAGAAATTTCGGAAAAGAAGCCGCGATGTATGCAGGATTTAGCAATGCATCGGGCGATTATGTTGCTGTAATGGATGCAGATATGCAAGATCCGCCGGCATTATTACCTGAAATGATTAAAATATTAGAGTCAGGAGAATACGATAGTGTAGCAACACGTCGTGTTTCTCGTAAAGGAGAACCTTTAATCAGATCATGGTTTGCAAGGAAGTTTTATAAACTCATAAACAGAATATCAGATGCAGATATTGTAGATGGCGCAAGAGATTTTAGGTTAATGAAACGTGAAATGGTAGACGCCGTCGTGTCCATGGGTGAGTATAACAGATTTTCAAAAGGAATTTTTGGGTGGATAGGATTTAGAACATACTGGATGCCGTATGAAAACGTTGAACGAATAGCAGGTGAAACAAAATGGAGTTTTTGGAAATTGTTTAAATACGCTATCGATGGTATTATAAACTTTTCTCAAACGCCATTATTTGTTGCTTCATGGTTTGGAATTTTCATGACACTGTTAAGCATTATAGCATTAGTGTTCATTATAGTTAGGCGAATTGTGTTCGGAGATCCGGTAGCCGGATGGGCGTCGCAGGTATGCATAAGTCTGTTTATTGGCGGTATACAGTTGTTTTGCATAGGAATAATGGGGCAATATATTGCCAAAACATATATAGAAACAAAACACAGACCTCATTATATTATTTCGCAAACAAATAAGGAAGATGTTGAGAAAATAAAATAAGAGTTCAAAATATGATTATGAATATGGGAAGAAGGAGAGATAAGATATGGAAGAGTTAAATAAAAAAGAGAAGGTAAGTGTCATACTATTTGGCCTGATTGTTTTTTCATTTTTGGTTGTTTTTCTATCGCGTATACATCCGATTGTGATTTCTGATACTGATGACTGGCTTTATACTTATGAAGCAAGAGATGCGCTTCCTCTTTGGAAAATTTGGAATCCTACAAGAGTCCTTCCTGAAATAGTGATGCCGCTCGTGACTCGAATTTGCGCATATGGTGTATATCCATTCTTGAAAGATGTAAGTATCTTTAGGTGTATAACTGTGGCATATGCTGTGACAGTATCATTAACTCAGGTTTTGATGCTTTATGCGCTTTGGAAAATGCTTAGACGTAAAAAAATCGGGGTAGCTGATACGATTTTTTATTTATCGTTCTATCTTCTTTGCGGTTTTTGGATTTTTAGAAGCTCTTCAGAATTTCCAAATGATTATTGTCTTCGTACACTGGATGCGTGTACGTATTTCAATTATGTGATAGCAAACTTATTGTCATGTGGACTGGTATGTTACATGCTCTTTAGAGACAATGAGGAAGATGCCTTTAAGGAGGGAATTAGAAATAATATCCTGGTTGTAGCAGTTTATTTGAGCATTTTTTCTCATCTGTTTTCATCTATTACTTTTGTGGTTTATGTTGGAACAACTTTATTGATTGATGTGATCAATAACATAATTCAGAAAAAAGGAAAATGGAAAGACCTTATAATAAATAAGAAATGGAAAATAATAGTACTTCTTTTGTGGGCAGTTTCACAATATATGGAAGCAAAAGGCGGTAGAGCAGATTTTAACGCATATTTTGGAACCTTTAGTGAGTGTTTGGTTCAAACCATCAGAATGTTCTTTGAACAATTAAAATCGATGAATAAAGGTTACTGTATTTCCGCTCTTCTTATTATTATTTCTGGCATTGTTTTAGCAATTAAAACAGGTGATAAGCAGCATATCAGATTTGTTCTGTTTGGTGCATTTAATGCATTTTTAGTAACAACATACGAGATTCTTCTTTGCGCAAAGGTAGAGCCTGCATACATTAAAAGATTTGATGTCTTATATTGCATGTTCTTCTGGCTCATGTTGATAGAAATAATGTCAATTTATACAATTACTAAAAAGTTTAGCGCTGTAAGATCATTGTTTTTGCTATTCATTATTGTTATTGTGTTTAATTGTGAAACTAACGGAAAGACATATCGAGAATCTACTGTTAGACAGGATTTAGAACCTGAGGTCTGGTATCAGATAAATGATGATATAATCGCACAGTTGCAGGAAGCGGATAGAAATGGGGTATATGAGATGACTGTATTTGTACCTCAGTTTGACGGATACAGCAATTGGCCATATGGTACATACGCAGGTTATAGATTCTCCGAATTCGCGTACGCATACGGTCTTACATCAAATAAAATATCAGTAGTAGAGATGATAGCAACGCCTGATAAGAACTACTTATTGAATGGTGCGTTGTCACAGTAATTAGATATAAAAAATCCCCCTTGTTGTTATGATTGTCACATCAAACAACAAGGGGGATTTTAGTTAATCTTTAACGCAGTGTATTCTCTGTTTTGATCATTCTATTAAACTTTCCTGTAGAATAATCTACTAAATACGATATTGAGTCGTCCCACTCTCTTCCCGTGGCAGATATATCATTATATTTTACAACATTATCAACTGATGTCCCTGTGTCTGAATCCTCAGCGATATATACGCCGCATGAATGTCCGGAAATAGTGTTTTTCATTATTATGTTACCATCGCTGCCAAATCCATCCAGTAGACCATAATCTCCTTCTGCGACTTTTAACGGCTCTATATCTACACCACTTGAGACATCTGAACCAGCTAGATTCGCGCTATTGTTTTGTAATACATTGTTGACGATCAGGTTGGCATCTCCGGTTCTTACTAGCTTTACTCCATCACATGTATTATCGTGAATGTTATTGCTGTCTACGAAATTGTACATGCCATTATCAATCGATAACCCTGGTAATCCACCCAATGTACCGGTATTATATATTTCATTACCATAGAACCAGGTTCCGATGCAGCCTGAATCCAGGCAGCAGCCTTCCAGTTTGCAATTATAAATCCTGTTATTTACTACATAAATTTTATAGGTGCCTATACAATACAAGCCTTCTCCGTCATTATCTGAGCCTTTATTAACGTTATAGATGGTATTATTCTCAACTATTATATCGTGAGGGCCAACAGTCTGATTTTCGACAGGCCTGGGATCATGACCCAAATAACATTTAATCATAATTCCAGCTCGGCCGGCTATGTCACTTACCTGATTTCCAGCCACTTTAACATATGAAGGATCTCCATTAATAGCTATTCCGTCACCTCCACAATTAGTTATAGTGTTATTCTTGATCAGTACATATTTGGGATCCCCGTTATACCAAGATTGATTACATGTCTCAGCAGCTATTGCAGCCCCCATGCTGTTATTGAAAGAACAATTCTCTATAAGGATTTTTTGTGCTCCAAACAAGTTAACGCAGTTTGTATTATATGGAACATTGCTATTGAGATTTCTAACTCCTGAATTTGACGATGTATTGAAATTAACATAGTCTGTTATATAGTAAAATACGATTCCTATATCAGGAGCGTTTCCATCCAATATAAGAGAATGGCCATTTCCATCTAGAATAGTATTAGATGGTATCATTATTGTATCTCCGGTATTGTTGCCGCCTCTAATATAAATATCATTATTCAAAACAACAACTTTGCCTTGATTTTCCAGTAAGAAGTCATTTAATCCGCCAGTAGCCAAATCACCTACGGTATTACCATTGAACTCTACTGTCTCAGTAGGCAGTCCGGATAATGCGCTTTCTATTGCACTATCTGCCGCAGCTTTATTTGCTGAAGCATTCGTCATGCCTGATAGTGATACACCAAGCTTCTGCATCCTTGAATATACACGAGTCTGACTAAGTTTCTTAGTATCAAATGCCATTAAATTATATTTCTGAGCGTAATCAGAGGCATCAGGATTAATAATGTCACTATCTACATCTCTTGCGGCTGACTCTTTTTCAGCATGTCCATTGGTGACAGTATAAGTTGCCCCTTCATAGTTAATGGTTCCTGAATAATCATAAGCAATATTTCCATTCCTGTAATACCAATAACCATACTCGTTTTGGGCAATTCCTGTCCAGGACATATCTAACCAGCCATCTCTAAAATACCACCAGCCATACTCATTGCATGCCATGCCGGTATATGAAAAATCAACATTTCCATTTCTGTAATAGAACCATCCATTTTCATTGCATGCCATGCCGTTGTAGTTAGGGTTTAGCATTCCGTTTTCAAAGTACCACCATCCATAGTCATTACATGCCATGCCGGTATACTGTAAATCAATTGCCCCATTTCTAAAATACCACCAGCCATACTCATTAAGCAGCATTCCGGTAAAAGAATAATCGATTCGTCCATCTTTAAATGCCCACCAACCATACTCATTGCAAGCGGGGCCGGTATAATCAAACACAATACCGCCGTTGTAAAAATACCACCAACCATACTCGTTACACGCCATGCCTGTGTATGAAAAATCAACATTTCCATTTTGGTAATAGAACCAACCATTTTCATTACACGCCATGCCTGTGTAATTAGGATTTAGATCCCCATTTTCAAAATACCACCAGCCATACTCATTCCACGCCATTCCGGTATAATTTGGAACAAGTCTGCCATTTTCATAATACTTCCATTGACCATTAACATACCTCATTTCCCCGTTTGCTGCGTACACATCGACCTTAGCAGCAAACAATGTAGCCATGAATATTGTCAGAACTAAGACATATCCAATCAGCTTTTTTACTTTCTTCATTCCCTCGCCCCCTCGTGTATGATTTTTTGCAGCCATGGCAACTGCATCAATATATGGTATAGTATATCACGAATGATACAATATATCGAGTACTTTGCTAGGGTTTTTCCAAAACTTCAATTGTAGTATAATATTACCCATGGATGCGGCGGGAATCTCCATACCGCATTATTTTCATGACCAAAATAATCACTGTATATCACTAATTAAGGCGACGATAGTCTATGTTAAGAATTGGAATAGACGCACACATGCTCGGAGACCACTCCGGTGGAAACGAGAGCTTTTACGAAGGAATCCTCAGAGCATTTGTGCCGGATAAAGACAAAGAATACATACTGTTTATGAAAAAGGGTGTAGACGACACTCCCTACAAAGACAGATTTAAGATAGTGAGATTCAATAGCAATAACGCCTTTATAAGAAACTTTATTGATCTTACTCATCTATGTACTAAATACAAGCTGGATGTTTTACACACCCAGTATTACATACCATTCATAAGACCCTGTAAAACAGTGGTCACCATCCATGATATATGCTTTGAACATTTTGATGACATTTTTGAAAAGAGTGTATATTACAGAAACAAGCTACTGATACCCTACGCCGCTCGTCATTCCGACCACATTATTACGGTATCCGAATTCTCCAAAAGAGATATCGCAGATACTTATGGGATTGATGAAAAGAAAATCAGCGTCGCATATAACGCTGTAGACAGTGATTTCAAAATCTTGTCAAAAGAGGAAAAAGATAGTAGTATCGTTAGAGGCAAGTTTGGAGTAGGAAATGTTCCTTATATTATATCGGTAGGAAATCTACAGCCAAGAAAGAATATCCCCAGACTTATTGATGCTTATCTAGAATATAAAAAAGAGGAACAATCAGGTCTTAAACTTGTAATTGTTGGAAAGAAGGCCTGGCAGTATGGAAAAACTATTGATTCAGCCAGCCGCGATTCTGACAACATTGTACTCACAGGATATGTGAGCAAGCAGGAGCTGATTGAATTGCTAAATCAAGCGGAAGGCTTTGTTTATCCATCGTATTACGAAGGATTTGGAATTCCACCACTTGAGGCACTTTCTTGTGGGACAAAAGTTGCCGTATCCGACATCCCGGTTATGCATGAAATCTTGGAGGATACCCCAATTTATTTCGATCCATACGATGTCAACAGTATATCTCATGCAATACATGAATTGAGTGCAACAGAATCTGACTCCAAAAGAGAAGATGTGCTTAGCAAATTTAGCTGGAATGACTCAGCGAGCAGTATTAATAGCGTATATTGTCAGTTGGGATAGATGTCTATTAAGGATGGTACGGTAAAGGGAGCTTTATGATCAGATTTAGCATAATCGTTCCGGTATATAATGTAGAACGATATCTGGAACGATGTTTGGATAGTATATGCAACCAATCGTATACCAATATAGAGATAATTCTTATTGATGATGGCAGCAGTGACAACAGCAAGGAAATTTACGAGAGATACGCCCAAAATGATAATCGGCTAGTTGTTATAAGGCAGGAGAATCAAGGGCTTTCAGCAGCAAGAAATGCCGGACTGAATCATGCTTCAGGTGAATACATATTGTTCGTTGACTCAGACGACTACATTGACGTAGATGCATGCAATCGGTTTAACGTGGTTATTGAGAATTGCTTCCCTGATATGATCATCGGTGGAGCTACTGTTCAAGAAGATAACCGCGAATATTCAATGGTTCATTCTAATCTAAGCGAAGATGTGGAGTATACAGGAATCACCTATTCAGGACTGGCAATTGATGCCAGAGAATGGTATGCGCCTGTCTGGCTGGGATGCTATAGTAGGAACTATCTGGAACAGAACAGCCTGCGTTTTAAAAATGGAATCTATCACGAGGACATTGAACTACAGCCTCGGCTATTCCTAAACGCAAGCAAGATCCGTTTCATGGACGGAACATTTTATTATTATTGTATTCGTTCTGACTCAATTACCACTAAAACCAGTAAACCAATTATAGACAAGAAAATGTCAGACATTATGGCTACACTGGAGGAGTGGAGAGCTATATTCAGCGAAGATCGATATGGCAGTATTCAGAAATTATTATATGGAATGCTTGCTAAGCAGTTTTTGTATTTCTCAAGGCTATATAAAAACACTGACATAAAAAAGGTAAACGGTGTGGGCTTCCGCTTTTTATGGAAATACGCACTTGATTATAAAGAGAAGGGAAAAGCATTATTGTTTTTCTGTCTTCCACATTTATATGTAAACTTATGAACAAAACCCATGAAAAGATATTGACAATCTCAATCGCGGCTTATAATGTTGAGGAATATCTCAAAGACACCCTTGAGAGTCTGGTTGTACCATCTATATTTGGAAAACTTGAGGTACTTATCATAGATGATGGTTCGACAGATAATACCTGCCGCGTAGCAAGAAAATATGCAGACCTTTATCCGGATGCATTCAGGATAATATCCAAACAAAACGGTGGATGGGGATCAACTGTTAATACCGGAATCAAGGAAGCCAGAGGCAAGTACTTCAGGCAGCTTGATGGTGACGATGCTTATAACTCTGATGCACTGGAAGAATACATCCTTTTTTTGGAAAACTGTGATTCTGACCTTGTTATTTCGCCATACATTACATTTGACGATAAAGACGGAAAAACGCTTCTGACATTTGATTATCCACTGCAAAGAAATTGTAGCCCTTCCGATATCTCAGAACTGGTTAATGTGTATAATCTGGCCATGCATTCAGCAGCTGTAAGAACAGACATTTTAAAAGACAAAAACATCTCCCTGTTGGAGCACTGCTTCTATACAGATGTCGAATTCATGATAAAGACATTTGTATATGTTAATAACTATTCATATTTTGACAAGAATATATACAGATATAGAATAGGAAGAAATGATCAGAGCATGAGTATCAGCTCATTAAAAAAACATAGTAAAGAGCATGAGAAAGTGCTGCTATCGATTCTTGAACTTTATAAGAATCTTCCGGATGGCGATAACAAAACAATAATAAAAAAGAGAATAGAAATAGCAATCCGAACTAATTATGATTGTCTGTGGTTACAGGGGGATAAAAAGGATGATATAATCCGATTTGACCAATTCCTGAGAAGCGGATGGCCTGACCTGTATAAAGACTGCGCATCTAAAAAAATCCTGCTAAGCAGACTTTTGCGTTTTAGAAATTATTCTTCTATGAATGATTTTGTTACCACACATTATAAAGAAATATGTTAACTAAGGAGTTTACACATGCTAATAGGTCCTAATTCATTTAGCAAATTAAAAAAATACGTTCCACTGATGCGTGAACTTGTAAAGCGTGATTTAAAGGTAAAATACAGAAGAAGCGTACTTGGTTACCTTTGGAGCCTTTTAAATCCGTTAATGATGATGATTATAATCTCATACGTTTTTTCTCATGCTTTTAAAACGGACATTAAGTATTTCCCGTTATATGTAGTATCAGGAAATGTACTTTTTACTTTCTTTAACGACAGTACGAACTATGCGATGCATTCCATCACAGGTAATGGAGAACTTATCAAAAAGGTATATATACCTAAATACATATTTCCACTGTCAAATGTCTTTTCAAGCTTTGTGACTGCTCTGTTCAGTCTTATAGCAGTACTGATAGTAATGATATTTCTGAGAGTACCATTCCATTGGCAGATTCTGGCAGTACCGATTCCAATTTTCTTTGAATTTGTTTTCTGTGTGGGTGTAGGTTTAATCCTTGCGGCTTTGTCCGTTTATTTCAGGGACATAAATCATCTTTATGGTGTGCTGACACTGGCGTGGATGTACGCAACACCAATATTCTATCCGCTCGAGGCATTGCCGGAAAGAGTAATAGGGATTATCAAATTCAATCCGTTGTACCATTATATTCAGTTTTTTAGGTTGCTGATTATGGAAGGATATATTCCTGGTATCAATACATGGCTTGCATGCATAGTAAGCAGTTTTGCATCCTTATTGATTGGAGTTCTCCTTTTTAGAAGATTGCAGCGAAACTTTATTCTGTACCTGTGAGGCATTTATGGTTGACAATATTATTGAAGTAAAAGATATAACAATGCGATTCAATCTTGAAGAAGAACGCACTGATACGATCAAGGAATTCTTCTTGAAGATGCTTAAGCATCAGTTAATGTTCTCTGAATTTTATGCGCTTAAAGATGTGTCATTTAGTGTAAAAAGAGGAGATGCTGTAGCACTTATCGGAGCCAACGGAAGTGGCAAAAGTACACTGCTGAAGATTATCGCTGGTGTTCTATATCCAACACAAGGAAAAGTCACAGTCAAAGGTTCAATCGCACCGCTTATTGAGCTCGGTGCCGGATTTGACAGAGAACTTACTGCAAGGGAGAATATCTTCCTTAATGGTGCGGTCTTAGGTTTTGACAGGGCGTTTATGACAGCACATTTCAATGAAATAGTAGATTTTGCTGAACTTTGGGATTTCATAGATGTTCCCGTAAAAAACTTTTCATCAGGAATGATCGCAAGACTGGGATTCTCTATTGCGACAATTGTAAAAGCGGATATATTAGTTGTTGATGAAATTCTGGCTGTGGGAGACTACCGATTCCAGGAAAAATGTAAGGTCAGAATGAAAGAGCTTATGGGCGGTGGAACAACAGTTATATTTGTAAGCCATGATAAGAATCAGGTTATGGAAATCTGTAAATCGGCAGTTCTGCTAGATCATGGTAAGCTGATAGCAACCGGTACGACCGAAGAAGTATATAGGGTGTACGAGGGTGCTGATAGGTAAGTGATTATGAGTAAAAAGGGAACTTTTGTTATACAGAGCATAGTGTTTCCAAAAGAATCCAAGCACATGACGTGCAGGGATCTGTTTTATCACGGCGAAAATGGCTACCTGGATAGAGAAAATGGAAGACTGACTCTTGGAACAGGACAGAAGTGCGATTTTAATACATATTTCAATTCCTGCTCATGGGGGAAATGGCTCAAGTACACATGTGCTGAAGGTGTTACTCTTGTCCTTGATATTGAAGGGTCATATGAGTTAAGATATACCGGATACTCACTTGAATACAACGAGCTGGTTCGCCGGGAGTATGGCATTATAACTAATATCAATACCGAGAGGGATTTTGTACGATTCGAATACCCGGATAATAATGAGACAGTTTTAGGAGTCGAAATCGTAGCAATAGATAAATGCATAATCCATGGCGGATATTATGAAGTAAGTTATAGTGGCGAGCTCAACGATATTAACCTCAGCATTGCTACGACAACCCATAAAAAAGAAGAATATATCAAGAAAAATGTAGCACTGATAAAAGAAGAGATTCTAAATGGTGATGATGAAATCAGGGATCACCTCACGATTCATGTAATAGATAATGGAAGAACACTAACGGAAGAAGAGATAGTCGGAGAACACGTCCTTCTTCACCCCAATAAAAATGTTGGTGGCTCCGGCGGTTTTGCCAGAGGAATGATCGAATCTCTTCACCAGGAAATTGCACCAACACAAATTCTTTTAATGGACGATGATGTTCTGATCCTTCCTGAAAGCATAAAGAGGATGTATCATCTTCTAAGGATGCTTAGAGATGAATACAAAGACCACTTTATCAGTGGTGCGATGCTACGTTATGAGCAGCCATGGATCCAGCATGAGGATATTGGCGTAGTCGAAGGTGGATTTGCCTTTATTCCGTACAAGACGGGTGGAGACCTGCGAGACCTGAACTGTGTTGTAAAAAATGATGGCGCCTTTTACAGTGCTGACAATCAGTATGCTGCCTGGTGGTATTGCTGTATCCCTGTTTCTGAGATAAAAGAGAATGGACTTCCTTTGCCATTCTTTGTAAGAATAGACGATGTGGAGTACGGCCTTAGATGTAAAGCTAAAATCCTTACAATGAATTCAATCTGTATCTGGCATATGGGATTTGCTTCCAAATACAGTGCTGTTATGAACGTATACCTTACAGTAAGGAATATGCATATTGCAAAGGCAACCTCAGGCGTACTGCAGGATCTAGATATACACGGCGATTATGTAAATGGCTTCTATTACCAATTATTAAGATTTGAATATGGAGCGTGCGACCTTTTGCTTGATGCCATAGAAGACTATCTGAAGGGACCGAGATTTATTGAATCCTGTGATGGTGAGAAGATTGTAAAGGAAAAGAGTAAGTATAATGAAAAACTGACTCCGTTATCAGATAAGCAAGGCCTGCGAATTCGTGAGATTATGAGTGTATATTCGGAAGAACGCAGGAGAGGTTATGAAAGGGCATTTGATAAGGTTATCGCCCGGCTAACACTAAATGGTCAAAGACTCATGCCGGAATTTTTATATAAGGACTCAAAAGAACCGGTAAAAGCAGCATATGGCGGAGAAATTCCTATTGTGAATGTTGCCAGAAGAAAAGAGTTTCTTGTGATAAATCCATATACGGAAACTTATGCTGAAAGACACATCGATAAAAAGAGGGCAAAAGAGCTCGAAAAGCGGTTTTCTCGGGTTGAAAAAAGATATAAACAAACACATGAAACTGTAGATCAAGAATACCGAAAGGCTAAAAAATATCTTACTTCAGAAGAGTTTTGGAAAAAGTATCTCGGTATATAAATTAAAGAAATAGGTGGTGAAATATGAATTCAACAAAAAAGTACAAAATCCAAAGTATAGTGTTCCCAACAGAGTCTAAACACATGATGTGCAGAGATCTTTTTTATCATGGAGAAAATGGCTATCTTGATAGGGAAGAAGAGCGTATTACCCTTGGAACAGGGCAGAAGATTGATTTTATGACATATATCAATTCATGTTCATGGGCAAAGTGGAAAAAATATACAAATGCAAAGAATGTAAGCCTTAATATTGATATTGAGGGTTCATTTGAACTGCGCTTCGTTGGCTATACAATGGAATACAGAGAGCTTGTGCGTAAAGAGTTCGGCTTCATTAAGAAAGAAGGAATTGACAGGCAGATAGTATCATTTGACTACGAAGATAATAATGAAACCATTATTGGTGTTGAGATAACGGCTTTTGACAAATGCATTGTCTATGGCGGATTTTATGAAGCTGAATATGAAGGCGAACTGAACGAGATCAATCTGAGTCTTGCTACAACTACATGCAAGAAGGAAGATTTCATCAGGAAAAACGTACAACTGATAAAGGAAAGCATTCTCAATGGAGATGATGACATAAAGGATCATCTCACGGTTCATGTTGTGGATAACGGCAGAACCCTTAAGGATGAGGAGATAGTGGGAGAGCATGTGCTGCTTCATCCGAATCCCAATACAGGTGGATCGGGCGGTTTTGCGAGAGGCATGATTGAGTCATTACATCAGGAAACTCCAGCAACACATGTACTTCTTATGGATGATGATGTTCTTGTTCTTCCGGAGAGTCTTAAGCGAACATATCATTTGCTCAGACTACTTAAGGAACAGTACAAGAGTCACTTTATTAGTGGTGCAATGCTGCGATATGAGAAGCCAATGATGCAGCACGAAGATATTGGTACAGTATCTCAGGAATTCTTGTTCAGACCATTAAAGCCTGCATTTGACAATAATGATCTTCATTCATTGGTAAAGAATGAGGATGCATATTATAGCAGTCCTAATAAGTTTTCTGCTTGGTGGTACTGTTGTATCCCTATAGATGTGATCAAAAAGAATGGTCTGCCTATGCCTTTCTTTGTAAGAGGAGCTGATAGTGAATACTCACTTAGGTGTAAGGCACAGTTCATATCTATGAATGGTATCTTTGTATGGCATATGGGGTTTGCTCTTAAGTTCAATGCAGCTATGGATGTATATCAGCAATTCAGAAATCTTTTGATAGCCAGTGATACAAATGAGACATTTGGAACAATAGACATAT
>JAEEGL015216749.1_pt1 | contig 23499 bp, 20 predicted proteins | sample 9134231 | NCBI WGS metagenome assembly JAEEGL01 (sample SAMN16246548, study PRJNA631951) | gut metagenome | biome: gut microbiome; feature: rumen; material: fiber-attached | host: Bos | place: Iran: Karaj | collected 2018-10
AATATGCCGTTCTCGACATACTGTCTTGAGACCTTTACCAAGCGTGATTTCGCTTACAATACTCAGCTTTTCTTCAAAACTGTACTTCATAAACAAACTGCACTCCAAAAGTTTTGTGTCTAACTTTTGGGGTGCAGTTCATGCGTTGGCTGTCGTTCCCTGGATGCTGTCATTGCTGCAGTCAAACTCAATCAGCTGGCCATTGTGGGTCACATCAAGGTCGCGGATGCGGCAGTTGCGCAGGTCAAACCATTTCAGTCCGGTGTTTTCACTCACGTCCAGGAAGTCCAGTTTGGGATTTGTCCAGATATACAGCGTGTCCAAGTTGACGCCCGCTTTGTTGCCGAAGGCCTGCAGGTTGGAGTTGGATACCCAAGCGGTCTTGAGGATGACATTCTCATCGAGTTGCATGCCGTCGCTTCCCAGGGCGTCACCCAGGGCGTGGTCGTTGTAGGCATGCAGGTATTTCAGATTGACATTTTGTGTCAGGTTCAACTCATTGAAAACTGTGTTGTCGTTTACCCATACCAGGGTCAGCGAGTCCACGTCGTTAGAATAGTGGTACTGTGCATCCACCGCAGGTTTAGGATAAGCCAGATGCTCAAATCCGTGAATCTTGGGCAACTTGGGGTCGTGGTGGGCATACACATTGGTTAACGCGTTGCAGCTGTCGAGCAGCAGTGTTGTCAACTCTGGACGATAGGTAGCAAACACGCCACGCAGACCGCTAAACACTGTTGTTAAACGGCCATTAACAGAGTCTGCTGGTGTCAGGATAGGTATGTATTCGTTGGTGCTTGATGAGTAATAGACGCCGCCAAGACGGGCTCCGTTCTTGTACCTGTTGACATTGGGCGGATAGGTCCTTCCGGTTTCGGGGTCATAACCACGCATCTTGAAAGCACTCTCGCGTGCGTCAACATAGGTGATGCGCGGGAGTCTATTGACATTCAGGTAGTGAATGGGGTTGCCCCTGATGATAAGGGTGTCGACTTTCTCGTTATACACTCCGATGGAGTCATAACTCGAATAGGAGAGATTGATGTAGTGCAGATTGGCCAATGGGGATATGGTGCCTGTTGGTCCAGGATGGATGATGGACGCGTAGTTGGTCGAACCCATCATGGTCTTATCGTCGGAGCCTCGCATACCGATGGCCGAAAGTCTCTCGAGAGACTTGAGGCCTTCTTGATAGAATCTGCCGCACTTGGTGGTGATACCTAACGAACGCATACCATTGTAGTCAGCATAAAAATACTTCAAGTTGGGCAGGTCTTGAATCCAGACGTAACGGGCATTTGCGACGTAGCAATGTCTTGCTGCTGTCTGCTCAATGCCTGTGTAGCTGATGTCAAGATACTCCAACTTGTGGTTGTATGCCAGGTCAAGGTCATAGAGGCCAATCGTGTCATTATAGTCTCCCGTGAATTCTTCAAGACCAGTGGCGTCGGGGCTTTTCAGCCACAGGTAAATTTTATAATCAGGGAAACTGCGTTTATCGACCGTGCCGTCGGCAGGCCAGGCCCGGTAAGCGGCGCCCTTGGCGGGCGTGCGCGGCTCGTAGTACCGGTGGATCACGCGGTTGTGGCTCAAGTCAAGGTAGAGCAATTCACGATTCTTGTGCAAGTGCACCGAGTCCTTCAGGTGGCAATAACTCAAGTCAAGATACTGGAGGCGTGTCAACTGCTCAAGCGATGCACTGTCGGGCTGGGCAGGAGAGGCAGGCCAGAAGCCATAAATATAACCACTCCCTGGTGAAGCTTGACCGTTGTAGTCTACCCAGCCATATTGATTGTTTTTCCATACTTCCCATCCATCCCTGGTGCTCACGGTCGTCAGGTTCCTGAAGGTGTAGAACTGGTTATGACTCGCCTTGAGGGTGTCGATGGGCACATTCTCAAGCGAGAAGTTGTTACCGATGCGCTGGAAATAGTTGGGCTGCTCAGCGTTACCGCTGATGTCCATATAGGTCAACGCACTGTTGCCTAGCAGATACAGGCCGCTGCCGTCATGCATCACGGTGTCGGCGGTCATGGTAATAATGCCAGGGTTGTTATGCATCTCCAAGCGCTCCATTTCAGGTGTATTACCTAACATGAGTGCGGTCAGGGTAGAAGGTAGGCTGGGAGCATGGAAACTGGTGAATCCGTTGTTACCCAGGTCAATACCTGTCAATCCGCCACATTCAGTGGGACTCAACGTGTAAGCACCGCTTGGGAATCCAGTGTTTTTCTCGAGGTAAAGATAAGCCAGCGTTGAGCTAAAGAAGGGATAGGCTCCAGTGGCATGACTGATTGAACTGTAGTTATTACCATTCAAGTACAGGCTCTGCACAGGAATGGGGGTGTTATCGGTGACACCGATTAAGTTGAAATCGTTGCGGGGTAGCGCATCATCATTCAACTTTAGCTCAGTGATGTTCGTGTCACTGGTGATGTTGAGCGTCTGCAGCAACGGGCTGCCGCTTACACCGAAATGTGTGATGCCAGGATTGCCCGCAGCATTAACGGTCTTTAAGTTGGAGAAGCCGGTAATGCCCTCGGTGTCTGATCCCATTTGGGAGTTGTTCACCAATAATGTCTCCAGATTGGGATTATTGTCAGGCGTCAGGTAGTATAACAAGTAATGGGTCGAAGCATCTCCTTTGTGGAAGTAGATATTGCAGTGGCTGATATCCAGATAGCTCAGTGAAGGCATGTGAGCAAAAGCGGAGCTGTAGCCGAATGAGCTGTTGCCTTGAAGAATCAGCGTGTCAAGCGAATTGGCCCCGTAAGTGGTGATATCATTCAGACCGGCATTATCCACATGGCAGTTGGCCAGATTGAGGTATTCCAGCGTGTTTGAAGTGGAGAGCTGGATGTAGTATATTGTTGGATCGCTGCCAGAATAACCAGCCGATGAACTGAAACCATGCAATTGGGTGTTTGCCGCATTCAAGTGCTTGAGCTCTGTTGAATTGGGCAGATAAATGCGGTTACATGCAGTGTTGCTGATGTCTAACCATTTGAGGCTACGCATGGCTGCGCCTGGCGTTACGTTCCAGTAATCATAGCCTGTGCAATCGTTCAAATACAATGTTTCCAGTTTGGTCAGGTACTGTAAATTGCCGCTGTAATAAAAATCGACATTATTTGACAAGTCTAGATACCTGATGTTTTGATTTCCAGTGCCAAGCTTTAATCCAGCGCCGGAATGAGGAGTTGTGCGGCTAACCGCAGCAAGTGTAGTAATGTTACAGCGGCTGGCCTTAACAATGGTGAGTGCAGTCAATCCCGAGAGATCGGCGCCCGTAATCAGCGTGTTGTGGCTCACGTCCAGATAGGTCAAACCTGTCAACAGTTCCAGACCCTTGAGGCTGGTGATGCCCTTACCAGAAACATCCAGTGAGGTGAGCGAGGCCTCATTGAACGTGCCGCCATTCTCGCTCACGCCGGCGGCCTGTGCCACCGCTGCCCTGAAGTAGGTATTAGGGAAGTTGGTCGAGTTGACCGTCACAGTGGCCCTTGCTTGGCTACTGGCAAGGGCTGCCAGCAGCAGGACCACGCATGTCCTGAAAAATTGTAATCGTTTCATCATAAATTTAAATTTTAAGTGCATTGTTATTAATATTTTGTATTTTGGTTATATACAAAAATTGGAAACTAAATAGCCATTCTATCGGTTTGGTTACGTTCAGTTTTAACCTATCATGAATAGATGTATGCTAGCTTGCAAAATAAAACTATTTTTCAATATTGTGCAACAAATTACGCTAAAAACTTATCAAAAAAACATCAACATTTTTATGACGCTAAAAAAAGCCTGAAATCAGCGTCTAAAATTGGCTTTAAATTTGTTCAAGTGAGAGAAAACCCGTAATTTTGCAAATTGAATCATTTGTAAAATACGTTCTGAACGTAGTAAAAGAGATTCTATTAAAAAAGACATACATCAGGTAACTCGCTGTAAATGACTACTGTGATAGTGTCCCCAGCATTACCCGCTCTCCACAGGTCCACCGCCTCACCGAGGTACGGTGACCCTTGTTGTATGTCATCGTCAAGCGCATTTTAGCGCTGTTTCAGGGTGTTTTTTACGGCTTTTCAGCATAGAATAGGCCATATTTCCACAACTTTTTTAGATAGTTTGTCATGAACAAGGATATTATCACGGTAACATCGCCGTTGCTGCCTGATCTCGACGACTTCAACGCGATGCTGCGCGAGATCTGGGACAACAAGTGGATTACCAATAACGGTGAATTCCACAAGCGCCTCGAGGCTGCCCTGTGTGAGTACCTCAAGGTGCCTTACATCAGCCTGTTCACTAACGGCACGCTGCCGCTCATCACGGCGCTGCAGGCCCTCAACATCAGTGGCGAGGTCATCACCACGCCTTACAGCTTCGTGGCAACTACCCATTCGTTGTGGTGGAACGGCATCAAGCCCGTCTTTGTCGATATCGATCCTGCCACGGGAGGCATTGACCCCGATTGCATTGAGTCGGCCATCACGCCGCGCACCACGGCCATTATGCCCGTGCACGTCTATGGCAAACCCTGCCGCACCCGCGAGATCCAGGCCATCGCCGACAAATACGGCCTGCGCGTCATCTACGACGCCGCCCATGCCTTCGGCATCGAGGTGGACGGCAAGAGCATCCTCACCGAGGGCGACATGTCCACCCTGAGTTTCCATGCCACTAAGGTCTATAACACCGTCGAGGGCGGCGCGCTGGTCATGCACGACGAGAAGATGAAGAAGCGCATCGACTATCTCAAAAACTTCGGCTTCAATGGTGAGACCGAGGTCGTCGCACCCGGCATCAACGGCAAGATGGACGAGATACGCTCAGCCTACGGACTGTTGAACCTCAAGCTGGTAGATGCCGCCATCGAGGCACGCCACCAGATCGCCATCCGCTACCGCGAGGCCCTGCGCCCCGTCGAGGGCATCACCTTCTGGGACGACATGCCCGGTGTGCGTCACAACTACAGCTACTTCCCCGTCTTCATCGACGCCGAAAAGTACGGCATGACGCGTGACGAACTCTACTTCAAGCTGCGTGAACACGGCATCTTGGGCCGTCGCTACTTCTATCCCCTCATCAGCGACTTCTCCACCTATCGAGGCCTGCCCACTGCCACCCGCGAGAACCTGCCCAACGCCACCCGCATGGCCGACACCGTCATCTGCCTCCCCATCCACCACGAGCTCACCGACACCGACCTCACCCGCATCCTCAACCTCATCGTTAAGTAATATGGCTGAAGAACCCAAAAAGAAACTGATGCTCCTGGGTGGCCTGCGCTACCTGTTGCCCGTTATCGAGGCAGCCCATCGTCATGGCATCCACGTGATTACCGTGGACTACCTGCCAGGCAACATCGCCCATAAGTACAGCGATGAGTACCATAACGTGAGCATCATCGACAAGGAAGCGGTGCTCAAGCTGGCACAAGAACTGCAGATTGATGGTATCATGTCCTTCGCCGTGGATCCCGGCGTGGTGGCAGCCGCCTATACTGCCGAGAAGATGGGCCTCCCGTTCCAGTGCAGTTACGAGGCCGCATGCATCCTTCAGGATAAGTCACGTTTCCGCAAGTACCTGGCCGACAATGGCTTTAACGTGCCCAATGCACGCGGCTACAGCGAGGCCGACGATGCCCTCAAGGACGTTGATTACTTCAACTGGCCCGTCATCGTCAAACCCGTGGACAGCGCCGGCAGCAAGGGTGTCACCCGTGTCGACGACCCCGTCGACCTCCCCGCCGCCATCGCCCACGCCCTCGACTGCTCCCCCTCCCGCCACTACATCATCGAAGACTTCCTGGAATTGGACGGCTACCAATCTAGCACTGACGTGTTCACAGTTGATGGTGAGTTACTTCATTGCCCATTCAGTGACCAGCTGTTTGATAAAAGTGCAGTTAATCCATACGTCCCTGCTATTGAGATTTGGCCATCGACAATGCCGCAATGGGCGCAAAACGAACTCAGGAACGAATTACAGCGTCTTTTCAAGTCGTTAAATTGCAAGACTGGCATCTATAATGTCGAGGCACGTTTGTGCAAGAATGGCAAGGCTTATATCATGGAAGTCTCGCCACGAGGTGGAGGTAATCGCATTGCTGAGCTCCAACGATATGCGACAGGCGTTGACTTGATTGAGGCCGAAATGTTGAAGGCTTTGAATCTGCCTTTGTCAGAGATACAAGACGCTCATCTGTCAGATTTCTGGGTAAATTTCATTTTGCATTCCAATACAGGTGGCATTTTCAAGGAAATCAAGTATGCCGAAGGCTTCAAAGAAGCATGTGTCGTTGAGGAGGGCATTCTGGTGAAGCCAGGTGACGTGGTTCAACCATTCACTGGTGCCAACCAGTCTTTGGGCACTATCTTTCTGCGCTTCTCCACACGTGAGGAGTTGGACAGTTTTGTCGCATCCCCCAACACTTATATCTCCATCGTCACAGAATGAAGCCCATCGGCGGATACTTTGAGCTGGAACTGCCTCTGCGTAGCGAATACCACGGGGAGGCGATTGCTCTAAACACAGGCCGCAACTGCTTGGAGTATATTTTGCGCGTGCGAGGTTACAAGCGCGTATTTCTGCCTTACTACTCCTGTGAGGTGTTGCTCGAGCCATTCAATAAGTTGGGCATCGATTACACATTCTATCACATCAACGAGCGTTTAGAAATTGACGAAGATATTACCTTGGGCGATGGGGAGGCCCTGCTGTGCATCAACTATTTTGGCCTCAAGCAGGACCATGTCGAAACTCTTGCGGCGAAATACGGCCAACAACTGATCGTTGACAACACCCAGGCTTTCTATGCACGACCCATCGAGGGCATCGACACTTTTTACAGCTGCCGCAAATTCTTCGGAGTGCCCGACGGGGCCTACCTGTATTGTGACAAGCCCTTGGACATGGAACTCGAGCAAGACCAGTCATGGGACCGCATGGATTATCTCTTGAAGCGCATCGATGTCTCACCCGAGGCCGCCTATCCCGACTTCAAAGCCCGCAGTGCGGACCTCCGCAACAACCCCATCAAGACGATGTCCCCCTTGACCCATCGCATCATGGCATCCATCGACTACCAGCAGGTAGCCCAACGTCGCCGTGACAATTACGGGTTACTGGACGAGGCCTTGAATGACAAAAACCGCATTTCACTGCCGTTGGCAAACGATACCGTGCCCATGGTCTATCCCTTCCTTACCAACGTTGAAGATCTGCGCAAACGATTAATCAATAATCAGATATTCGTGGCGCAATATTGGCCCAATGTACTGGACTGGTGTGAAGAGGATTGCCGTGAGTATCAATTAACAAAACAACTCCTCCCGTTGCCCATCGACCAGCGCTATGGCGAGGATGATATGAAACGAATCAATGAACTGAGATGAAAGACTTGATAATAGCAGGTGCCGGAGGATTCGGACGCGAGGCTCTTGGACTAGCCAAAACACTGAACAAAATTGAGCCAAGATGGAATATCAAGGGGTTTATCAATGATATCCCTGATGCCCTCGATGGCGTTAAATGCAGCCACAGTATTATTGGAACCATCAAGGATTGGCAACCTTCAGATAACGAGGTGTTTGTAATTGGTATATCTTCTCCGCAAGGGAAGGAAAAAGTGGCTAATATTCTTAAATCAAAAGGCGCAAAATTTGTTTCGTTAATTCACCCTGCCGCTTTAGTTTCAGAAGATGCTATTATTGGGACAGGATGTGTCATAACAGGACGATCTGTGGTAGGAGGTGGTACTCAAATTGGTGATTTCGTCCATATAGCTTCATCAATGGTTGGGCAAGATGCTGTCATTGGCGATTTTTCAACAACTACGGCTTTTGCTAATTTAACAAATGCTCATCTTGGAAAACGAGTGTTTGTCGGTAGCCATGCCGTGATTTTGAATAAGCTCAAAATAGGTGATGACGCATTTGTCTGCGTGGGAAGCATCGTTTATACTAATGTTAAAGCAGGGTCAAAAGTATTTGGAAATCCTGCAAGAAGAATAAAAACTTAATTATATTATTATGGAGTTTAATGAATTCAAAACTAAATTTGTTAATCAACTTGAGATTGAAGATTCCACATCCCTAAATCAGAGTACATTGTTCAGGGAATTAGAGGAATGGAGTTCTTTGTCGATACTTGAACTTATTGTATTGTTTGATGAAGAATTTGAGAAGCAAATTGGCGATGGTGATATCGCAAATTGTCAGACTTTAGATGATTTGTACAACCTTGCAATAGGATAGGCAAACATGGCAATACTTCAATATAAAGGGATTGGAATCTCTGCTATGGCAGCCTGTGTGCCGAAAACTGTAATCAATAACTACAAATATACTGACTTTTTCCCAGAGGATCAGGTAAAAGAGGTTGTAGATAAAATTGGAGTTTTTGAACGTAGATTTGCAGATGAAGCAACCTGTTCATCTGATTTGTGTTATGCTGCTGCAGAACGATTGATAACAGATAATAGTATAGATCGAGAAGAAATAGACCTTCTGGTTTTTATATCCCAAACACCAGACTATAGGATGCCTGCAACATCAATTCTATTACAAGATAGACTTGGTTTGTCACATTCCTGTATTGCTTTTGATATCAATCTGGGTTGTGCAGCCTTTTGTTATGGGCTATCTGTTATTTATGGAATGATGCAGAGTGGAAGTATTCGCAAGGCGCTTCTTCTAGATGGAGAGACTCGTTCTAAAGTGTATTCTCCAAAGGATAGGCGTAGCGCTTTTATCTTTGGTGATGCTGGAGTAGCGGCTCTAATTGAAAAAGATAAGAAGTATGATAGGAGTTGGTTTTCATTGAACAGCGATGGTTCTCGAGGTGATTTGATTATGATTAAGGGAGGCGGTTACCGTTATCCTAGTAGTTTAGAAACACTGGCCGAAAAGGTTGTTGATGAGTATGGAAATATACGAAGTGATGAACAAGGTTACATGCGTGGTGGAGATGTATTTCAATTTGTGATTCGCGAGGTACCTCGCGATATAAAAAAGACAATTGAAATTGCAGGAAAGACGAAAGACGAATTTGACTATATTATCTTTCATCAGGCCAATAATTTCATTAATTCATATATTGAAAAGAAAATGAAGTTGGATCACCAGAAGATACCTTCCTCTATTGCAAAATATGGAAATACATCTTCAGTATCAGTCCCACTAACTATTGTAAGTGAATTGCGCGATAAATTAGTAGGAAATAAAGAGCTGTTAATCAGTGCTTTTGGAGTGGGAATGTCTTGGGCAACAGCTATTATTCCTTTCGTGGATTGCAAAATAAGTGAGATAGTTGAAATATGAGTTTTAATCCATTTTCTCTTACTGGTAAAACAATCATCATAACTGGAGCCTCTTCTGGAATTGGACGGCAATGTGCGATTGATTGTAGTAGGATGGGAGCTAGGGTTATTATCATTGGTCGTAATGAGAACCGATTGGCAGAAACTCATTCTCAGATGGTAGGTGATGGTCATCTTTCTTGTATTTTAGACCTTACAGATTTTGTGTTGCTTAAGAATCGAATCGATGAAATAATTAATAGTGTAGGTCCCATAGATGGCCTTGTGAATTGTGCTGGCGTTTCAACTACTTTACCTTTGAAGTTGATTAATAGTAAAAAAATGGATGACATTTTCCATACGAATGTCTATACAGCTATTGAGCTAACACGTAACATTTGTCGACTTGGAAATGTCAATAAACAAGGTGCTAGTATTGTTTTTATGTCATCCATAATGGGAGTTGTTGGAGAAAAAGGGAAATCTCTGTATTCTATGACTAAGGGAGCACTGATATCAGCAGTTCGATCATTAGCATGTGAGTATGCTCAGCGAAAAATCCGATTTAATACAATTTCTCCAGGTGCGATTTTGACACCGATAAATAAAGACTTGCCTCATATGAAAGATCCGAATGCTCGGGCAATATTGGAGTCAAATCATTTATTGGGTTTAGGTAAAACAACAGATATATCCTATTCATGTGTGTTTTTATTAAGTGATGCCTCTCGTTGGATAACCGGGCAGAATATTATTATTGATGGCGGCTATACTGCTAAATAGGAAGTTGTATAGGTGCCATTGTAATTCAAGTTGGGCAAAAGAGATTGACTGTTTTTATATGCTGATGACTATATTTTATAGTTTATGCCAGAATCGCTGAAGAAAAAGACTGTCAAGGGCGTTGCTTGGACAACACTGGACCAGGTGACAAGCATTGGCTTTGGTTTTGTGATTGGGGTCATCTTGGCTCGATTACTTAGCCCGAGCGACTATGGTCTATTAGCGATGATAGGTGTATTCAATGCCGTCGCTTTCGCATTTTTGAACTGTGGATTTGCTAATGCCTTGGTTCGCAAGCCCAACTTGACAGAAGATGATAACACGACCGCCTTTTGTTTCAACATTGTGGCAGGAGTGCTGCTGTTTGGATTCCTTTGGCTTATTGCACCGTGGGTGTCTAGGTTCTATGATAAACCCATCTTATCCCCACTCTTGCGTGCCGAGGGCTCGCTTCTCATTATCGCAGCTTTCAGTATAGTCCAAAACACCCAGTTGACTCGAGCTTTGAATTTCAAGGCCAAGATGATTATTAGAGTGACATCGAATGTGATGGCTGGAGTTATTGGCATTATCTCGGCATATAAAGGGCTAGGGGTATGGGCTTTAGTGGTGATGCACATAGCCGAGCATGCATTTGGCCTCATGCTGTTATGGTACATCTCCCCGTGGCGTCCTCACGGGCGTTGGAGTAAGGTTTCGTTCAGTTACTTGTGGGGTTATGGCTCTAAATTGTTGGCATCAGGATTGCTTGATACAATATACAGGAATATCTATCCGATTATCATTGGAAAATTCTATTCTGCAGCCGATTTGGGTCAATATACCCGCGCCAAACAATATGCCTACATGCCAGCAGGGACTTTAACCGGAGCATTGCAGCAAGTGACCTTCCCCGTGTTGAGCCAGATACAAGATGATATCGTTCGTTTGGGTGAGAGTTATCGTCGTATGCTGCGTTTTACTGTGTTCGTGGTTTTTCCTATCATGATGAGTATGGCAGCGTTGGCCCACCCTTTGGTGATAACACTTGTCACCGATAAGTGGGCACAATGTGTGCCTTACCTTCAGGTGATTTGTTTCGCCTCGATGTGGTATCCAGTGCATGCCATCAACTTGAATCTGTTGCAGGTCAAGGGAAGGAGTGACCTATTTCTCAGGTTAGAAATTATCAAGAAAATTATTATCACAGTTGCCATCTTTATCTGTGTCCCATTCGGTATTATGGGCATGTGTATCGGAGCCGTATGTACTTCAATTATCTGCTTGGCAATTAATACTTATTATACGGGGAAACTGATTCATGTGGGATTATTGCGCCAGATGATGGATATGGCACCCACACTGCTTAACTCACTTGTCATGGGTGCCGTTGTCTATCTTGTGACCTTGCCATTGCCAATCGAGTGGCTGAAGTTGGTGGTAGGTATCCCGGTCGGCGTAGTGTTCTATCTTGCTGTAGCTAAGATCTTCCGCCTGCCTGAACTGCAAGAAGCTCTTGACATCCTCCACCATCGGTGATATCAAGCTACAGATTGAACGAATTATACGAATTAGTATTTTGTTTTAATCAGTGCAATTCGTAGTTAAAGAAAGTGGAGATTAATTCGAGATATTTGAGTAATCCGTAATAAAAGGCAATGAATGAAGCACCTTTAGTATCTATACGTTGCATGGTTTATAACCATGAACCATACTTGAGGCAGTGCTTGGACGGCTTTGTGATGCAGCAGACCACGTTCCCCTTTGAGGCCATCGTCCATGATGACGCTTCGACCGACGGCTCTGCAGCCATCATCCGCGAGTATGCCGAGAAATACCCCGACATCATCAAGCCCATCTATGAAACCGAAAATCAGTACAGCAAGCATGACGGCTCACTGACTCGTATCATGGATGCCGCCATGCATCCCAACTCCAAATATGTCGCACTGTGTGAGGGCGATGACTATTGGACTGATTCCAACAAGCTCCAAATTCAAGTGGATTTTCTGGAGTCCCATTTGGACTATACAATGTGCTTCCATCGTGCAAATACAATTAATAACGCAACTGGTGAAGAGAATAATGCATTTCCTGGCAAAGTGTTTCGAAATATACAAAGTCGAGATTATGAATCGACGGAGCTATTCGCTACTTGGACAGTGCCAACGGCATCAATGCTTTATAGAAAGGAGTGCCATTTTTATCCTATAAGCCATAGGTATAAATGCTTGTATGGGGACATTGTAAGGGTTCTAGCATCAGCTGAAATAGGCAAGGTAAAAGGACTTGATCTCATGATGTCTGTATATAGGATCCAACCTCATGGAATCACTTTTAGTGCTGATAGTGATTATAGGTTCGTGATGCACTCACCAGAGCATTACCTTTTTCTAAAAGATAATTTTCATAAAGTCAATAGTAGTGTAATCAATAAAGCTATATCCAAAAGGTTTTGGGAGCGGGCTTTTAGGCAAACCGAAAGAAAATTGCAGATAAAAGATCTTTTTTACTCATTGAGGTATGATTTTTGTGGATGTAGTAAAAACCTATTATTCTGCGTACTACATAAGTTGAGAAGGCTGGTTTAGTGGTTTGTTTTTAGGACTAAACATTAAGGCAAATATATCAATGGCTGATAATAAGAGAATAGCCTATTTTGACATCTTGAATGTTATGTCCTGTTTTGGTGTAGTTTGTCTTCACTCAAATGGCTATGTGCATTCTTTTTGTAAAGATTCATGGTGGGGGTTGAGGGTTTTAGTTGAAGTGTTGTTTTATTTTGCCGTACCAGTTTTCTTTATGTTATCTGGTGCGACTCTAATGGCTTATCGTGAGAGATACACAACAGTTAAGTTTTTTCAAAAGCGATTTCAAAAGGCGGTTTTTCCTTATTTGTCCTGGAGTGTTTTTTTTATCGTTTTAGAAATGTCCTCTGATTTCTCAAGTTTTAATCTTGGCGGGATAATTATGTCGTTGACGACAGGAGTAGTACCATATGCTTCCTACTGGTTCTTTATACCATTGTTTTTATTATATATTTTTATTCCGTTTTTGTCGTTGATGGTGGTCAGATTGAACTTTAAACAAATGACTTGTTTGATTGCAGTCTTGTTTTTCTTCCAATCATTACTGCCAACGATATATTTTATATTCGGTTATGAATTTAATGCATCTCTGCCAATTGGTGGGTATTTTATATATGCACTATTAGGTTACTATATAGCTACGTTCGAGATAGAGAAGAATAATAAATTATGCTATGCTGTTTTTTTAATTGCTATCATTGCGATGACTGTAAGGTTTTGGCTCCTCTATTGTTCTAACGAGAAAGAACCAATGCTGTTCACTTATTTTGGGCTTTATGCTTTTTTCCCAGCTTGCGCAGTATTCTTATTACTCAAAAGAGTTAGTATTTCAAATAGTCGATTGCAAAATCGTTTTGCTTCTCTTGCAAAAAAAAGTTATGGTATATTCTTGATACATAGCTATTTAATCTTCTTATTGTCAAATTTTATCAGCTGGAAAAAGCCATTCTTTATACTCCTGTTTGCTTTGCTAGTGTATTCAGTTTCATTTTTTATTGTTGGAGTTTTGCAGAAAGGACGATGGACAAGGTACTTTGTTCCATAACACAGGATGGGTTCCAATATAGTTAAACAAAAATATAGAGAGTCTGCTTAAGAATAATCACATGAGTGTTTGGACTTGAGTGTTATGTTATTTTGGATCACGTAAAAGTATAATGATTCTTGGAATCCAGTAGTAACATTAGTGTGTTTTTAAATTGATATTAATAGAAGAATGGTATTTTACGATTATTTGATAGTTGGTTCTGGCTTGTTCGGCGCGGTATTTGCCCATCAGGCTCGCAAAGCAGGGAAACGTTGTCTGGTCATAGATCGTCGCTCTCATTTGGGCGGGAACGTGTATTGTGAACAAGTGGAGGGCATCAACGTACACCGCTATGGAGCCCATATCTTTCACACCAGCAATAAGCAGGTATGGGAATTTGTCAACTCCATTGTGGAATTCAACCGCTATACCAATTGCCCTGTTGCCAGATATCGTGATGAGATGTACAACTTGCCATTCAACATGAATACCTTCAATCGCATGTGGGGGGTGAAAACGCCATCCGAGGCTGTGGCAAAGATAGAAGAACAGAAAGCCGAAGCGCTAGCCAAAATGAAGGCCGAGGATGTTAAGGAGCCTCGCAATCTGGAAGAACAGGCGCTGATGCTTGTTGGTAAAGATATCTATGAGCGACTGATAAAAGGCTACACCGAGAAACAATGGGGGCGTGACTGCCGAGAACTTCCCGCCTCAATTATACGCCGTCTTCCTGTGCGACTGGTATTTGACAACAACTACTTCAATGATCCATATCAAGGTATCCCCATCGGAGGATACAATCTCTTGATTGAGCGACTGCTGGATGGGGTTGAAACTCGTTTGGGTGTTGACTTTTCAACCCTGCGTGACCACTGGCGCAAAATGGCAGGTAATTTGGTATATACAGGCCCCATTGATGAGTACTTCGACTACTGCTACGGCAATCTGCAATACCGGACCGTGAAGTTTGAAACCGAGGTGTTGGATATGGCCAATTATCAAGGAAATGCAGTGGTTAACTATACCGAGCGAGATGTGCCATATACCCGCGTGATTGAGCACAAGCACTTCGAGATGTTCGGCAACGACGTCTATAGAATTCCCAAGACGGTGGTAAGCCGAGAATACTCTACTGAGTGGAAACCCGGCATGGAACCCTATTATCCGGTAAACGATGAGATAAACTCGTCGCTATACCGACAATACCAGGAGTTGGCGCAACAGGAACAAGATGTGATTTTCGGAGGCCGCCTCGCCGAGTATAAGTACTATGACATGGACAAGGTTATCGAACGCGCGTTATCAATTGCAAAATTCTAACAGTTATGGGCAAAGTATTGAGCGTATGTGTGCCAAGCTATAATATGGAAAAATACCTGAATCGATGCATCGATTCATTCCTGGTTCCAGAGGTTCTTGATCGTTTAGAACTTATTATTGTTAATGACGGTAGTACTGATAAAACACTGTCTATTGCTAACGATTACAAGGCAAGATATCCTCAATCCATTGTAGTTATTGATAAACCCAATGGCCATTACGGCTCATGTGTAAATGCGTCGTTGAAGGTGGCAACTGGTAAGTATTTTCGTATTGTCGATGCCGATGACTGGGTAGATAGCAACGCTCTTGTGACTTTCATCAATAAGCTTGAGAATATTGATGTCGACTGTGTTTGTACAAAATACACAATACATAATCTTCAAGAGAATATAGTGAAAACTATAGAGAATGATTTGCCTTCTAATATGGTTTTGAACTTGAATACATTCTCAATTTCAGATAATTGTACTCAGATGCATTGCTTGACTTATTCGTTATGTATGCTACGTGCAATTAACTATGTTCAAACAGAAGGAGTATGCTATACTGACACAGAATATGTGTATGTCCCTCTTACTCGTTCTAAAAGCATGATGTTTATTGATGTATCGTTATATCAGTATTATATTGGCCGAGATGATCAATCGATGAATAGGAGCATAATAGAAAAGAACTTTATGCATTTTATAAAAGTTAATAGTCGATTGATATCAGAACATGAAAGAGACGTGATATTCAATAAGAATGAAAATTTCATTTGGTCTATAATCGTGAAAGGGCTAGTTTTCCACTCTACTCCTTTTTATGTATTGCATGGAGTGTATAATGAGATGGCTGAAAGAACTATACGGAAGTCGATACATTTGTTGGATCAATTAGGAGTTTGTTCTCCTAAACCCATTTTTTTGAATAGGTATCATGGTATTCCTTACGTATCTATATGGTATCATTCAAAACGGTTGTCAAGATTTGTGTTATCTGTTTTTAGATTGTTTAAAATATAAGTCTCAAGTCTGTTGTTCTTAAGAAAAGTTTTCAAATGCGGTAATCCGTTTGTATTGTTGACGGTATATTGAAGTTTGTTTTATTTCTGTACTAATAACGTGAAGTACTTGCGGTTTAGAAATGGTGAGAATCATAATAAGGTATAAGAAATGGAATTGAGCGTATCCATCATAGTTCCTGTATATAATGTAGAAAAATATATTGCAGACTGTTTTCAATCCATTATCAATCAGACATACTCTGGCCCTATGGAGTGTCTGTTCATCGATGATTGTGGAACAGATAACAGCGTGCAGCTTCTTGAAGGATTAATCAAAGCCTATGATGGCCCTATCAAATTGATCATAATTCATCACCAACAGAATAGTGGTCCTTCAGTTGCTCGAAATTCAGGAATCAACAATTCTAAAGGAGATTACATATTTTTCATGGATTCTGATGACATTTTATATCCGGATTCTATTAAAAACCTAGTAAATGCTGTTATACAAGAGAATGGTACAGATGTTGTCCTAGGTAGTTATAATGTAAGTAATCCAGAGCATACAATTAATAGATTTAAATTTGAGCATAATGTTATAGAAGCGCAGCCTACAATTGCAAAAGAGTTTTTATGTGACAATTTATACTGTATGCTTCCAAATAAATTGGTTAGGAAGAGTTTTATTTATGAAAACCAATTATGGCTTACTTCTGGACTTCTTCAAGGAGAAGATAACCTATGGTCCTTCCAAGCTTTTCATATGGCTAGAAAAGTAGTTACCATACCAGAGATAACATATTACTATGTAGTGCACTCAAATTCAATCACTACGTCGATAGATCGGGAGAAGCAAATAATCTGTGCAATGAGAATTTGTGAAGAAGTGAAAAAGGATTTGAATAATCACAGGTATGAATTGATTGAAAATGACTCTCAGAATTATTTGGATAATTTGATGAAGACCAAATGTGGTGGTCTATTGAATCAAATTTATACTACTGGCTTGAATCGAGAACAACGATTGACACGACTCAAGGCGATTCCCAAAGATTTGAAGTCGTCAATCGAGAAATATCTGTTTACTTCCTCCGCATTCATGACGGTCATAAGAATTTTGTTTCAATGTCGCTGTTACGGTATGTTTGACCAAGTGATGACTCGCATGTATTCAAGAAACGTGATGGAGTAGAATCAAATTTATGAGATTATGGCTGAGATTTCCATCATAGTCCCGGTTTATAATTCTGTTGATTATCTTGACAGATGTATTTCATCAATTAAGAACCAGACATTTCATGATTTTGAAGTGATCATCATTGATGACGGTTCAAGTGACGGGAGCGACGAACGATTGAAGGAATTAACAAAGGATGATAACAGGTTTAGGCTATTCATAAGGGAGAATCATGGCGTGTCGCAGACACGGCAATTTGGCTTGGAACAGTCTCAATCTTGTTATGTAACCTTTGTTGACTCTGACGATTGGGTTCAAGACTCATGGCTTTTGGATCTGTACACCGAAGCTGAAACCAAGCAATGCGACATTGTCAGTTGTGATTTGACCAAGGTATATAAAGACCACTCTGAAGTTTTTAGCCAGGCACCTACAAGCGAAAGGATTGAGGATATATTAGCTGACTTGATGTGCGGTAAGATTTGGGGCTCATGCTGCAATAAATTGGTGAGGAATTCATGCGTTAAGAAATTTGGAGTGTCTTTTCACCCCGAGATGAATATGTGGGAAGATCTATACTTCTTCTGGCACCTGATGAAACATGGTCTCAAGTGTTCTTACATTCCCAAATCGCTATATTACTATGATTGTTTTTCCAGTGACAATAGTATAGTCAGGTATCGAAAAGCTACACATATTAGGAGTGCAAAAATCTTTGTTGACTCTGTGACTGAACAAGATTACTTGTCATGTTGTACGCGTGGTAGTGAGGCCTATGAACGTATTCAACGGGGTATTTACTTGCGTAAATGCATGATCAATCGATGGGCATTTCATTTGAATGATAAGCAGATACCTGTCGAAAAATTGTTTCCGGAAATTAATGAACAGTTTGTTTCAGAGTCCCAGCAAGAACCATTTTGGTCAGAGAATCGTTGTATTGCACTGGCACTAAAAGGCCATGGTTTTATGGGCCGATTATTGTATCATGCTTTTGATGCCATTTTCAAGGCAAAGTCAAGAATCGCATAAGGTCATTGATTTAAGATGAATCCCCAGACAACAGTTTCTATTATTGTCCCTGTTTATAACGCTTCTGCCACATTGAGGTCGTTGGTGGATTCTGTGATTAGTCAGTGCTATAAACATTGGGAGCTAATCTTGGTAGATGACGGCTCTAAAGATGATAGCTTGTCAATATGTCAAGCTTTTGCAGCCCAAGACAAACGCCTAAGAGTCATTCATCAGGAAAATGCCGGTGTGAGTGCAGCTCGCAATGCTGGGCTGAATGTTGCCCAAGGAGAATGGGTGACATTCGTCGACAGCGATGACGTTGTTCTGGACTGCTTCCTGCAATCACTCGTAGATGCCGTTTCGGTAGATAATCAGATTGACATGGCATATTGTGGCTATGCAATCGTCGAGAGTAGCGTTAGCTTGAAGACATATAGGAGTGCAACTTATATAGGTGCTGCTCAGATACACGATGTACTGAGTCAGACAAATCTCTTGTATCGCTGTAGTCCTTGGGCAAAACTTTTTCGTCGGTCAATTATCGTGGACAATGGATTGCGCTTTGATGAGAAACTCTCAATATCCGAAGACAGGCTGTTCCTCTACAACTTCTTAGTATACGTCAGAGGAATCGCAGTGACTTCTCAGGTCGGTTATATATATGGCAGTTTCTCACCTATGTCGCTGAAGCACAAACGGGTGCCGACTGAAATGCTGGCCTATCGTCAAAGAGCGATTACTACAGCTGCTCATGACGTTGTGAATGAGTTCAATTTGGGGAAGTGTGAGGCTTTCCTGGTTGCCCGTCACTTGATGATGATATTGTTTGAACTGATTCGGAATGTTTATCTGGAATTCGGAGCATCAAGAGAAATAAGGAAACGTCAGAAGGAATTGTTTGCGAGTTTATTTGATGTTGAACTCTATCAGAACAATCTTGCCAATGATCCTAGATGGATTGATTATTTGAAGCATAACAGACTAATGGATGATATGGTCAATTCTCGTTTTAGAAAGTTTAATCGGAAATTGAATAGTGACAAGATTAACCTTAGTGTCCGTTTGTTTGCTTATAATTTATTGAAAAAAAGATGGACTAAACCATCAACGGCTTCCTTTGATAAATCTATAACTCTTATAAATGGTTAGTAAAATGAGGAATATTCTTTTACTCGATACGTCGGTTGGCTCACAGAATAAAGGTGATGATATCATCATGGAGTGTACCCGTAAGGAATTGAGCTTTATTCTAGAGAACAATTTTGAATACACATTGCCTACTCATGTGAGTCCTTTTCAATGGTATCAATTACTAATCCACTATATTACTGGTCCTTCTGGAAGAATCCAGACTTATGCAGATTGTGAATTGAAATTAATTGGAGGTTCCAATATTCTGTGCAAGAATTTATTGAACTATTATCCTCAATGGAATATTAACTGGTTCAATTGTAAACCTATTGAAGGTTGTATAGGTGTTGGTGTCGGTGCTGGTGCTGGGGAGAAATCCAATTGGTATACACGAAAGATGTATCAGCGCATTTTGAGCCATGATTATTATCACAGTGTAAGAGATGAACGTACAAAAGTATACATTGAGAGTCTGGGTTTAAAGGCGATTAACACAGGTTGTGTAACGATGTGGATGTTTACTCAAGAGTTCTGCAAGTCAATCCCTGTTGCTAAATCCAATACAGTAGTTTTCACATTGACTCCATACAAAAACTTGATTCGGGAAGACCAGTTCCTGATAGATACCCTTAACCAGATGTATGAGACGGTTTATTTTTGGCCACAAGGAATGTTTGATTTTAATTATTTCAATAAACTTGATAATATCCAGAGCATCAATGTTCTACCATCGAACAAAGCAGCATATGATGCATTCTTGACCAATAATGTAGTAGATTATGTGGGAAGCCGATTGCATGGTGGAATATATGCTATGCGTCATGGCAGACGTTCCATAATCATTGCAGTTGATGAGAGGGCAAGGGAAATTGACAAGACCAATCACATAAATTGTATAGATGTAAAAAATGTAAAAGAACTCCCAGAACTCATTAACTCTGAATTTGAGACAAAAATTGTGATGGATTACCCTGCAATTGACAGGTGGAAATCCCAATTTGATAATTTCAGCAAATGAAAACAAATATATTAGATGTAACCCTTCGAGATGGTAGCTATGAGTTAGACTTCCAAATCTCTGAGCAAGATGAGATCATGGTTGGAGCTGCACTCGAAAAAGCAGGAATAAAATATATTGAAATAGGGCATGGTCAAGGTTTGAATGCCAGCTCTCCTCAGCATGGGGTTGCTTTGTGCACTGATTTAGAGTACCTTTTGGCTGCTGAGGAGAACTATCATCAAGCTAAGTATGGATTCTTTTGCATTCCAGGTATTGCACGATTAGAGGACTTAGACCTGTTGAAGAGCCATGGCGGTTCGTTTGTGAGGGTTGGAGCTAATTCTGATTTGAAATCTCAGGAGCAAACAATACCCTTTATTGAACGAGCAAAAGAGCTTGGCTTGATTGTTTTTGCAAACTACATGAAGACTTATTGTGCGACACCAGAAGTGTTCAAGAAGTGTGTAAAGGTATCTGAAAAAGCCGGAGCCGATTATCTAACTATCGTTGATTCGGCTGGATGCATGTTCCCCGAGGACATTAAGATGTATTATGATATCATCAAGAACACAGTCACGCGAGAAGTGGGTGTTGGCTTCCATGGCCATGACAATTTGGGTTATGCCGTCTTCAATACTATATATGCAGCTTCTATTGGATGTCAGTTTATCGATACATCGTTGCAGTCATTAGGTCGAGGGGCTGGAAATGCTTCCACAGAACAGGTAATTGCTGTATTACAAAAGAAGTATGGTATTGATAGTTACTCGTTGCCAGATTTGATGAAATTCAGTGAGGATTACTTGCGCCCCAAGGTCAGGTTCAAAGGTGTAAGCGGACTGGATACTTATTGTGGAATCGCAGGCTTTCATAGCGGATACATGAACTCAATTCGGAAGGTTGCTAAAGAATTCGGTATTAGTCCATACTCCTTGATTGTATCATATTGTGAGCATGACCGCATCTATATGAATGAAGAGTTATTAAGAGATATAGCAAAGGAGATTAAACATGAAGAATCTTGACATCATTCTCACACAGATTGAGTGTAAAGAGCATTTGGTGAGCTACCATTTTACTGTTAGTCCTAAACTGGATAAGTATTTTAATGCTCGAACACTTTTTGTTGAGTATGATAGGGACGTGACAGGAATTCCTTACAGTATCTTGGCCATACCATTTGTTAGTAGTTTATTGGCTTTTTCATGGGTGCTGGATTGCAATATATGGGTTCGTGAGATTGATAAGACATTTTACAATTCTGTTCCGCGTATTCGAGAAGCATATCGTGAAATATATGATCATTTTTCTCTTAAGGGACGATTTGTTCCAGCTATTCTTACACAAAATGAGTTGACAAGTGATACCACCTCGCCGACCCGGGCTTTACTATTGTTTAGCGGAGGTGCTGATTGTCAAGCGACATTCATTCGTAATATGGCCAAGTTTCCGATGCTATGTAATATTCAAGGATGGTACAAGTCGTTGGCTGATAAGGACTTTTCTGCAGATGCTGACAAGAGAGATATTTCAAGATTTGCAAAGGAGTATAATGTGCCTACTTGTTTTGTTCGTTCAAATTTTGCAGTATTGTTGAGTGGGGAATTTGATAAAAGATTTGCAAAAAAACTGGGAGATACCATGTGGCATGGTTTTTTGCATTCGATGGCATTTATTGGTATAGCAATCCCGATAGCCTATTTGAATGGGATCAATGAGATTCTTATTGCGAGTTCTCTGACAATCGGATTAAACTTCTTGTGTGCATCTAATTTGACGACAGATAGCGAATTTTGCTTTGCAAGGAATGGTTTTACTACTCATGATGGCTTTGAATTGAACAGGCAAGGAAAAATGGGGGTAATTGTAAAACACCAACTGTCAACAGGTAAACCCTATTTTATGCGTGTTTGCTCTTTCAATGATCATAATTGTTGTGAATGTGAGAAGTGCTTTAGAACAATTTTGGGTATTGTTGCTGAGGGTGGCGATATCAAAGACTTTGGTTTTAATATCGAAGGCTCACTTAAAGATTATTGGGAAGATGTTCTATACAGGAGAGCTGGATTAATGAGTTTTAAAAGTGAAAAATTCATTCATTGGCCTCACATCAAGAAACGCATGCTAGAGAACTATGAGATCATTAAAGATAAAGAGTTTGTTGATTGGTTTTTATCCTTCGACTTTGATAAAGCAAAACGAGAAGGGTTGATACGCTATTATAGAAAGAACTTTTTCTCAATCTTGAGGCGTAAATTGTTTAAATAACATAAAGTATATAGTTCTAGTTGTTGTCTCCTGAACAAAAAAATACCAATAACAACAGGCGGATTGCTAAGAATGCGGTAGCGCTCTACCTGCGCATGTTCTTGACAATGGTCGTGGGGTTGTATACCTCGCGGGTTGTGTTGAATGTGCTGGGTGTTGAGGATTACGGTATCTATGGCGTTGTTGGCGGTGTCGTTGCTATGTTGGGCTTCCTGAATGCGTCGATGAGTGGGGCCACGAGCCGGTTTCTGACATTTGAACTTGGAAAAGGCGATCAGCAGCGTTTGGCTCGCACATTCTCAAGCGCTCTGGAGATTCATATAGGGATAGCGATTATAGTCTTTATTATTGCCGAAACGGTAGGTTTGTGGTTCTTGACTCACAAATTGGTCATCCCAGCCGGCCGCATGACGGCTGCCCATTGGGTTTATCAGATGAGCATTGCCAGTGCAATGTTGGGCATTACTCAGGTTCCATACAACTCCAGTATCATTGCCCATGAGAAGATGGATGTGTATGCCTATGTCGAGATTCTTAATGTTACGCTTAAATTATTGATTGTCTTTCTGCTCAGTATCGGCAATTTTGACAAGCTCATATTTTATGCCTTCCTGGTACTGATGGTCAGCGTTTTCATCAGAATGGTGTACAGGGTGTATTGCATTCGTCACTTCCAGGAGTCTCATTTTCATTGGGTATGGGATAAGTCTATCATGAAGCCGATGTTGACCTATAGCGGGTGGAATCTGTATGGCGCTTTGTGCCTGACTACTCGTCAGCAAGGAACCAACTTCTTGATTAACATCTTTTTTGGTGTCATTTACAATGCAGCATCTGGTGTGGCTACGATGTTGCAAGGGGTGGTAAAAGGTTTCACATATAGTTCCACTATGGCATTCAGGCCTCAGATTATCAAATCTTAT
>JAEEGL010791339.1_pt1 | contig 23498 bp, 16 predicted proteins | sample 9134231 | NCBI WGS metagenome assembly JAEEGL01 (sample SAMN16246548, study PRJNA631951) | gut metagenome | biome: gut microbiome; feature: rumen; material: fiber-attached | host: Bos | place: Iran: Karaj | collected 2018-10
CAAGATTGGAATCCTTCGCATTTTTTGGACGTCGCCGAGATGACTGTAGCAATGGCGATTGGCTATGATTCTTGTAAAGAGATTTTTTCAGAGGAAAATAGAACGAGAATTCGCGACGCGATTTATACGAAAGGACTTGCCGAAGCCCTGAGATTCAAGGGCGGATGGAAACGTAACACTGCCAACTGGAATCAGGTTTGTTGGTGTGGCGCTCTCTATGGTAGTTTGGCGATTATTGACGAGGTTAGCGACGACAATCGGTTGAATTTAGAGAGACTCGTCTGGAACGCAGTTAACGGCGTTACATGGAGTATGTCGTCGTATGAGCCTGACGGTAATTACACAGAGGGACCCGGATATTGGGGGTATGGAACGGGTTTTAATATTTTGCTTGTCAGTGCGCTTGAGTCTGCTTTGGGGCGAGATTTTGGACGTTCTGATAGTGCAGGTTTTTTGAAGTCGATAGACTACTACGAGCATGTTTTTGGAACTACTGGCGCCGCATTCAATTATCCTGATTCTGGCGGTGGAAAGCTATTTGAACCGACCGCCTTTTGGTACGCGTATAAAACGGGACGTTCAGGAATCCCTTGGAATGAAATGAACGCAGTTCTTGCGGCTTTTCGTGTCGCGCAAGGAGAGGGGCAAAGCGGCGATAGGTCTTTCGGTTCGCTTGTTCGCGGTCGACTTGCCGTCGCAGCTCTTTTATGGGGGGGCGCTGTTTCTGAACTCAATCCTCCTACCAAACTCGGTTATATCGGGAAAGGTTCTGGTCTTTGTTGCGTTGCGCTTTTTAGAACCGCTTGGCGGCAAGACGCTGCATATCTTGGAGTTAAATGCGGAGTTCCCATGGCTCCACATGGGCACCTTGACGAGGGAAGTTTTGTCTACGACGACGGCGGCGTTCGTTGGATTGTGGAATTGGGACCCGAGGATTATCATAAGATTGAATCGCGCGGTATGAACCTCTGGAATATGTCGCAAAATTCTGATCGTTGGAAGTTATTACGTTACAATAATTTTGGCCATAGTGTTCCCACAATCAACGGAAAACTTCAACAGGTCGACGGTAAAACCTCTTTTACCGAAACAAAAATTGGCGATTCTGGCGAAGAATCTTATGCTGTAATAGATCTGACCCCTGTTTACAGGAACGAGGTTCTTAAGGTTGAACGTAAAGTTACTCTTAACCCCGACGGTTCTCTCGTTGTTGAAGACGTCTTTGAAGCCCTTCCAGACAAATCTGCAACGATAGAATGCCGATTCTTAACTCCCGCTAAACTTGAGGAACGAGATGGAACGCTTTATCTAATCCAGCATTTTTTAAATGGAACGTCTAAAAATCTGACTAAGAAGTTTACGACGACGACAAATCGTGCGATTGCTATTGAACGAACCGTTGAATCGTGCGAAACACAAGAGGAATTTGACGCCAAGAATCCTGGTGTTTCTGTTATTAAGGAAGGCGTGACAATTTCACCAAGTGAAAAAATCGTTTTTACGACCTGTTTTTCTCCCTCAGTTGTTGAATAGATTCGTAAGTTTAAATTGCGACCAGAATTAAAGGAGTTTTTTCATGGATATCGTTTATAAGACCAAAGGAACTTGCTCAAAACAGATTCATTTTTCTGTTGAAAACGGCGTCGTCCACAACGTTAGATTCGACGGTGGTTGTAATGGCAATCTGCAGGGGATTGGTCGTTTGGTCGAGGGGATGAAAGTGGAAGACGTGCTGACTCGATTGAAGGGAATTTCATGCAACGGTCGTCCTACGTCTTGTCCTGACCAGCTTGCCTGTGCGCTTGAACAAACTATCAACAACCAATAGGGGATCCTTAGTTGTGACAGTCGACGGCGATTCTTATGTCTGAAGGGTAATATGAGTTATTCATAGACCAAGCTTGACCGCAAATCAATCAAAGCGTCTACAAGAAACGGTTACTGAAAGAGAGGCGTTTGCCCTTTTATTTGGCGCAGTGCGTTGCCCGCCGCGCGCTGCTCCGCCTCTTTTTTGCTTTTACCCCATGCGCTACTATAACGTTTTCCGTTGACTTCAGTTGCAACTAGAAAGCTCTTTTGATGTTCAGGACCAGATTGTGAAAGCTGTATGTATATAGGCTTTTGTCCAGGAAACATGCGTTGGGTCTCAATTTGAAGGAGCGATTTGAAATCTTCAAAAACTTCGTCAGACTTATCGCTTTCTTTAGACGACGGTTTACTTTCTATTCTTCCTGAATTTAGCGCAGCGTCGATTTCTTCGCTGAAATGATCTTCTACGAAAGAACGTGCCGCCTCGAAGCCTCCATCGATAAAAATAGCTCCTATGACGGCTTCCATAACGTTTGATACCAACGAATCAGGAATAGGATTTACCCCTTTGCCTATCCTAAGATAACGATCGAGTCCGAGTTGAAGAGCGACGCGTTTACAAGCATGCCTACTGACAATGAAGCCTTTAAGCTTTGAAAGTTCGCCCTCAGTTTTTTGCGGGAATCGACAGTACAGAAGATTGGCGACGACCATTCCAAGCGTCGCGTCTCCTAGAAACTCCAAACGCTCGTTTGATTCAAGGTGCGTATTTGCACAAGAACTGTGAGTCAGAGCCGTTTTTAGCAGTTGACAATTATTGAATTTATAGCCAATTTTACTTTCGTAAGAATCGAAGTCTAACGATATGTAACTCATTGTCTCTCCTCAGAATGCCATTCGAGAAGAACGTTAAATAATAGACTTGAGAGCTTTAACGTTTTATAGCGTTTAATAGATTATGACTTTAATAAGTAAACGATAAGTAAAAGGAATGTAAACGCTCCTAAGGGATAAAAGACGAAAACCTTTAACCGAGTGATCGTCTTTCTGAGCCGTTTAATTTTTTTCTCGAGTTTTTTGACTTCAGAGGATGCGTTAAATGATTTATCAAACCGGGGAAGAGTTCGTTTGACGACGGGGGGAGATATTAACGTCTCAGAATGATTTATTGAATCGACAACGGAGTCTACAATTGTATTGACAAAATTAAGTGTTTCTGGCTCTTGAGGAGGGGACGCTAAAACCGCTTCATAGAAAGCCGTGGAAGCGCTTACCACAGAGGTTCCAACTGTTCCTGTCCTAGGTTGAAATCCCGACGAGTAGGCGATGGGGGATCGGTTTAGAGGAAGCGAAGAAGGTATACCGAAGCACTGACGGATGTTTTCCTCACTCCAGACGTTTTCACGATCCTCTGTAAGACCAAGCTTAATTTTTTCGAAACGCTGTTGCTGATCTTCTAATAGCCATTGACCAAGGCTGTCAACAACTTCTTGAACGGATTGAACACGTTCGGAAGGCTTTCTAGCCATCATCTTTATGACAAGTTTTGCAAGTTTGCGGGGTAAATCTGAGAGTTCTGGGAGAATTAATGATTGAGTTTCGATTTCCAATCCGAGTTCCGAGTAGCTGTCTTCAGCATAATTACGCGCCTTGCGCAAACTTTCTGAAAAACTTGACGGTTCCGGAGGCGCTACGCCTGTGAGAAGCGAGTAGAGTGAGCAACCAAGAGAATAAACATCCCAGAGTGGGTTGGGAGAACCGGGGGAATCGTGTTGTTCAGGCGCGATATAATTACGGGTCCCCTGAATTCTTCGTTTTCGTTCTCTAAGTAGACCTGTCGTTGGAATTATTTCTTTAGACCAGTTTTTTTCTTCCCACTCCTCAAGTTCGAGTCCAATGGGAGAGAGTTTGCCTGTATTCTTATAGTTTCGAATTGCAGAAACAAATCCAAAATCAGTCAATTTAACTTCGCCTGTCTTCATTAGGAGGATGTTGCTTGGCTTGATATCGCGGTGAATCACGCCTTTTTCATGAAGATAGACCAGTCCTTTAGCTGTTTCAGCAATAATGTAACACGCAACACGATAGTCTAATCGTCCATACTTTCTCAGCAGACGACTCGCGTCGCCTCCATCTACATATTCAAGAACGCAGTAATCAATAGAAGCGCTGTTTGAAAAGCCTCGAAAAGCGACAATATTGGCGTTTTTAAATCTTCGTGCAATTTCATATTCACGTAGGAACATGTATCGTGAATCTGGCTTAACATTCTTGTTTTGCAGAACTTTAATTGCAACGTCGTTTTTAATTTTACCAGTTTTATTAGACGTGTGTTGTTCCTCGCGACCATGATATACTTCGCCATATCCACCTTTACCCAATTGTCCAACAATGCGATATCGGAACGGTGCGTTTCCGAGAAAAAAAGTGCTCCGTCCTTCTTGGAGTTTAGCTGCTTGCCACTTGTTGATATGGTTTCTCTTGACAAGTTTTTTTAAGAGAATCTCTTCAAAGTTGACGACGACGTTTTCATCATTAAAGTCAAGACGTCTTAAGTTGAGATGTTGACGAATCTCATTAAGCGGGACAGAGTCCTGTGTTCGTGATATCTGAGAATTGATTTCTTTCGTCCCTGCGCTAAGTTCAAAAAAAGTCTCGCTTTTTTCATTGTCGTCGTCCTCTACTGGATTCTGGATTAAAGAAGCGACGAGGTTAGCTTGAGACAAACGCTCTTCTTCACTTAAGTCGTCAGAAAAGCGGTCGCCTAGCTTTGCGCAAATTTTCATTGAAACAGATTCCAAATCATAATTTGAAACAAGCTTACTTCGCTTAACTCTTTCGTGAATAGGAGGAAGAGGCATGTTGATAGTTCTGTCTGTACTAGACGTTACAAAGTCACGGCTAAAAATGAAAGACCGAAAGCGAAATCGGAAAGGCGTATATTATTAGCAACGCATAACTTAGATCCAAACGGGTTGAGGCGCGATAAAGGTCAGGCGACGCGATTGCGTAGGATGCGACAACGTTAATTTATACGAATGTAGACAGATTCCACGTTGGTCTAGAATTTGCGCTCCATATTTGCCATCGCCCACAACAGGAGCGCTTTGATGAGCGAACTGCAATCTAATTTGGTGCTTTCTACCAGTGAGCAACTCGATCTCAACGAGCGTCGCTGAAGGAAAACGGCTAATTGTTTTGTAAACGAGTCTAGATTCTTTAGGCTTGAAGCGTTTGTTTTGATTTGGCGTCTCCGAAATCCATAACTTTCCGTTTTGTTCATCCTCGCAGATGTAATTGACAAGTTCTGCCGAATCTTTTTTTAGCGTCCCTTCGAGGAGAGCTCTGTACACTTTATGAACAGAATGACCACGAAATTGTTCATTCAGTCGTTTTGCGCTTTTGGACGTTCTCGCAAAAACAACAACTCCGGATACCGGATAATCAATTCTACTGACAACGCCTAGAAAGACGGCGCCAGGTTTGTTGTATTTTATTTTAACGTAGTGTTGAGCGAGGTTAAAAAGCGAGAGTTGATCGGCAGACGCACCTTGCGTCGCGATGCATACCGGCTTATCGACGACGAGCAAATGGTTATCTTCGTAAACAACACGCTTCTGGAATTGTTTGACGTCTAACAGTTGGCGAGCTGACAGATAAGGCGAAGGTTGCTCTAAAGCGAATGTTTCAGACGTTTGATTGGCGCTACAAGCCGGATCGCTATTCTGAGTCAATTGTCTTGTTCCAAGATCAAATCGGAACACGACGCGTATACTTGACAAAAGCGCCGTGTTCCTCGTTAATTCAAAAGAAGCGCAAGACTACCAAAGCGAGCGTCATTTCGCCGCTTCAGCTTGAGCTTTGAGCACAGCGTCCGGACGGTTCGTAGTGATGCTCTTAACTCCCATTTTGACGAGATTCTGGATATCTTTGTCATTGTCCACCGTCCAACACATGACCGTGATTCCAGCATCGTCAAGAATCTTTAGAAATTCGGGAGTAATTGCGTGATATTCAACGTCTACGACATTGGTGTTGATATCTTTGCACGTCTCGATGATTTTTTTTGCCATAGATTCAGGCGTTTCTTCGGCAACTTTGAATGAGACAAGCCAAGCGCAACAAAGATTGGGTTCTATCTCGCGGATTTTCTTAAGGTGTGAAGCGTTGAAGTCAATGACGATAGCTGTTTCAACGAGATCATATTTGTGGAGATAAGCGACGATCTTATCTTCAATACCGCCTACCTTAATTTCTACGACAGGACGTGTGTTTGTTCCTTTGAACGTTTTAAGAGCTTCGTCGTACGTTGCGACGTGTTCTCCCTTGAATTCTTCTCCCTTGAAAGCTCCGAAGTCAAGCTTGGCAAGTGTGGGAAAATCAACGGCGTTGCAAGCGATATCTACTCCAGTCGTGCGTTTAAGATTTCCGTCGTGGTTTAGAAAGAGAATTCCGTCAGTTGTAGTATAAACGTCAAATTCGCTTCCCTGGGCGCCAACTTCAATCGCTTTGAGTGCTGAAGAAATCGTATTTTCTGGCGCAATTGCAGAGAACCCACGGTGTGCGACGCACGGAGCAGACGGAATCGGCGGGAATTGAGATTCTTGTGCAAGAATGAGACCGGGCACGACCATGATGCTCGCGAGCGCAACGACTAACGTCAAATTTTTCATGACAACTCCTTCATGGATAAAAATGGTAGAACAGCGAGCGCGAACAAGACGCTTCGCGACGTCGTTCAAATACGGAAATATTTTAATATTAAGACGATCAGTTTCGCCGACCGCATTGCAAACATTCTACCACCGGCGTCGCGTTGTTTCAACAACAGGTAAGGAGAGGATGTAGAGAACGAGCCGAAGTAGATTCTAACATCCAATAAAACGGCAAGTAGAGTTAATACAATGTGAGTTAAATAACATTGGAACGATTAAAGGCGGGGGGGGAAAGCAAAATCAAAGGTTATCGCCAAAAGTTGATTTTCTACGTAAAATGTGGTGATAGTGCTGAGCAAATCGGTGCGATTCGTCTCTTACGGATTGCAGTAATCGCAACGCGTATGAACGCCGGCTTAGTCGCAATGGTTCATCTTGATCTGGCACGTATACCTCTTCGTCTCTTTTGGCAAGGGATATAACCAGACCGGGACGACACGGGGCGTTTTTAAGCGCTTGGAGCGCCGCGTGAAGTTGGCCTTTACCTCCGTCGATAAGTAAAATATCAGGAGGTGGATTGCTGGGATCTTTTCTTGAAAAACGTCTTGCAACTACTTCGGCGATTGACGCATAATCGTCAATTCCGTCAACTGTTTGAATTTTGTAACGACGATATCCGCTTTTTGACGGACGTCCGTCAACGAAATGTACCAATGACGCGACTGTGTCCCGTCCGCCTAAGTGCGCGATGTCGACGCCTTCGATGATGCGGGGGGGAGTTGCGAGTTTGAAGATCTTTTGAAGACCCAGAACGCCGTGTCGTGGATCGATGTGAAACGCGCCAGGTTGTTCGTCTGATCCGAGTTTGCCTCGTTCTTTAAGCGATTCAAGAGCAAAGAGTTGATCTCGATACTGGGCCGCGAGTTCATATTGACGCTCCCGAGAAGCCAAGAGCATGTCGTCTTTGATATCTTTGAGAAGTCTTTGACGATCGCCTCCCAAGAACTCTTGCAACCGCCTTATGTTGCGTCTATAATCCTCCAACGAAATCCTAGCGCAACATGGGGCAGAACACTGACCAATTGAGGCCAAAATACAGGGACGATTCCACTTCCTTTCAAGATCATCATCTTTTATAACTTGTGAACAGGTTCGGAATTTGAAAATACCTTGGAGGGCAACGATAGCGCTTCGTAATTGGCTGCCGTTCAAAAATGGTCCATATAGGCGGACGTTTGAATTATGAGGGCGATGAGTTGCTTCGACCCTAGGGAAGTCGTCGCGTATTGAGATCTGAATATACGGGAAATTTTTATCGTCTTTGAGTTCACGATTGTATTTGGGCTGGAGATCTTTAATGAGCCTCGCTTCCATTAGCAACGCGTCTATCTCGCTTTCCGCAAGAATAAAGTCGATATCACGGATTTCTCGAACAAGCGGTCCCACACGTTGATCGTCGATTGCGTCTCGTCGAAAATAACTGCTAGCTCTGTTCCGTAGACGTTTGGCTTTACCAACGTAAATAACGCGACCACGCGCGTCTTTCATTAGGTATACGCCAGGTTCCATAGGAAAGGATCTGACCTTTTCCGCAGCGACACGATAGCTATTTTGGATTTCTCGATAATCGTCTTCAGTTAGAGGGACAAAGTTTGAAGGAGAAATTGAGGCAGGAGGCAGCGGCGCTAGATTGATATCCTCGAAAATAGAAACATTGAAATCACGATCGGCGTCTAACCCGATGGGGGGGACGTCTTCGTTGTAAAAAACTCTTTCTCCATCAGGACGTTCGTCAAATTCGCAAGACGTCTTAGCCGTCCCTTGAGACTGTGTCTCGATTGGACGGTGCGAGTCCAATTGGAGGTTTTTACTTAAATCTGAACGTTCTTCTGTTGGCGTCTCCTTCGGAAGGGGGGGGTGGTGAAAGATTATTTCGTCAGAATCGAGTGCCGTTTCATTTTCTTCTGCCACTTTAACCTCCCACGGAAAACTCCAAACAGTCTTTTCCGTCAATTCTAACAATATGGTTGTTTTTGACAAACCATGCGTCAACTATAAAGTTTAGCTCATAATACTTCGTGTTTCTTGTACAACTAAACGATTAGTCTACGTCTCGATCGATGAACAGATTAGTCTTCATTAATCGTCCTGGAATTTCACGAACGTAGCGGGGAACAGCGTAACCGGGAAGTCTGACGCTTAACTCTTCAATTATTTCCCTCCCGGAAGCGATAGGCGTTTCAAAATGAGCGGAACCTTGGACTCTATCTAACTGGTGTAAATAGTATGGGAGAACGCCGAGGTTAATGAGTTTTTCAAATAACGCCGTTAACTCTTTAACGTCGTCATTGACTCCTTTAAGAAGAGTAGTTTGCGAAGTCAGGACGAATCCCTTACGCCTCAGTATCGAGAGGGCAACAGCAACTCCTTCGTCAATTTCGTTAGGAGAATTGACGTGGAGAACTAGGTGAAGTACGCGAGGAACGCCGACTTCCACAGGGGGGAAATCTTCGGAAGAGGGAAAATCATCGTCAATCCTGTGAGGCGATAAGACCGGAATACGTGAGTGAAAACGCACCCTCTTAACATGTGTTATTGTCCCGATATAATGAAGAAGCGTTTTTAGTCGTTTGTTTGAGAGGGTGAGAGGATCTCCGCCGCTGAGTATAATTTCGCTTATAGAGTCGTCTTTTCTGACGGTTTCGAAAGCGTTGTCGAGAAGGGCGCTGACGTTGAATTCGTCCTCGTTTGATCCAGTGATTTGCTCTTTTGAAAGAGGAAAGAGCGCGCGATTTTTAGGAAAGTAACGGCGAAAGCAGAAACGACATTGGCAGGCGCAGGCGTTGGTTGTGATTACAAGAACTCGTCCATAATACTTCTGCATAATACACGAAGGCGACGATGACGCCGTCTGTCTTTCAGAAACGTCCAGTTTTTGTTCGCACAGGGGATCGCAACTGAAATTTGGGGTTATTTCGAGTTCATGGGGAGACGGCATGAACTGAAGGAGAATAGGGTCTTCCGCGTTGCCTTTTTGCACTCGGTTCAACAATGATTCAGGGAAAAGTGTTGGCGTTATTTTAGCCGCTTTTTCTGTTGTCGGCGTTACGATTTCCTCAAGTTCGAGTCGTTTGGCCAATTCGTGTGTATCGTGGATGAGGCGTGTTTTGAGGACACGTTCGATTTCGGATAAGGAGTTTGTTCGTAGGTTCTTTTCCACAGAATGCGCCTTACTGATTAGTATATAAGTGTTACACAAGCGTCGTGATTACCTTTGACAAGGGATTACGTCGACGATTTCAAGAGTCGGCGTCACGATGTTATTGAATTAGTTTTTTGTTCGCAACGTTAAAACAGGATTTTAATCATGTCAACCTATAATACCAGCGAATTTCGCAAGGGACTGAAGGTTCAAATCGACGGCAACCCTTTCATTATGATAGAGTGTCAGTTTGTCAAACCAGGTAAAGGACAGGCTCTCTATAAGTGCAAACTTCGCGATCTGAATCGCGGCACAGTTCTGGAACGTACATATAAAAACGGGGACGAACTTGAGGCTGCTGATATTCACGAAACAGACGTCTCCTTCCTTTATGAGATGGGCGACACTTTCTTTTTTATGGATAAAGAGTCTTACGAACAATATGAGCTTCCAAAGGAGAAGATTGACGACGCTTGGAAGTACTTGTTGCCCGACATGCCCTGCAAGATGCTTCTTTACAACGACGCGCCTATTGGCGTTACGCCTCCGAACCATGTGATTTTAAAGGTTGAGTATACAGAACCTGCCGTTCGTGGTAACACTGCGACAAACGTAACTAAGCCGGCTCGTCTTGAGACTGGCGCGGAAATCATCGTTCCGAACTTTGTTGAAACAGGCGAGATTATTAAAGTCGATACTCGTACTAACGAGTATATCGAACGAGTTAAGTAACTGGCCTCGTTTGAACTTTGATATGTTCCTGTTATTATTTTTTTTCTGAATACTCAGGAACAGCATTAGTCAATGGTTGCGTCCGTTTGAATTTCACTATATGGTCTTAACGGACGCTCCTTTTGTTTTCCCTCCATCTGTAATTGCAAAATTAGATTAGGTTAGATGACTGCAGAATCGTCTCAGACTCCAAGTTGGCTTGTTTTTGATATTGAGAGCGTGCCGGATCCTGGTCTAATCTCGCTCGTTCGAACTCATGGAGAAAAAGAACCTGAAATCGCGTTGCAAGAGTTTCGCGAAGAAAAAATTTCCCAAAAGAATTCGGATTTCATTCCGTATGTCTATCAGACGCCCATTTCTCTAGCGCTCGCAAAGGTCAATGCGGATTTTTCTCTAATGGATTTGGTCGTTCTCAAAGTGGAAGACGGCGGTCCCGGGGAAATATGTAGAAGGTTTTGGAGAGGGTGGGAACATTACCGTTATCCACAGATTGTGTCGTTTAATGGTAGAAGGTTTGATATTCCCCTCTTGGAACTTACTGCGTACCGATATGGAATTCCGATTAAAGAATGGCTTGTAGGTTCCGACAACGGGAAAGCCAGACGCGCTAGGTTTAGCGGCTCCCATTTGGATCTGCTCGACGCTCTTACGAACTACGGCGCGAGCACATTTGAAGGCGGTCTTGATCTTGCGGCAAAATTGATCCGTAAACCTGGTAAACTCGACATTAGAGGGGATATGGTTTGGGATATGTTCCGTGGGAATCAGTTGGAAGAGATACATCGTTACTGTCGTTGCGACGTTCTTGACACCTATTTCGTCTTCTTGCGTTATCATTTAATCAAAGGTGAAATTACCAAAGATCAGGAACGTGATTTAGTTGAGAAAACGTATGCTTTTCTTGACTCTCGTAGTGATGAAGAACCTGTTTATCGCGAATACCTAGCAGCGCGACGCAGAGTTGAGGAGTACTTGGATCGTCACGATCTTTTCAAAAAGTATGAGAAACAGACTTTGTCTAGCAAATAGGATATAGTGAATGTTATGAAAACTTTGGTTGCTTATTTTTCGGCTAGCGGCGTTACGAAGAGAGTCGCGGATAGACTTGCAAAAGCAATTGAAGCTGATATTTATGAGATCAGACCGAAAGTAAGTTACACTGCTGCCGATCTTGATTGGACAAACAGGGATTCTCGAAGTTCCGTTGAAATGAAAGATAAGAAATCTCGTCCAGAGATTGTTACGAGCGACGTCGACGTGGCTCCTTATGACGTTGTTTTTCTGGGGTTCCCGATTTGGTGGTACGTTGCCCCGACAATCATTAACACCTTTCTCGAAAGTCAAAACTTTTCTAACAAGAAGATTGTTCTTTTTGCGACCTCTGGAGGGAGTGGATTTGGTCGAGCGGTCGAGGGACTTAGAGGAAGTGTTTCTGATAGCGCCGAAATTATAGAAGGTAGAATTCTTAATGGAAACCCTTCGTCGAACGAACTGACCTCTTGGGTTAATGAACTGAAACTTTAAACTCAGGTTTCCAGATGATCCGGACAGAATCTCCGCTTGCTTCGAATTACCTTGCCATAGATTTGGGCGGTTCCAAGTTGCTTTCGGCAGTTGTGACTGTTCGAAATGTCGACAGCTTTCCTCGCGCTGTTCTTTCCGGAATTTCAAAGCGACCTCTTCATAAAGATTCCGGACGAAACGGCGTTTGGTGCGCTATTTTAAGCGCGGTTGACGAGACGTTTAGAAATTCGGGCTTTGAATGGAAAGATATCACGGCAATAGGCGCAACAATTCCCGGCGTGGCAGATCCTCAGCGGGGACTCTGGGTGTACGCCCCTTATTCGGGTATACGGGACTTTCCTATTGCGGAGGAACTTGCAACTAAATACGGTAAACCCGTCTTTGCTGATAACGACGTCAACGCATGCGCGTGGGGGGAAAAAATTTTTGGCGTTTGCCAGAATGTAGATAACTTTCTTTGGATCACAATCAGTAACGGTATTGGCGGCGGTTTAGTTTTAGATGGACGCGTGTATCCGGGTAAATTTTCAGGAGCTGCTGAGATTGGGCATTTTAATGTCGTTGAAGACGGGGCTCTATGCGGATGCGGCGGACATGGTTGTCTTGAGGCGACGGCGTCAGGCCAGGGCGTCGCGCGGGCTTATCGTGAACATGTTCTCAATGTTGCCAGAGGAGAGGGGACGTTTACTCCTTCTTTAATCGACGGATGGAAGAATTTTATCCTTCAAAAACACCAAACGCTAGACGAGACGAAGGCGGTAAGGCTGGAACTCGAGTCTATTCCATCGGTCGACGCGGCGTTGATAGCAGACGAGGCAAGGAAAGGCAACCCTCTTGCGCTCTTTACATACCGTGAGATGGGCGGTTATGTCGGAAGAGCCGCGTCCTGGGCCGCCAATCTTATCAATCCTGAAAAAATCGTGATCGGCGGCGGGGTTGCCGGCGCCTTTGATCTTTTTTATCCGGCTCTTCAGGAGAAATTTCAGAAGTATGTTTTTCGACAAGCAAATCAATCTTTGACGATTGAAAAAACTGGTTTGGGGTATGAGGCTGGGCTATTGGGCGCGGTCTCACTGGCTTACGATAATCCCTACCTATAAGAAAGATAAACCTTGAAGTTTGTTTCAGTCTGCAACAAAGAGAATCACCGGCGAATCACCCGTGAGTTCCAGCGAAAACTTGTCTGTTAGCGCCTCATTGAGAGTTCCCATATGCCATCTTGTAAGTCTGAGGCGATTGAGCGGATATCTTAATCCTCGTGAAGTGATCTCTTGTTGCGGGTTTAGACTGAAAATTGATATTTGGCTTCCCTTGGGGACATGAAACGTCTTGGACTGGTTTGTTGCACAAAAGTAGCCGAAGTCTGTGATTATTCGTACTGACTTGGCTTTGACCGCAAAATCTGCAAGGAGCGAAATATTTCCTAAGAGATGGTCTTCTCTTTCTCCAGACGCGCCAAGGATGACGATATTTGACCATCCCTGCGAAACGCAGTAGTTAAACGCTTTCGAAAGATCGTTAGTTTCTTGTTCTGTGATACGAATAATTCTATTAGGAAAGCGCTCTTTTATAGATGGATCTAGAGAGTCGAGGTCTCCGACAATGGCGTCAGGAACATAACCTCTAGCGACTGCCTTATTGGCGGCTCCGTCGCAACAAATAAGGCGACTGGCGCTCGATAGATAGGAGCATGTTTTATTTGTTTGAGGAAAAGTTCCGTTAGCCAGAATAACAACGAAAGGTTCAGAGAAACCAGAAATACCTTGTCGATTTGACATCCTATTGAAGCCTCTTTGAGAGATCTTTTCCATAAAAAAGGACGAACCTCGTAAAATTACTTATAAGAGGTCCGTCCATTTTTGTTGCAAATTATCTGGTCTGTAATAGAGTCTGAAAGTCACCACTTAACAGATTCGAGATACTTGAGACTCTGCGGAATTTGTTCGATTGCGCGCGGGGACTCGTCCTCGATGAAGTAATACTTGACCCCTACCTCCTGCGCTGCTTTCAGGATTTCAGCGTATGGAACCTGACCAGTTCCAAGAGCAACGTCGTTTTCGACGCTTGTCCCGCCTGAATTGTCGCCTACGACGCCTTTTTTGAGATCTTTAAGGTGGATAAGAAGCCATCGATCCGGATATTTACGAAGTAGCGCCGCGGCGTCCTGCCCTGGGAATATAGTCCAGAGAATATCCATTTGGAAAGATACGTAATTAGGATCCGTTTTCTCTACAAGCAGGTCAAACATTGTCTTATCGTCGCCAGCAGGTAGAAATTCGTACCCATGATTATGATAATAAAAGCCTAGACCATAGTCGGCAAGAACTTTTCCGGCACGATTGAACGTTTTTGCGGCTTCTTCAACGTCTTGCTCGTCAAAATCGCCGTTATGGGGAATCCAGGCGACCCCAGCGTATTTTAACCCAAGAGCTTTTGCCTCTTTAGCTACCGCTTCAGGATCGTTTTTAAAGAGGTTATAATCCCAGTGACCCGCGATTGGCGTCAAATGATGCTCCTTGAGTTTGGCGAGCATCTCTTCGTTAGACAAATTGTATTTGCCTGCGAGTTCCACATAGCCGAAACCAAGCTCTTCCGCGACGTCAAAGCCTTTTTCTACACTTTGACCAAACGTATCACGCAAACTATACAGCTGTAAGCCAACAGGTCCCTTAAAGACGTCGTTCGAACCTATCTTGAATCTTGAATCATCCTGACCAAATGCGACGGACGCGCTGATAATCAGCGCAAGTGTGAGTAAGAGTTTTTTTTTCATTGAATTTTCCTTGAATGCGGACATAAGACGTCACTTGAGAAATCGGCTGTTATTGAGAACGCCGAACTCTTCGGAATTATAGACTCCACCGAATACGGCGTCAAGTTTTAAGCGTCCGATATATTTAAACCACAAGAACGAAACGCTATTGAGCATTTTTTTCAAGGGTGAAAAGCTCTCCGTCTTTCATTTCGTATCCATGGGTACGCCCCTGACGAAAACTGAGCGTTACAGGGCTCTTAATCGAGTTATAAAGAACAATTTCTCCGGACGGCGGACAAACATAGTCACCAAGACCCGCATAAATTTTAACTTTACCACGGATTCTTTTGGCATGGTTAGTCGTGTCGAAATAACCAAGTCCTTCAACCCAACTGGGCATGAACCAACTGTCTAAACGTCCATTATTTTCGGCGCCAGACACGTCGCAAAACCACGGAACATTAGCGTGAACTTCAGTAATGTCGGAATCGAGACCGGCGACCGTTAAGCATTGCATCCCCCCCTGACTACCGCCGCTCACTGTCAAATCTGTCCCATTCCATTCGTGTAGCGTTTTTACATATTGGACGGCACGAAGAGCTCGCATCATCATGCCACACCAATAGCAAGAGTCCGGACTATTATTCTGTTCTGGGGAGAATCCGTATTGTTTAAGAAACGTTTGCGACATCGTATCATAATATTCTTTGGGTTGACCGTTCAGAATACCATGACAGTTGACAATAAAGAAAATCTTGTCTTTTCCACTCGTGAAATCAGAATAAGCAGAAGCGACCGAATATCCCTGAAAGGCAACTTCAGCGGGAAGAGACTTTTCACTGGCGTTTTTCGGCATAAAGAGGTAACCAGAAACGGGCGTCAGACTAGAATTGTCGACGAGGACTTCATAGCCTACAACGTCAGATTCCGGCGAGTCGAGCGGTTTGAGCCAAGCTTTGATTGGAACTCTTGCGAGTATTCCTTTCTGCCGATCCCAAAAAGCGTCGAAGTCTTCTGGCTCTGGGAAACCTTTAATTTGGTCAAGAAGAACTCCAGCGCCTCCGTTAAATTGATGCGATTCATCATGTTCGCCCCCAATCCTGTCGCCATTTGCATCGCAAGGGAAGACTTGGATTCGGACAAACCCCGCCACTTCAATTGAAGTCTTGATTGTCAATGGATGGGCAGCGTCTGAGATAGCTTCGCCACTTTCGGTTTTGCCGTCGTCGCCGGTGCGCTTCCATGAAATCTTTTGACCGTCTACAGGTTTTCCATCCTCAAGGCACTGAACCGTAAAAACAATTTCTTCGCCGGGCTGGTACGCGAGTGGATTTTTGTCTGTCTTGCCGATAAAAGAAATCTCGCCGGCAAGAGCGAATGAGGTCGCCAAAAAGAATAAAACAAACAAGGAGATTGTACTCTTTTTCATTGATAACTCCCAAAAGAGTTAAAGCTCAAACGGAAAGAAACAACTCTTCATTCGGAAAAGAGTCCGTATTCAATAACGTCATACTCTGAGCCAGACGGTTGTTTTTGAGGGGCGGAATGGAAGCTTCCGGGCCATGCAGAGCCTCGGAGCCTTCCAGCATGGTGTGGTCCGAATAGATTCTTAGGCGTTCCGTAGACGCGAATTGTCAGCGATAACGTTTCATTGTTTCGGGACTTTGCCACACGAATCGAATCGGTAAGATCGACAGAGTCGCCTTTCCAACCGATTGCGCCAATTTGTTTTCCGTTGATCAGAATTGCCGCGACAGCGCCACGCCACTTGGATAGTTTAAATTTTATTGGGCGTTCAGGAGAAAGTCCTGAGAGAGGAAGCGTAAAGTTATAGTCAACTTTATCAGCGTAAAAAGGACGGCCCTGAGAGGCCCAGCCGTTATCCTGAACATAGAGTCCAGAACCGTCTGTTATAAATCTGGCCTGTCTGTTGTGCGAACGGAAGACGAGTTCACTGGAAGCAGAAACTTTGGGTTCTTTTTCAAGTTTGACGAGTTGTCCCTTTTCGTTTTTTGAGAGGAATTGAACCTCTGCTAATCCAACAAATCCTGAATCGGAATTGGGCGACGTCGATCCGACGTAGTCGTTGGGAAGCGGGTATGAAACGCCATTCCAGTTTGATTTGATCTTAAAGACAAGGCTCCACCTAGGATGGACTTGTAATTTAGGAAGTTCGACAATTTGCGAAAGACCGTCGCCTTGTTTAAATTGACAAGTGAAGGAAGGGCCGATTTGTTTGCTGTTTTCATCTAAGACGATAAGATCAACGTCTTTGATTCCTCGTTTGGAGAGGTTGGCTTCGCAGTAGTTCCAAACACGGAGCGCTTCAAGCTCCAATGACTGGTCAAATACGAAAAAGAGAGTGGGCGCACGGTCGTCTTTATCGGAGAAGCCAACCCCTGATGAAAGCCAACTGACATTTTCCAATTCTGACGACGCTCTTTGAGACGTCAAATCGTTCGAAGTTGATTTACTCAGGACGAGTTCTCTTTCTGCGACGATTTTGAATCCCGTCGCGTCAGAATCAAGTGAAAAGGATCCGATGATCCAAGCCGGCATTATCTCGCAAAAGACAGTAGGTTTTGGAACAATCAGTCGGATTTCATTCATTCCTGCCTTTGCTGCCTTTGCAATATCGAAGACGCCAAACCCTCGGTCAAATTTCCATGCTCCTGGGATTTGTTCGACCTTTTGATCGTTGCAATAGACTTCGTCGAAAAGACTTGGATTTTCGACGACAAAACGGAGATCGTCAACAATATCCTCAGATTTATTAAATCGATATGTCAATTCGAATCCCGGCACGTTGTCAAATTTTTTAGTAATGAGTTCATCCTTAAACTGGACGCCGTTATCCCACGGCGACATAGGATAACCCATTTTTTGCCAGAATTTTCCGTTTACGCGGTAAAAGTAGTCTTCTGAAGTTGTTGTTTCATCTTGAAATTTAAGGGACATATAGTCAAGAACCAACACATTGTCGTCAAGCGCTTCAATAGAGGAGAGCGCGTCCTGCGAGATTAATTTTTGAGACGTTAGCGTCACAGTATCTGTGGGTTGAGGCGCTTTTGCACGTTGGCCGTTTGATTTGGAGACGACAAGCGTCAAAGATTCACACGGTTCAAGGACAAAATCAGATTTTAAATATGGCGCAAGGCAACCGGTCGCAGGATCAAACGCTTCGACGTTTGAATCTTTCAACGTCTCGTCTAGAACAAAACGTCCCGTCGCGTTGTTTTCCATGTCTATGTTGCAGACAAAGAGTATTAAGAGGTCGTTTGTTTCACGAGCAATGTGAAAAACATTTTCAGCGTTTGTAGAAGGAAGAAAAACAAAAGGTTGTGTTTCTCTAGATTCTTTGATCAATTCGTCGACGGAATAAACTTTGGCGTTTTGAACGGATCTACATATCTCAAACAATTCCTTCTGCGAACCGCTTAAGGACTCGATCGATTGTCCGCTCACAAGCGAAAAGTTTGCGTCCAGAGAGATGAGAGTTCCACCGTTTTTTATGAAGGTTTCGAGGAGTCTGACAGTGACTTCGTCGAGATTCTCTAGGTTTGGAGGAAGAACCACCGTTTTATAACGAGCCTCGCCAACACAGAATTCGTCTTGATTGACAGTTCCTACGCGAGCAATAATATCTTCACAACCAAGATCATAATCAATCTGCTCTTCTTCAAGCTTGTTCAACAATTTTGTAAATTGGTTTCCGATTTGATCCTTTAGAACGGGATCGTTGTTACTGCCTGCCTGATAAAGCCATTCGGTCGTTGTCGGTTCAATTAACAGGAATCGTTCCGTCGTTAGACGACCTCGAGAAAGCAAATAAGATAGTCGCGTCCAATAATCTTCTAACTTGGAGTACTGTTCAAACCATGACGAATGGTATGAGAAAGTCTGAGGATGGTCGTGCTTTCGTGCTCCTCGAATCGAGATGTAGGAAAGATGTTCGTCCATTGTGTTGACGCCCAAAGCATACGACCAATCGCCAAGACGCTTTAGATCAGCAAAACGAATATCATAGCCGCCAGCGCCATAGGTTTCACAAAGCGATCGGCAACGCCCTGCTTGGTGAACTACTGAACTCAATTCCCGAACAGCTCGAACATTGCCAAACTGAGAGTGCATACCGCGAGAAAATTGATTCATTAAGAGGTCGATAGCAGGACGTTGACGCCAGAATGCCGTCGCCATGTTGTCTGGGACATGATGGGCGTTAGGCCACTCGTGCTCCCAATCATGACCCGTATATTGAAGGCCAACCTTTTCACAGTACTCGGCATAAGGCTTGTGCCAACGGTCGATGAACAATTGGAGAACTGTCTTGTAGTAATCGTAACGAACTTTTTTCCATTCGCCAACGTGGTCGACAAGTGAACCGAGTTGAAGGATTATATCGTAACCGTTGCGTTTCTCAAATTCATCGACGAAATCGTCGGTCCATGAAAATGTTCCTGCTGAGGCGACCTGAGGTTCGTCTGTAAAGGACCCAGGAACAATACTTCCGAATTTGTCGCCATACCTTGTGCGGTAAGCCTCATGGGTGAAGCCGATGAACTTTTCAAGAACGCCAGACGTCATCAAGTTGACATAAGTTTTACCACCGTACCATTGGGACGGCCCCGCGAGTCGTTTTTTGACGACAATCCAACGTGAATTGGGCGTTGTCTTAGTAGGGAGTGGCTTCCCCGACTCCCTAGCCTTGAGAATTTCTTGAGTCCTGTTTAGGGTCTTATCGGCGAGTTGCTCTACGATGTAAATGATTGAGTCGTCTGCGACCCAACGACCGCTTTGATCTGTTAGCTCATCGTAAAACAGAATGTCGATACCCGATCCCTGAGATTCAGGAAACGCGTCCGGAACGTATCCGCCCGCGAATCCGGACGGGTAAGAGTTTTCATCGTAAATCCAAATTTTCATTCCCCTTTTTTCAGCTTCATCAAGCGCGACGTCCCAAAGATTGAACCATTCGTCGGAGAGATATGGAGTCGCAAGTCCGGGACGTGGATGGACAAAGGGCTGGTTGACGTGTTGCGCGTTGAGGTCGGCAAGAGTTGAACGAATCTGATCCTCAGTGAGAAGATCGTTCCAAACCCAGAGCGGACCCGTTGAGTAATCGACTCCAGGAGCGACGAAGTTTTTCTTAATCTCGTCAAGCGTGACGTTTTCAACAAGATTAAGTCTAGAATCGGTCGGAAGATAGTTTGACGAGAGATTTACAATAGGCGACGTGCCGACGTCAATCTTTTTCTCATAGCAGTTAGCGGACGAACCCGACGAAAAGAAAAGAAAGAAAGATAAAAGCAGAAGGGAGAGGAATTTACGGGTAAACGAACGAACAGCAGATAAGAAAAACATCCCAGATCCTTTTTGTGCAAATGATCTCGATTTGGCGCGCCTAGACAAGTGAACTTAAGAAGGGCGCGAGATAGACGACATCATCTATCTCGCGCTCATATTATTTCATTCTTTCATTAAGAAGGCTTCAACGACGTGTGGAAAGGTAATCGTTGAAACTTAACGTTTGACGTTATCTATTTTCGTTTTGCTGGCGACCAGCACGACGACGTCCATTTTCTTGATTACGATTGCCGTTGACACGTCCTCCACGAGAACGATCCCCGTTGGCGCGGGGGGCGTTTCCACGTTGACCTTGGAACTGTTCTTGACGCTGGACTAGCTTTTCGATCTCGGCAAAATCAATCGCGCAGATCGTTCCTGGAGGATCGACCTTTCCGTTGACCATGCCAGGGAACGGCCAGTCAAAGCACACAATAAGGAGTTTACCGTCGAAAACAATTGCTTCGCAAGGTTGGTCAAGAAGACCGTCCATTCCGTCTGAATCGTCATTTTTCCAGAGGATAGTCGGTCGGATTGTCTCGCCCTTAGCGCAGGGTTTAAACATCCAGATTGCATTATTAACAGAATCGTCGATGAAAATGCGATTCAGTTTTTCATTGTAGCAAATTCCGTCGCAGCATTCGAGTTTGAGTCCCTGATAAGGCCCACGTTGCACGCCGGGTTGGTTAAGGGCGTCAAACACGTTTTCGACATTTTCTTTTTTATACTCGCCGTTGGCGTCGGGACGCAAACAGAAGATAAAACCATTGCCAAAGAGACCGAACCAAACGTTTCCATCTTTGTCGACGCAGATTCCGTCAGGACCTGTATTGTCACCCCTTCCTAATTTGACGACCTTCTGATATGCAACGCAATGGCTATCGTCAGGACCTGCCTTGATTTTAATAGGGGCGTTTCCATCGGTTCCAGCGTCCTTCAATTCGTCGAGAGTGAACATGAAAACACCGCCAGATCCCAAGATACCCGCCGCCTCGTCTGAGTCTATGTCGAAGCACGAATCTGTGAAGAACATCTTATCGCCGAACCAAGCCATTCCATTAGCAAGTTTCAGTCCTTCAATAACGACCTGCACTTTGCCCGTCGGCTTGCCGTTTTCACAAACTACGCGCAAAATGCGAGAACAATAGTCTTTGTCATGGAAATACTGGTTGTCACAGACATAAAGGTTGCCGTCAGGACCATTGGCAATACCCATAGGACCAGCTTGCCCTGTACGTTCGAGCACGGGGTATTCCAAAATTTTTGTAAGTTTACCATCCTTGCCGACTTCATAGAGATAACCTCCCTGCGCGGAGTTAATCTTCTTATTGGAATCGTCGGTAAGTCCAAAGTTTGGCACGTTAAGATAAAGCGCGCCAGTTTGAGTGTGAACAGCCATACCATCCGGCGTATAGTTTTCATCGCCGAGGTTGGCGAAAAGGGTTGGCTTGACGTTAGGACGTTCCATCCTAGTTGCGCCCTGACCACGCTCTTGGGCGACCGCTGTCGCGCAGAAGCAACAAGAGAGAACCAAAAATGCGGCAAATAAATTTTTCAACGAAAAGCTCCTTTTACTTATAGAGTAAACTCTTCCAGATTTTGCGTGGAATAACACGCCACGCCCGATTTTAACTACATGTAATCTCGAATGCAACATGTGAAAAGATTTGGCGAATAAAAGATTTCATTCAGCACAGTTTGGTTTATTTAAGTTAACCTATTCGAAAACTTAAATCTATGAAGGAACGTTTTGCGTCTTCTTCTGTTGATAGAACACAAAACGTTCCTTGAATTACAAACGACAGGATAGATATACTCGACAGACGTCGTGCTCACAATCGACGGGAGTCTTTGGAACGGCAGTTCTCAAGTATTATCTTTCAAGCCGTTCAATAAATTAACGTTGAGGTTCAGGTCTTGAATCCTCATTTAAGTTCGATTTTAACGACAATCGCTGAATAAGACGGCGCGTCAACGTTAACGACGGCGTTTTCAATTTTTGCTGGCGCTTCGAATGGCGCAATGGCGTCAGGAATTTCTAACGTATTGCGTTTACGGAGTTTGGCGCTTGTTTCTTCGTTATCGGATATCTTTGGAGAGATGCAGGTCGCCGAAACCGTCGCGTCGGTTAGATCGAGATTATCTTCAAAACTGAAAAGATACCTGACGTCCTTAGGAAGAGTGTTGACGGCTTTGACATAGATTGTTTTCCCATCTTCCGTCTTTGTTGCAACCGCGTTAATCGCAGGAGTTGCGCCAGATAATTCAGGGGCGTCGGATTTCATGTTCAGGAGACAAGGGGCATATGAATCACGCCATAATTTCATAACGACATAGTTTGGAGCTGGATACCATCGTGCATTGTCGAAGTTGACAAACGCGTTGTCCCAACCTGTGGCGGATTTATGTCGCAAGAAAAGCGCTGGAGCTGCTATTTCCATAATATCCGCAACGCGTTCGACACAGTTGAGATAACCTCCGGCATGCAAACCCGTACGCCAATCTGTGGATTGCGCGTTCCATTCCGAACTAAAGAGTTTAATGTCTTTATTGTCAGAATTTGCGACGATAGCGCGGTGAGCCTCATAAAACTTTTGATTATCCCACGGATTGAACGCGAACCCATTTGGATCGTCGTAACGATGGATTGAGAGATAATCAAAGTTTTTACCTGCGCCCATGACGACGTCCGTATCCCATTTCATTTTATCGCCGGTAAATGAGCCACAAGCAATTATTTTGATATTGGGATCGATCGCCTTCATGCGAGGGACGAGCTTATTAACGATCTCAACATACTCTGCGGCAGACGTCGTTTTAGGATCGACTTCGTTGTCTATCTCCCAATACTTCACATTGTACGGTTCAGGATGACCGTTTTGCGCACGTACAGCGCCCCATTTTGAAGTTTCAGAACCGTTGCAGTATTCTAACCAGTCGCAAGCCTCTTGTAGCCAGTCGTTTAAACGAACTTCTTCTGTTCCAACCGCATTGACCCACTGTTTGGTTCCAACGTCGACTACCATAAGAGGTTCGGCGCCGGTATGTCGACACAGCGTCATGAATTCGTCGATTCCAAAGGAATTGACGTCGACGTCGTTCCATAATTCGAGAGGGTAGGCGACTCGGTTGTCTTGGGGGCCAATTCCTGACTTCCAGCGATAGGCGGACGCATAACACCCGCCAGGCCAACGAATTACTGCTGGTTTAATATCTTTGATTGCCTGAAGGAGGTCAGGACGAAGTCCGTCATATTTTTCTTTCCAGGATCGAGGAAAAACAGAAATCTGATCAACGTCTAAGAACGCGTTTTCTGCAGGCATGAAGTTTAAGCGAATCGACGATTCAACGCTTGAACTTGGGACGGAAAATGTTCCGGACAGTTTAATCCATTCGTCGCTGTCGGGCGTGAACGTTTCTACTGTTACATTTTTATCTCCCACATTGAAACAAAAAGACGATTTGCCGGTTCCCCTAG
>JAEEGL014716650.1_pt1 | contig 23498 bp, 21 predicted proteins | sample 9134231 | NCBI WGS metagenome assembly JAEEGL01 (sample SAMN16246548, study PRJNA631951) | gut metagenome | biome: gut microbiome; feature: rumen; material: fiber-attached | host: Bos | place: Iran: Karaj | collected 2018-10
ATTTTTAATCAGGCAAGGCCGTACCAGCCTTCGTCGGTCCAGCCTTTCACGATTACGCCTTCGTTTATCACCTGATAGCCGACAAGGAAGTAGTTGCCGCCGTCAAAAATGTCAGGATACTGTCCGCCGACCCGCGGGTCGATCATTTTTATTTTTTTGAACGTATATCCGTCATCCTCACTGATGAGCACAACGAGCGGGTTCCTGTCATCGCCGCTTGTATAAGGCGAGCATTCTCCACGGGTATTGTATCTCGGTATAGGATTCATCACCGCTATTGTGTATTTGCCTGCTCTTTTCATAACCATCGGCGAGCACGGCGATGACAGATGCCTGTTCGGCATTGCCGGTGACCAGGTCAGTCCGTCGTCATCGGAATATGTCTCATACTGAACACCGAGGTCTGTACGGCAGAAAACGCGTATGCGTCCGCTTTCCGTCTGATACGGTGCCGGCTCCTGAAGGCCAGTCTCGGTTATGTCCTCCGGCAGACCGTATACACGTTGCGGACCTTCATGCCAGGTATATCCGTCATCGTCGGACATGTAAAAAGCAATCACACCGTAAAGGCTGCCGCCGCCGTAGTTGCGCGGCTCATATCTGTGATATGCCATAGGAAGCAAAATACGCCCGCTTTTAAGCGTAATCCCGTGCCCGTTCTCAAAACAGTAGCTTTCGTCCGGATTTGTAATAAGAATAGGCTCTGACCATGTTAGGCCTTCGTCGGCGGAACGAGTAAAATGCACCATTCCCTTGTTATATACTCTGCCGTTCTTATCGACTCCGTTTTTACAGTCAAAATGAAGAACATAAACAAGTCCCAGATCGCCGTTCTGCATCCTCATGAGGTGCGGACACATCAGATTTTCCTGTCCGTCGCCAAACAGGATGCGTCTCTCCGTCCACGTTTCGCCATCATCGTATGATCTTATACATCCTATGTCGGCCTGTCCGAGATCTTCGCCTTCACCGTAGTAATTCGACCACGCATAAAGCACGGAATTGTCTTTAAGTCTAATGAAACAACCTTCGGAATTTCGCTGATTATTAGACGTCGTCGGGAGGCAGCAAACCTGTCTTGCAGCCAAGTCTAAAAATGCCATATTAACACACTTCTTTCGGTTTTATTAAAAAATCCCCCGCCGCCCCGGTAACGGCGCGGCGGAGATTTTACGGATGATTATTTCTTTTTCGACTTTACGATCACAACGGCAACGATAGCCGCCACGACTACGACAGCCGCAACGATTCCGATAATGAGGCCTGTATTGTTCTTTGCTGACTCGTCCGGAGACTTTGTTGTCGTATCAACGGGTTTGTCGGTTCCCTTTGCGCTAGTGCCGATAGGGGTGGGATCCGTTTCAACGGCAGAGCTTGCAGGAGTAGGTTCGGTCACGGCAGCGGAAGCCTTGACTGCTGCGCAGAAAAATGGCGACCAGTGCTTGACGTTGCCATACATCGGATCCGGGTCATAAGCGAAGAAGAAATTCGCCTCAACCGGCTCGGCGAATATGAAACGAACGCCTATGCCGGAACCGCAGTTCTGGTCAAATTCCTGAGTGTAATCAGGGCCGGCTGTTGACGGAGCATATTTGACAATCGTCACGTTTTCGACTTTCCTCCAGCTGACCGAGTCATCGGAGTACCAGACTTCCATATCAAGGACGTCAGAGAAATCGGTCGGCGCGTATTCGAGACCCCAATGGAGTTCATCAGCTTTCATGCCGTCCTTGTAATAAACAAGCGGGAAATAGTTGTTCCACGTCACGTTTGTGTCTCCGACCATTCCGTTCTGGTTTGTGAACTGACCGTCGACATAGTTCTCAGTAAAGCTCCTCAGCGTTCCGTCGCCGTAAGCGCTGTAGACGCCGAAAGTGCCGTCACCGTTGTCGGTGAACTTCGCCTGCTGAACGAAGGTGTTGGAACGTCCGTACAGCTGAAGCTCAAAATCTCCCGGTTCCGGCTGCATGAGCGGAACGGCTGCCTCCTCTCCCTCTGCCCCTGCGATCAGCGCGAGCGCCGAGAACATGAGCGTAAGAACGAGAAACAGCGAAATAAACTTTTTCATATTATTTGTCTCCTTTTCAGGTTTTATATTTTTATGTCAGACTTTTGACATAAATTTCTTATAGAACTGGTTGCAGACCAGTTTCATGACTTCGCGGTTCTCCGCCCAGCTTGACATGTAGGTGTTGGGCTCGCCGCACGACATACGGTCGACCGCCTTTGTGGCGGGATTGTAATATCTGACCTCCTCGTTAGGAGCAATATGGCCGGCAAGCTCAAAGAAGCCCCATTCGGAAAGCATTCTGCGCCAGTTTTCTCTTGAGCGGTCATCCTGAAGGACTCTCTGCTGAACGAAATTGTCGTAGAAAGCCGGAACGAGATATTTCTGAGAACCGTACGACATAGCTTCGATCATCGCGCCGGTGAAATCCGCGTCTGTCGGGTCTGAGGGGATACAGAAATTTCCGCCCGCGCAGTAACAATAATATCTGTCCTGTGCATCATCATATTTCGGATATGGGATAACACCTATACTGATGCTGAGATCCCAGTTGTGGATCTCTCTCAGCTCACTGCCAGACGTCGTGAACAGTGAATGACCTGAATTAAACACATCGTTCTGCCATTCTTTAACGTATACGTCAGGTCTGTTGACAAACGTGAAAATCCTGTCGATTGCGCTGACCGCCTTATCGGAATCATAATCGAACTCCCAGCCGTCATCGGTTATATATGAGCCCTTGAGGCCAGTGCCATGAAAAAATCCCATCGCGGAATACGGTGTCCCGGAGAAGCCATAGTAGTCCTGCCTGTCCATTATTCCGTCCTGATTGAGATCCTCACTCTGACCGTTTATCATCTGAAGCATGACATCGTACGTCCAGCCGCCGTTGTCAACGAGATCGTAAACGTAGTTTTTGTCATATTTCAGATCTTCAAGGAGATCGTTGTTTATGTACATTCTCTGAGAACTCTGGCACGAATAAGTTATGTCAGAAGCGATAAAGTAGTTCTTATCTCTCAGCTTGTACGTGTTGTTATAGAACCGATTGTAATAATCCGCGTCAAGCTTTACATAAGGAAGAGATGCGATGTCGTAAAGCAGTCCGTCGATTATCAAATCTGACATGGCAATATACGACTCGAGGAAGAACATGTCGTAAACCATGTCGCCGTCCTGCCGAAGGCCGAGCATGAATAAATACCCTTCCTTGCCGCCCCACCAGTTCCATATCTCCTCGCAGGTTATCTTGCAGCCGAAAGTCTCCTCGATCTCAACGTTTCGGTCGTTCGCAGCCGCCTGCATCCTGTCGCCCTCTTCCGGCTCGTCGGCATCGAAATAGCTCGCCCAACCGTTTGAGATATTTCCACCAAGATACGTGGCGATCTTGAATTCCTTGCCTTCAAACTTGGATTTGTCGCTCAGAGGAACGTTCCCGTAATACTCTTCCTGATCGTCCGGCGCGGCGGTTCCCTGCGTGCTGTCGCCGGGCTTATTGCCGTCAGTACACGCTGCGGCGACGAAAAAGGTCATTACCGCGGCAAGGATCAATGCTGTTATCTTCTTTGCTCTCATGGTTAACCCCTTTGGTTTTTTATATTTTTATGTCAGACTTTTGACATAAATTTCTTATAGAACTGGTTGCAGACCAGATGCATGACATCCTCTATCTCCGCCCAGTACGACGAATAGGTGTTCGCTCCGCTGTCAACCATATTGTATATGGATTTGAGAACCGGTCCGTAATACCGGATGTCTTCGTTCGGAGCAATGAGATACGCGAACTCGAGCATCGACCATTCGCTCAGCATTTTTCTCCAGTTTTCCCTGGACTTCTCGTCCTGCAGTACTCTCTGCTCTATGAAGTTGTCATAGAACGCAGGCACAAGATATTTCTGCGACCCGTAGGACATCGCCTCAATCATTGCTCCGGCAAAATCGGGATCCTTTATATCAGACGGAACGAGCAGCATACCGCCTGAGGAATAAGAATAGTATCTGTCTTGCTGGTCGTCATATTTCGGCTGCGGAACTACACCTATGTTTATATCGACTCCCCAGTTGTGCAGCTCTCTGAGCTCGCTTCCCGACGAACGGAAAAGCGCGCGACCCGACTGGAATATGTTCTGATTCCATTCTTTGTTATAAAGCTCGGGCATTTTGACAAACTGCTCTATGGTGCCGAACACACGGACAGCCTTGTCGGTAGCGTAATCGAATTCCCAGCCGGAGTCGGTTATATACGACCCTTTGAGTCCGGCTCCCGTGAAAATCCCGAGTCCGGTGCCGGGAGAACCGGCATAGCCGTAATAGTCGTTCGCGTCCATCACGTTGTCCTTATTGACGTCCTCGTACTGGCCCTCCATCATTCTGAAAAGAACTTCGACAGTCCAGCCGCCGTTGTCAACCAGATTATAAACATAGTTAACGTCATTATAAAGATTAGTAAGAATATCGTTGTTGACATACATCCTCTGCGCGTTCTGACAAGGATATGTCATATCCGTGCAGAAAACATACTGTTTGTCTCTAAGACGGTAAGTGTCGTTATACGTATGATGATAATAGTCAGCGTCCCATTCTATATACGGAAGCGACGCAGCGTCGTACAGAAGACCGTCGGTTATTAAATCCGAAACGGCAAAATAAGACTCGAAAAAATAAAGATCATACAGTGTATCGCCGTCAAGAGCAAGCGCAATAAAATAAAACAAGCCTTCCTTATTTCCTGCCCATCCCCAGAGCTCGTCGCAGGTTATAGTGCAGCCCAGTTTGTCTTCTATCTCGCCGTTACGCCTGTGAGACGCCACCTGCAGACGGTCACTTTCGTCAGGCTCGTCGACGTCAAAATAACATGCCCAGCCGTTTGAGATATTGCCGTCGAGGTAAGTAGCGATCTTAAATTCCTTGCCTTCAAACTTGGATTTGTCGTTCAGCGGAACATTCCCGTAATACTCTCCCCGATCGTCCGACACGAAGGTTCCCTGCGTGCTGTCGCCGGGTTTGCTGCCGTCAGTACACGCGGAGGCGATGAAAAGTGTCATCACTGCAGCTAAAACAAAAGCTGTTGTTTTTCTCATAACGGTTCCTGCTCCCCTTTGAGTAGTTCTTATTTTTTCCGAGATCTGCGTCGCGAGAACCACCCTACCGCTTCCCTCTGACGAGAAAAACTCTTTTACTTGTGTAATAATTATATACGTTTTACACGCGCGTGTAAAGCTTTGTTTCGGTCATTTTTCGCCTTTATGATGTCCGAAAAGTATACATTTTCCCATTCAACCGCCATTCTGCCGTTGACAGACCAGTTTTAACCTGCTATAATAATATCGATGAACGGAGGGCGCGGCATGCTTGAGCACGGTATTCAGATAGAAAACGTATATTTCCGGCTGTTTCACGACGTAACGCGCCTGAACGTGCCTGAAAAAGACGTGCATTTCGTCGGGCAGACAAACATAAACGTCCTCAAGGTGCTTCACATACACCCGTATTACGAGATATTCGTTTCCGACGACAGACCGGTCGTCGTCGACACAAGAAACGGGCCCTATACAGCGGAGCCGCCGGATATTCTCATAATACCTCCGGGCGTTGAGCACGCCATGATTTCAGAAAAGACAAAGACGCGCTGGCCCTCGCTCTGCTTCTCGTTCTCAAAGAAGAACGGCGGAAGTCAGGACCTTTTCGGGGATCTTCAGAAGTTTCTCGGCAAAAACGAACCGATCCTTATAAAAGATCTGAACGACGAACCGGCGCAGATCATAAGGATAATCGAACTCGCCGGCCTTGATTCATCGAGATATCTCGCGTCATCGCTCGCCGATCTGATCATACGTCTGTCGGGTCTTCAGTCGGGAAAAAATTCTCAGAACGCTGAAGCCGGCGTTTCCCGTCAGACGGGCGAGGGGATCGACGTCAAGCTCAGCAAGCGTATCGACGACCTTGTAGCTTCGCGCTTTATGACGGATATCCGCGCGTCGGAGGCTGCGAAACTCCTTCACGTCTCGACAAGACAGCTCGACCGGCTTATGCGGAAATATATTGGCACGACTTTCCGTCAGGCGATTATCAGGCACCGGCTCAAGGTCGCCGTCGAGCTTTTCGAAACGACGGATCTCACGATCGAGCGTATAAGCTCGGAGGTCGGCTTCGCGTCGCGTGTTCCGTTCACGCGCGCGTTCACGGCACAGTACGGAATGCCGCCCGGCAGATACCGCAGGACACACTGCGCGCCCGTCGGAAAAAAATAAGAGAGGTGCATTCACCATGAACGAAACAGCAACAGCATCAACAACCGAAAAGAAAGAAAACGTGGTCGCCGGGATAGTAGGGGCGTTTCTCTTCTCCCTCGCAGGCGCCGTCATCTGGGTTCTGCTTGACCTCATCGGCTTCTACGCCGGGGTTTCAGGCCTTGTCGCCGCTGTCTGCGCGATAACCGGCTATAAGATCTTTGCCGGAAAGCTGAGCAAAAAAGGCGTTATTATCGCCGCCGTAATCGCTCTTCTTGTTCTTGTCCTCGCGTGGTACGGATGCTTTGTAAAAGACCTTCACGCGGCATACAAGGAATGGTACGCCAACGGCGAGGTCGATTTCATGCCGACATATTTCCAGTGTTTCGGATTCGGGTACATGTTCCTCGGAGAACCCGAAATCGCTAAAAGCTATTTTATCAATCTCGGAATCGGGCTTGTATTCGCCGTGATCGGTTCGCTCAGATATATAATAAACGCGTTCAAGAGCGCGGGAGAAGGAACAGCAGCCGCTCCGGCGCCGGTGTACGAGCAGGTTCCCGAGCCGGTCGAGACCGAACAGAATCAGAGCTACACACTGAACGGCGAAAGCCGAGAAACGCCGGACGACAGACCGGACTGTCAGTTCTGATCATATAATGTCAAAGCCAATCTCGAATCATTTGGCGCAGTTTCCCCATATGGACGATAATAATTCTATGATTTTTGACAGGACGGCTGACAGCCCGTCCTGTCTTTTTTCAACTTTTAATGTCGAATGCGGCCGATTACAAGAAGAAATTGAAGTGTCATATTTTTCCGCTAACCATCGAAATGTCGTTTAATGTATAATCTAATCTAATATTATTGAAAACTCCTTGCGTATGTGCTTAACATTCTTCTTCAAACAGAATACGCCGCACGATCAGGGGCAAATCATACAAGCAAACCGGCCGGAACGAATCAAGGTCTGACCTTTTTCTGTTCGCTTAATATGTACTGTCCGGTTTCGTGCGGCACATGGCAGCTTCTCTGCAAGACAATAGGTTTTCGTTCAGCCCGAATAGTCTGAGAATGAAAAATCAAGTTTATGTCTTCGCATTTGAGGAAACAAAACGTTGATTTGTGCTTTTAGGCTTTTCAGGAATTGTCAGTTGAATCAGGCCTTGTTCAATAAGCGGTTTCATTATAGAAGACATTGTAAAAAATCTCGATTTTCCAGTAAACGCCACAAGTTCTTCTCTTGACCTCGGCACCGAGCAGTACTGGACGATGGCTTTTGAAATATCGGATTTATCGATTTCGGACTCGGTCAGTTCGATTCCATTTCTGAAAATCACTTTGAATATTCCGTGTTTTACCTCGAATTCCGGCTTCGGTAGACCGGATTCGCGAAAAGCCTTGAAGATTGTCGGAATACCGGAATAACGGTTTTCAGTAATCTTAAGAAGTTCAAGAATGTTGGCAAGAGCCGGATTTCTTGTCTCCGGCCGTCCTTTTCCAAGCTGGCTCAGCGGTCCTCCGCCGTAAATGCCTCCCTTGCTGCTGATTTCCATTCTGTCACGGTACATCTCAATTGAAACCGGAGTGTTTTCAGACAAAAGACTGTAATCACGGTGTATAAGCGCATTGAGTACTGCTTCTCTTACGGCAATGATCGGGTATTCTGTGCGGTCTGCGCGATGACCGTCGTTGTCGATAACGGTTTTTGTGCGCATGTTTTTCCTTACAAACTCTACCGCATCGTCAAGCATTTCCGGAATGGATCCTGTGATTCTCTTATTGTCAAGAAATCTTGACCCTTCCTGATCGGTATCTCCTATTTCGGTGCCTGGAATTGAAACCGCCGTGATGCAAAGCTGAGAAAACCACGTTTGAGGATAGAGAGAAAACGACAGTACTCCGGCTAACGTTGGAACTCCCTTGGATGTAATACCCATCAGTTCCAGTATTTCCGAATCGCTGATTTTTGACAGTTTTTCTCTTTCCAGTTTTACAGCCGAAAGATAGTTTCCGAGCCGGTCCGTATCCAGCATATCAAGCCTGCACTCCTGCACGGTCCTGAGTTCATCTCTGGACCTCCGGCGGAATGATTCAAAACTGTAAACCTCATATTCCGTCATTGGTTCGTCCGCATCTCCGACACGTACATATGAGCCTTTCAGTCTTCCGGCTCCTTTATAAAAAACGGGACGAAGCCAGTACTCGACTGACGGAATCTCGGCGGCAAGAACATATTTGCCGTCTATTTCAGCGGATGATAATACGGCTCTTACAGCAGGTTCCATTTGCTCGCAGGCTTCCATCGCCCTTTGTTGCGCTTTTTCTACATCATATACTCCGACAATATTGTAGTTGTCTTTCTCTGAAATACCGAAAATAATAATTCCACCATCGTCTTGATTTGAAAAAGAGGAAAGGGTATCATATATTCTTTTCGGGAAATCAGTCTCAGCTGATTTAAGTTCGACATTTTGAAATTCAGAGCGGCGTTGTTGGATCTTTTTTATCAATGAAACAAGTTCTTCTTCGCACATTGGTTGACAACCTCCTTCTAAGGATGGCAATATTATACCACATCATGTCACGCTTGTCAAGTGTTTTATGAAGTTTGGCAACGATAATATTCAATTTGACAAGTAGTTGGCAACCGGTTGGCAACCGATTTAAGAGTCTGGGGTTAAAACGAAAAACCTACGTGAAAAAGAATGGCGTGTACCCCATCGAAACGTATATATACAGGGTCAGCTTAAAGTTGAATCAACTGCTCCGCTCACTTTCGGTTATATCCCATACAAGGTTGCCGTTTTCTTCCCTGACAGGGATTAATACCGGGGTTTCCGGCCTGCCGGCGGACGAGTTGTTCGGCGAATGGAGCGCAAGCCAGAGAGTTCCGTCCCGGTCTTTGAAAATCATTCCGTGCCCGCCGTCGTAGTCACCCAGGTAAGATTTGGTGAAAAGACGCTCCTCCTGCTGGATCCACGGCCCGGTTACCGAGCCGCTCGGACTTTTCGCCGTCCCCACGCAGTAGCCGTCGCTGTCCCAGTTTGACCACAGCATTATAAGCGACCCGTCCTCGCATCTGTAAACGAAGCATCCGTCGGTGACGCCCTGAGTGTGCCACGGAGCGTCCGTCGCGCGGAAAAGCTCAACCGGATCGGAAATGAGCTCCCTGAGGTCGTCTGACATCTTTGCGCACGCCATGCGGCCGATGTTGTCGTCCGTCGAGACCCATTCGTGCACGAATATCATCCACGGCTGTCCGTCTTCGTCAATGTAGAGCGTGCCGTCGATGGAATCCCAGTCGGACGGAGTTACGTGTCCGTCGGAAAACAGAGTGTATTTCCCGTCCGGATGATCCGAGAGGAAAACGGCGCATCCTCTCCTGCCGGTTTTACTGCTTCGGTACGTAGTGATCATGTAATATGCGCCGCGATATTCATACACCTCGGGCGCCCACTGATTTTCGACAAAATCCTCCGGGTATTCGACGGCGACGCCGAGCCTGAGCCACCTGCCGTCAAGAGAACTCCCCGCCGTACGGTAAACCGTCCAGCCTGTACCGAACATATAATAGAAGTTTCCGGCTTTGATGACAAAAGGATCACGAAGCCCGCTTACTGGCGTCACGATAACGTCCCTTTTCTTGGCTTTTACCATTTTTTCTGTTTCCTTTGATGTAATTTCAGATGTCGGCGTGCCGGCCGGCTCTCCGGTCGAGCATGACGCGAGGCAAAGCGCCACGGCCACGGCAAGAATAATCGAAACAAGTTTTTTCATTCTGTATCTCCTTTTTTGTGCGTGCCGGACGCGATCTTTTCAAGCGGCTTAAGTATAAGGCGGACGATTACGCCGTTAATTATACCGGTCACGATCCCGGCGAGCATCAGCAGCGGGAAGTATATCCAGATTCCCACCGAGCGCAGGATCAGCGATGCGACTGCGGTCTGACCCAGATTGTGACATACCGCGCCGGCGGCGCTCACGCCGATCTCAGAAAAACGCTCCGTTCTTTTGAGCAGAATCATCACGGCCAGGCTGAGCGCGGCGCCAGCGAGACTGTACAGAAACGCGTTTATATTTGAAAAAAGAAAAAGCGAAAGGACGGTTCTGAGCGCCGAAACGGCAATCGCCTCGACCGGGCCGAAAAGGTACATGGCGGCCATGACGGCGATATTGGCAAGACCGGGTTTGAACCCCGGAACTGGTATGAAGCCAAACGGAATTACGTATTCGATATATGAAAGCGCGAGCGCGAGCGCGGTGAAAACACCGAGCAGCGCCGCCTTTTTTGATTTTCCGGTGATCATATCACTACGTCCGCCCCTTCGCCGGTTATCCGAACGACGACTCCCTGCGGCAGACATATTATTGTCTCCCCGGCGAGCGAGACGGGCCGGTGCTTTTCGCAGAATCCGTCCGGACAGACATGGTCCGTAACGCTAACTCCCCCGTTTTCTATGACGACCTTGAGCCGTCCTTCAACATCGATTACTGTGTCGTTCACGAGAGGATAGGTGCCGAAAGTTCTTCCTTCGACAGTGATCTCGACGGCGTTCCCCGCCCCGCCCCGGCCGTGAAAAATTCCAGCAAACAACGCGGCGGCGAGAGCGACGGCTGCGAGAACACAGATAAGAGCGGCGTCGCCGGCCCGCTTTCTATTTTTCATATTCCGCAAAGCCCTCCGTTCTTTCCGTGTGAAGATCGGGATAGACCCACATGACCTCGGCCCCGTATTTTTCGGCAAGGGCCGCGCCGTCCTCGTGAGGCATGCAGAAAATCGCAGTAGATAACGCATCGGCCATTAGAGAGTTTTCGTGAATGACAGTCACCGAGCGGTAGAGCCGAGCAGGCTGGCAGGTTTCGGGGTCGATTATGTGATGATATCGAACTCCTTCGAAATCACGGTATCTCTGATAATCTCCGCTTGTGACAACGGCAAGCCCGGTCAGACATATCGTGTCGATAATACCGCCCTCGGGGTTCTCTATGCCGACCGTCCAGTTTTCCCCGCCTGGCTTTGTTCCGCGAGCGACAACATTTCCGCCTACGCTCAGAATGAAGCTGTCAAGGCTGGCTGCGTCAGCGGCAAGCCCTGCCGCGTATCCTTTGGCAACGGCTCCCAAATCCACTGATGCCGAAGAATCAGTGAGGGATACATACTCGCCGTCCAGGACTATTATTCCGGGACCGGAGTGTTCTGAGGCATTTCTCAGGTTGTCTTCCGAAGGAAGTTCTCCGCCCTCCATAAAGGCGTGCCAGAGCGCGAAAACGCCTCCCATATACACGTTAAGCTTCCCGCCGGACGCACCGCAGATCTCGAGCGAAACATCAAGTACGTTTTTAAGGTCAGCCGAAAGCTCCGCCTCGCCAGTACTGTTGAGACGGGAAACTTCAGAATTTTCGTCATATATGTTGAAAACGCCGTCGAGCCGGACAAGCGTCTGATGCACTCTTTCAGCGGCCTCGTTAAACTCCGTCTCCGAAGCGCAGTACGCGGTGAATGTTGTCACGGTGTCGAAAGTGTCCGTGAACGTCGCTGTGTATTTTCTTTCCGTTCCGCATGAATAAAAGGCCGTCGTAAAAATGGCGGCCAGTATTACTGCTGATATTCTTTTGAAATATCTGCGGGCATAAAGCATTTCAGCGTTCGATTATTACCTTTGACGGGCATTTTTCCGCGCAAGCGCCGCATCCGACGCATTTTTCCTGATCTATAACCGCGAGGTTGTTGTCAAGGGATATAGCGCCCGTCGGACAGACTCTAGTACACAGACCGCAACCGATACAACCCACCTTGCAGGCGGCGCGGACGTCCTTGCCCTTGCTGTGAGACGAGCAGCGCACGACATATTTCGCACTGAACGGAATTATCTTAATAAGCTTGTTCGGACATACTTCGGTGCATTTGCCGCACGCCTTGCATTTTGTCTCGTCGACAACGGCCAGCCCGTCTATGATCCTTATGGCGTCATACGGGCAGACCTTTGCGCAGGTTCCGAAACCGCAGCAGCCGTACGGGCAGGTCTTAGCGCCGTGTCCCGGAGCGAGATAAGCTATACGGCACTCCTCGCTGTCGCGGTAGTTATAACTCGAGTTTGTTTTAAGGCTTGTTCCGGAACAGCAGACAAAAGCGACTTTCTTTTCCGTCTCGCTCACGTCAAGCCCGAGGATCTCGCTCATTTTTGAGGTATCGGCGGCGACGCAGAGCGACGGGTTTTCCCCTTCGCAGGCAACCGCTCTCGCGTAAGCGTCACATCCCGTATAACCGCATCCACCGCAGTTTGAACCGGCAAGGCATTCGCGTATCTTAGCCTGTTTCTCGTTAACTTCGACTTTGAATTTTTCGCCGAGAACGCCGAGTACTATACCGATTACTGCGCCTACGCCGACGACGATGCCTGTCGCGATCAGAATTGATTCAAGCATGTCGTACCTCCTTAAAGCGCTCCGGCGAAGCCGTAGAAGGCTATTGCCATGAGGCCGGCGATGACGAGCACTATCGGGGTGCCCTTGAAGGCTTTCGGAATGTTGCTGAACTCGATCTTTTCGCGAATTCCAGCCATAAGAACTATGGCAATTAGGAAACCGAGCGCGGTACCGACGGAATAAAGCATGGTGTCAAGGAACGAAAGGCTCTTCTGAGCGCTGTCGATCGAAACGCCGAGCACGGCGCAGTTTGTCGTGATAAGCGGCAGATAAACGCCAAGCGCGTTATACAGCGACGGGATCTTCTTTTTGAGAATGATCTCGACAGACTGAACGAGAGCGGCGATAATTACGATGTAAACGATGGTCCTCAGATACTCTATGTTCAGCGGTATTAAAATAAATCTGTTCACGGCGAACGTGACGGCTGACGATATCGTAATGACGACCGTGACGGCGGTTCCCATTCCGGCGGCCGTGGACGTCTTGCGTGAAACTCCCAGGAACGGACACAGCCCGAGGAAACGGCTGAGCACGACGTTGTTCACCAGCGAGGCGGCGAGGATCTTTATAAGTATTTCGGCAAAGAAACTCATTTCTTATCCTCCTCCGCCTTGTTTCTGAGTATCATGCAGCCCTTGTCGCCGCACGTTTCGCACTGCCCTGCGCAGCGGTGGTTTTCCGGCATGTTGGTCGCGGACGGAGCCTTAAGCTTGTTCTGCAGAGCCGTTATTATCGCCAACACGAAGAACGCTCCGGGCGCCATCACAAGTATTGACACAGGGGTATACCATTTCGGCGACAGAACCGTGAAGCCGAAAACCGTTCCGGCCCCGAACAGTTCCCTGACTGCGCCGATTATGGTAAGCGCGATGGTGAACCCGAGTCCCATGCCGAGCCCGTCGAAGAAAGACGCGACCGGCGGATTTTTCGACGCATAGCTCTCCGCTCTGCCGAGAATAATGCAGTTTACGACGATGAGCGGGATATAAAGTCCGAGCGAAGCGTACAGACCTCTTACATACGCCTGCATAAGCAGATCTACGACCGTCACGAAGGACGCGACGATAACGATGAACGCGGGCATGCGCACCCTGTCGGGGATGACTTTTCTGAGAAGGGATATAACAAGATTCGACATCATGAGGACGGCGCAGGTCGAGAGGCCCATTCCTATCCCGTTGATCGCCGACGTCGTGACGGCAAGCGTCGGACACATGCCGAGCATAAGGACAAACGTCGGATTTTCCTTTATCAGACCGTTGTAAAGTCTTTCAAAAACGACTTTCATATCACCTGCCGCCTCCATATCCGAAAACACTCCCGACGAACTCAGACGCATAGTTGACGGATGCTGTCACCGCTTTTGTCGTCACCGTTGCCCCCGAAAGAGCGTCAATTTCGTTTTCCGCCTTATCGGCTCCGCCTTTTACAAATGAGATCGGGAAAGACGAAAGCCCGGCAAATTGCGCCTGCCAGCTTTCATCCTGGCATTTCGCACCGAGTCCGGCGGTCTCGCTCATCGACGTAACCGTCATGCCCGTGATTTTACCCGAAGTGTCGAACCCGAGGGACATGACGATGTCCCCGCCGTAGCCGTTCGGATTCGTCACTGAAACAACGCATCCGATAACACTGCCTCCGGCATCCTTAGCGCCAAGCGCAGCGACAACCGCAATGCCGTCCTCCGAAGCCGGGTAATCGAATTCTCTGTCGGAGAAATCAGCGGCCCCGGGAAAGACCTGCCGGAACGACTCGAGCCGTTCCTCTTCCTCTGCTCTGGCTATTCTGTCCTTTGTGATCTCATAAACGAACGAGAGACACACTGCCGCGACAAGCACAATAATTACAAGCGCGAGCGTGTCCTTAAAGATTTTCTTACCCATTTGCCTTTTTCCTCGCTCTCTTCACTCCGAAAGGACGCGGATACGTCAGCTTTTCAATCGCGGGCGTCATGAGGTTCGAAAGAATGATGGCATACGAAACGCCCTCAGCAGCTCCGCAGAAAACGCGTATAAAGGCAGTCAGCAGTCCGACGCACACGCCGAACAGTATCTGGCCCCAGAACGTGACCGGCGTCGTCGCGTAGTCCGTCGCCATGTATACGGCTCCGGCGAGCAGGCCTCCGCCGAGCGCATTGACGGCAAGATAATTCCACGTCACCGGTATTCCGTTCATCAGGCTGAAAAGTGCAACGAATACGACTGTCGAACCGATCACCGTAAGCGGGGCGCGCGGGCTGACCGTGCGTCTAATGAAAAGATACAGAGCGCCTACGATAATCGCGACGGACGAGGTCTCGCCTATCGTTCCGGAGTGGGTTCCTATGACCATCGAAAGGAGATCGACGGTTCCTCCGGCCTTTGCGAACGCCAGCGGAGTCGCGCCGGACACCGCGTCGGCAAGAACGGGATAATTCGTCATAATCATCGGGAATGAGATAAGAAGGAAGCACCTCGCGGCAAGAGCGGGGTTCATAAAGTTGGTTCCTATCCCTCCGAAGAGCATTTTTACTATCAGGATGGCGAAAACTCCTCCGATGAGGGGTATCCACCACGGCGCCGTCGAATAAAGGTTCATCGCGAGAATAAGCCCCGTGACGACTGCGCTGAGATCGCCGATCGTGACCGGAAGCTTCATGAGCTTTTCGTAAACTAATTCGGTCAGAACGCACGAGGCGACGCTTATCGCTATAACAAGAAGCGCGCGCCAGCCGAAGATCCAGACGCCGACGCCGAGCGGCGGAATCAGGGCGATTATAACGTCAAGCATTATACTCGATGTCGATTCCTTCGTCCGCACGTGAGGGGATATCGAGACGTTGAGAAGATTCATTTCTTTCTGCCCGCCTTTCTCTCAATGATTATCTGCCGCTTTGCTATGGCTATCGACTGCGAAATGCGGCGACGAGCCGGGCATATGAACGTGCAGCATCCGCAGCCGATGCACTCCATCCCGTGAAGCTTTTCAAACGTTTCGTATTCGCCTTCGTCAGCGGCGTTTTTGAGTTTAATCGGCATCAGACGTTCAGGGCACGTCGTGAGGCATTTTCCGCATCTTATGCACTCCATAGGCGAATACTGCGCCGCTTCGTCCTCCGATATCGCGAGGATGCACGATGTAGTTTTCGTGACGGGAATATCTAGTCTGTAAACCGCCGCCCCCATCATCGGGCCGCCGAAGATGATCTTCGCGGGCTCGACCGCGAATCCGCCGGCTGCGGCGATGATATCCTCGGCGCACATGCCGATCGGAGCGTCGAAATTTGACGGTTCCCTGACGCCTTCGCCTGAAACAGTCACCACACGTCTGACAAGAGGGATCCCATCGCAGACCGCGTCGGCGACGGCGCAGAGCGTCGCGAAATTGAAGACAAGGCAACCGGCGTCGGCGGGAAGCATTCCGGAATTGATCCTTCTCTTTGTCAGCGAGTAGATCAGGACCCTTTCACCGCCCTGCGGGTATTTTTCCCTAAGTGAAACGACGGAAATGTCTCCGAATCCCTCAGCCGCGCGTCTGACAGATTCGATTCCGTCTTTTTTGTTATTCTCGATTCCGAATATGCCCTTTGCTCCCGGGAACATGCTGAGTATGATCCTCATACCGAGGACAGCGCGTTCTGGCTTTTCAAGCATGAGACGGTGGTCGCATGTAATATACGGCTCGCATTCCGAACCGTTGCAGATAATGCGGTCTATTTTCGACGGATCTTTTGGCGTGAGTTTGACCGACGTCGGGAAACCAGCGCCGCCCATACCGACGATGCCGGCCTTTCTGACGGCGGCGACGATCTCCTCCGGGGTCATTTTTTCCCAGTCCCGTTTTTCGCCGTATCCTTCTACGGTTTCAAAAAGCCCGTCGCTTGTGACGACGACCGCCGTCGCGCTTTCGCCGTTCTGGCAGATGTGCGGCGCGACCTCCTTTACTGTTCCGGAAACTGAACTGAGAATATCGGCTGAAACAAAACCTCCGGCCGTCGCGAGCGTCTGTCCGACAAGCACTCTGTCTCCCGCTTTTACACAAGGTACGGCAGGCGCGCCGATATGCTGATTGGTCAGAAATATAAAATCCCCCTCTGGGAAAAGGGGTTTTATCGCCGAACCTGACGACAGCTTCTTTTTTGACTGCGGGTGTACCCCGCCGATGAAACTTTTAAGCATTTACAGTATTCCTTGCAAAATATCCGGATAAAGCGCAAAAGCCCGGCGGCATTCGCGGATCGCCGCTCAGCCGTCCGTCCCCAACGCTTCACATGTGTTATTATAACATCATAAAAATACAATGTCAAGTGAAAGGAACGGACTCTTGTCAATAATTTAATATATCTCACGCGGTGCTTGCGTTTTCAGTCTTCTGATGATATAATATGGAGTCGAAAGCGAGGAAACCGAAATGATTTTTGACAGAACAGAAAACGCGGGAAGATATGAAAACATTCTTCCCGGTATAGAGTTTGCGGTTAAAACCGCCATGGAGATACCAGTATCGGAAATATCCGGAGACAGACCGTCGCTGATCCTCAGCGAAAAAGCCAAGCTCAACTTCTGCAAGTTCGATACCAGACCTAACGAAGTATTCGAGGCGCACCGGATCTTCGCCGACGTCATGATGGTGAGAGAAGGCGCGGAAACTGTGTTTTTCACAGACACGGATACGCTTTCCGTCACGAAAGCATACAGCGCTGAAAACGATATCCTTTTCGGTGAAACCGGAAATCCCTGCGGCAGAGCCGTTCTCTCCCCCGGATATTTCGCGGTATTCATGCCGGAAGACGCTCACGCGCCGGCAAACCATCCGGCCGGTGAAACGACCCACGTCTTAAAAATCGTAGGGAAAATAAGGATATAACAGCCTAAACTGATCCTAAACCATGTCGAACATCTATATCTTCGCCAAGTACGTGTTCTTGCATATTTGACTGATCCATCGTATTGCGAACGTTATACAAGGAATATAATGGAAGGTAGGTCACTCATTTACTGGGTGACCTACCTATTTATCGGACTATCTTATCGAATTTTTAAATCACTTTTTCTTTTTCTTCAGTGCGATTACTACGGCAACAACAGCAACCGCGACAACAGCAGCAGCAATACCGATTATAAGACCGATGTTTGATTCCGAATTCTTCTCGGGAGCAGTTGTTACTACGGGTTTGTCTGTGGTTTTTGCCGAAGTATCATCAGGCTTGTCCGAACTCGCCTCTGTTTCCGTAACAGATGTATCTTCCGCGCTGCTTTCGGTGGTTACCTGCGGTTTAACCTTGTCTGCCTGTATACCAAACGTTCCTACATTTTCACTGTCAAAAGCGAATATCATCATGTTCTGGAGCGTAAACTCTCCGGCATAACTCATTATTCCGAATCCGCCCTTTTCGACACGGTCGTCGGCAAGCGTCATTTCAAATCCAACAACGTCAAACTCGGCAAAATCCGGATCAGCCATATAGACCTGTGCTTTGGTCCCGGTTACAATGACGCGAACACGGCACGGGACGTTGGTATAATATGTGGCTGCGGCAAAACCGAGGATATCGTTGAAATGATTATTCCTGTATCCGGAAAAAGTCGGAGCTCCTGTTGAATTGCCCTGGAACCACACGACATAGCAGTCATCGTGGCGTTCATATTCATCATCCATCAGAAAATAAATTCTGTCCCTCTGCCATTCACAAAGCGACGGAAGATAATCAAACTCGAAAACGAAATTTTTAGCAAGGATTATATCACCGTTTTCATCGACCCAGGGTCTTGAGTCAACATAGTAATCCTGACCGTTTTCGACACCATATACCGATATTCCGCCGCCTTTGATATTTTCAAGGTGGGTGAGTTTGAATTCGTCTTCCGGATCAATAGGCGCTGTCATTTTGGTATAAAGAGTGGTTGCGCTCTCCATTCCCGTGACCGTGAAATTGTCAATTGCAAATTTGCCGCCCTTCGATGACACTTCAAAAGCCCCTGCGGATCGATCGCTTATCTCGCATTCGATAAGAGCCTTGTGCTGAACATTGTCAAATACAGGATATACATAGACTGAGAGCTTCCCTGATACGAAAACAATTTTAAACGTATAGGAATCATCCTTCTTTGACTCAAAATCAGCAGAAGCTGTCGAAGATTTAAGATCACCGTCTTTGCAAACAGATACTTTTGTACCGTCAATTACTAATGAGTACCTCTTGTCCGGGCTTTTGTCATCGATCAGGAACGAAAAGATATCCTTGTGCTCATCATCGGTCTCTGATGTATAGTCGAACTCCCACAGAAAGCTTTCATAGATATACGGAGTTCCGTCTTCTCCGAAAAGTCCGGTCGAGAGTTCGCCGCCTTTGGAATCAAAAGCCACGTCGCCGTTTTTGCGTCCTGTAATCTTTCCTTCCTGTGTAATGTTCACGGCAAACGCAGGAACGATCATTGCAATTGACAGGATAAGTGTCAAAATCACCACTGATGTTTTCTTTTTCATATGAGTACCTCTCAATATTTATTTGTACAGAGTATCAAACACTCTGTTCATATCACTATCAAGATTCCTGTTTATAAGTTTTTCTTTTGTTGCAAGAACCGATACGATTTTCGGATTATGCGCGTACAGAGCCTGCAGGAAAACTTCGCGCGGCTCGTCCCATATTGCGATGCCCTTGTCGACCGTCAGATTCTTGTAAATCATGTCTATCATCGACTTCATTATACCGTCTTCATCACGTGTATATTTTTCCTTGAGCGCTGTCTCATAATAACTCGGCAGTACGCCGGTATAAGACAAAGCAGCGAGGGCTTCCGTAATAAAACCGGTTCGCTCGGCATGTACATTCGCTGTTGAAGGAATTCCAAGGAAAAACGGGCACTCCGTATAAGTGTAATAATCCTTCTGAGCTTCATCAAGCATCGGTACAGGCAGAACGGTAAGATCAAATTCCATCGCTCTTATATGCGCCCAGGTGTTTAGAGACATATTCCCTACAGTGAACATGACATATTCTGAACCGAACTGCTGCATCTGGTCTGCGGCGTTGGGATTCCAAGTCGTATTGTTGTTATAATATGACGAGTTAGAGCCATAAAACATATCATATGCTTTTTCATATGCCGATACCATCGCGGCAGAAGTGTTGAGAACCGGGAATCCATCATCTCCGTCAGTGACGGTCAGAACGTTAAACCCGGCCATTATTTCCGGGAACGCGTTATAATCTACTCCGGATAATCCATAGCGGTCATTTTCATCCATCTTGGTGTCGCCGTTTAGGTCTTTGTTTGCCGCCATGCAGTACTGCATCATCTTGTCAGCAGTCCAAGTATAGTCAAGCACGCTTTTTGTCGGTGATTCAAGCTGAACATCTTTTATCATATCGAGATTCGTGTAAAGTGCCCACGGCATCTGATAGAAGTGAAGATCGATCGGCGAGTTTGCAAAAAAATTTTTACCGAAAAAAGCGACATCCTGATTTCCCTTCTGATTCCACCAGGGATTTTCAAGATCTAAGTACGGAAGCGTTTCCATGTCCAAAAGAATGTTGTCATAGATAAGCGACAGACCGCCGCGTATAGCGCGGAAAACGGCAAGGTCAAACATGTTCTCGCCAACCATTATGGTATCATGCAGTTTTGACCACCTGTCATCCCAGTTGGAATCAACGGAGTACTCTACAATCTCGACTCCGTAACGGTTCATTATTTCGGAGTTCCGTTTGTAAACAGCCGAAATAACGACAGACTCTTTTGCTTCACCAACATCCGCGCCTGCCACCTGAGGAGCGTTCTCGTCCGGATTATAATCAAAAATCGTGTATTTCTGCCCGTCAAAATTCAGTTTGGGAAGGTACGCGAGCAAATCGCCATCATCTTTGTCCGTCTCAGATCCCGAGCCGGAAGAATCGCCTGTGACAGAAGGCTTAACGCCGTTATTGCATGATATCAGTGCAAGAGAGAGCATCATCAAGCACACAAGAAAGACTGCAATCATGCCATTAGCGCGTTTTTTAATCATTGCTTTCAAACTCCTATATTATCAAATATCTTATCGATATCCTTGCCCATCGATCTGTTGATAGTTCTTTCTTTTGTGGCAAGAACAGAAACAATCATTCTGTTCCGCGAATAAAGCGCCTGAAGGAATATTTCCCTCGCGTCATCCCAGAACACTATTCCCCTGTCCATGACAATGTTGGAATAGATCAAATCTATCATTTTTTTCATCGTTCCGTCTTCATCACGCGTGTACTTTTCTTTAAGTGCTGTTTCATAATATGCGGGAAGTACTTTTGTATATGCAACAGCGGAAAGCGCCTCAGTGATGAGTCCGGTCCGCTCGGCATGAGTTGCCGCAGTAGACGGTATCGCAAGCATGAACGGGTTCTGAACGTACGTATAATACGCTTTCTGGTTCTCATTCAGCATCGGAACCGGCAGAACAGTCAGGTTGAACTCTATTTTACGCATCTTTGACCAGACATTGATCGACATATCATACATGGTAAACAGAGCAAGCTCAGCCGAGAAATGTTCCATCTGATCTCTTGCATTCGCGTCCCACGTAGTGTTGTTGTTGTAGTACGAAGCTTCGCCTCCGTAAAACAGATCATACGCTCTTTCATACGCGGAAATCATACTGGCAGACGTGTTGAGGACAGGATAATCATCTTCATCCATCACAACGGTCGTTACACCGAACCCGGCAAGAATCTCGGGGAATGTATTGTAGTCAACACCGGAGAATCCGTAACGGTCTTCGCCCGTCATGAACGTATCGCCGTTCACGTCCTTGTTCGCCGCCTTGCAGTACGTCTGCATAAGATCCGCCGTCCAGGAATAGTCAGCAACCGCTTTTGTGGGCGATTCCATCTGCAGTTCGTCGACGATATCAAGATTCGTGTAAAGTACGAACGGCCGCATATAAAGGTTCATATCGATTGGGGAATTCGCAAAATACTGTTTCCCGAAAAATGTCAGATCCATGTTCCCGACCTGATTCCACCACGGATTTTCAAGGTCAATATACGGAAACGTACTGAAATCAGACACGATGTTATCGTAAACCAGCGAAAGGCCCCCGCGTATCGTCGCACAGACCGCTAGATCATATATATCTTCCCCAACAATAATGGCGTCACGCAATTTTGACCATCTGTCATCCCAGTTGGTCGACACGTTGAATTCCACAATTTTTACATTGTAGCGCTCCTCTATTTCCAGATTACGCTTGTATATTGCGTCAACAACGACGACCTCGGACGCTTCTTCGGTTTCAGAAAGATCCACGACCTGCGGAACGTTTCCGTCCTCGTCGCAGTCGAAGATAGTGTATTTTTCACCTTTGAATTTTTTGTCCGGCAGATAGGATAACAGGTCCTCCGGCTTATCCTGTTGAGAGTCTGTCGCCGAATTGCTGCCATTATTCTTGGGATCTGACGGATTACTGCACGAAACAAGCGCAATCACTATCAAAAGCGTAGCCAGAAGTACAGATAAAAGTTTTTTAACCATTCATAACCATCCTTTCGCAAAAGACGCCGGCAGAAAACTGATTGGAATTAATAACACCTTAGAAGTATTTAAACATTTTATCCCAAATGAACGACAAGCGTAAATATGCTTTTGCCGCTGATTTCGAGACCGGCCGAACCGTTTATCGTTCCGAGATTTTTAAGATCATCATCCATTGTCGTCCTGTAAATATCAATATTTGAATCTTTCCACTGAGACAAATCGATATTGGCAATTTTCTCGGACTCGTTGGCAAGAATTATGTACAGCTCATTCTCTCTTTCATTTATCCAGGCGGTTGCGTACAGCTCAGCATATTCTTTTGACATTTTCAGTTCGCAGCGCTGAGAGCCCATTGCAAACCTTGCGTAATGCCCGAGAACCCATCCGCGCTTTGAAACGGTGATCGAACCGTCTTTCATTACGTAAACGAGATAGTGAGCGCTGCAGTCGCTTCCGGTGACGGATGCCCAGTAGTCCCACCTCGGTACGTCAAGAATTGTGAAATCCTGATACAGAACCCTCGCAAGAGCAAGGCCTGCATCAATATGCAACCCGTCATAAGGATCGTTTACGGTATCCCATTCTGTTTGATATATATAAAAATCCTTGTTTCTGTATACGCGTTTAAGTGTATCGATTCCGTCCTTGACAACAGATTTTTCAGATGGGCCAGTCCAGTATGAATGACCGTTTATATGGTCCGTCACCTGAGATATCAGCTTATTCGAAAGAATCTTCTGCGCCATGTCAATCGTATATTCGCGGTTTGACCACATTGCGCTCTCAGCGAGAGACAGCTGATATCCCGCTTTACGATCGATCATTTTCTGCGCGATCATTTCGCTTATACTGATAAGCTGAGCCGACGTATAATAACATCCCTCTTGGAAGCAACCCGGTCCGTGCGTCCATGCGTTCTGCGGCTCGTTAAAAGGACTGATAAATCTAACAGGATATCCGGCATTAACGAACTGATCCGCCACATCCACGACGAAATCGGCAAATGCCTCAAAATACTCCTCTTTTAGATTGCAGTCATATTCCTCTTCGGACCCGTTCGTATAGCCGCTTTTTGTCATATAATAAGGCGGACTGTTCCAGAAGAGAACAAGATCTTCAAGATCATACTGCATTATCGCGTCAAGAACGCGTATGCCGTCTTTATCCTGATAAATATCTACGATACCAGACCCTGGATTTTCCTCCATAAGTACCGCCTTTGGAAGATCCCATGTCCCGTCACAGTTGCCTCCGCCGATATTGTACCGGTATCCATTCAGTCCGATGCCGTGATTTGGGTCGTACATCATCTCAATGGCTTCCTCAATAGACGCCCATTTC
>JAEEGL015328427.1_pt1 | contig 23498 bp, 25 predicted proteins | sample 9134231 | NCBI WGS metagenome assembly JAEEGL01 (sample SAMN16246548, study PRJNA631951) | gut metagenome | biome: gut microbiome; feature: rumen; material: fiber-attached | host: Bos | place: Iran: Karaj | collected 2018-10
AACACAATATGTCCACGAGGGAATTTGGACGAAGATGCGGATTCAGCAATTCTTATGTTTCAACCTTGTTATCTGGTGTTAATCCGAGGACTGGAAAACCGCTTGCGTCCACGATGGAGACATACGAAAAAGTGGCAAAAGGAATGCAGGTTTCACTCGATTATGTCCTCGAAAGGGTAGGATACCTTAACGGTCTGAAAGTCTCAAAAACAGCAGATTACAATCCGTTTTTTGATACAGAAAACGACGCTTACGGAACGGACATCGAATGGCGAAAGAGACATGGCAGGATAGATGATAATCCACGGTTGCAGAGAATCGTGGACTTGCTGTCAGACTGCGATGATGCGACTCTTGACAGGGTGATTGCTATAATAGAGGTATTAGTATGAGGAAGAGGGGCAACGGGCAAGGCACGGCTTACAAGGTAGGCAATACATACCGAGGTCAAGTGACGAGATATGAAGCAGGACGCCGTTTAACAGCGTCACGAAGTGGATTCCGGACAAAACGGGATGCGTTGGAATGGTGTGCGTCTCAAATGGATATCGGCAAATCTGACGCTCTCACAACGTTTGACGAGGTGTGGTCTGAATGGGCAGAAATGCACCTGCCGACGATAAGCCAGAAGAAAGCAGACGGATACCGAGCCGTATATATTAATAGTCAGTCGTTGCAGGGGAAAGTATTCGCTTCCATCCGGACGGCAGACTTCCAGAACGTGGTCAACAGCAGGAAAGATTCGTACTATTCTCGGAAACTGTATAAGTCTGTCTACAGCATGATGTCAGAATACGCAATCCGAAACGGATATGCTACAGTTAACTATGCGGAATTGATTGAGTTGCCACCGATGGAGAAACCAAGCAAGCATCCGTTCACGGAGCAGGAGATATCCCTGCTCTGGGATTATTACGAGAAGCACAACGACTTGTTCTCGGCGTCGGCGTTGATTATGATTTATACCGGAATGAGGTACGGCGAGATAAGCACGATACATCCGGATGACATCCATCTGGAAGACGGATATCTGACTGGCGGTATCAAGACGGACGCAGGGAAACAAGGCGAGATACTGCTGATACCGAAAATAAAACCGCTTGTGGAGCAGGTGCTGATTCCCATTAATAAACTATCTAATTATACGGCAGAGGGATTCCGGAAAGGATTCAACCGGATGCAGGCTGACGCAGGGATTCCGAGACATACGGTTCATGAGTGCCGACATACGACTGCTACATTACTTGCGGTCAACGGTGTGCATCCGTCCGTCATCAGCGAGATAATGCGACATACCAACTACAGTCAGACGATGGAGTATACTCATGTGCCGTTGTCGGTTAAAATGGACAGTTTGAGTCTCTTGTGGTGTAACGATGGTGTAACCGTGGTGTAACGGAGAATGAGTTTATATTATTATTAATTAATAGGGCGTGAAAAAAGGGAGAATCAATCTCCCTTTTTCGATGTCCGGTTTTTACGTTTAAGGTCTTTCCGAATCAATTCTTTGATGTAACCTTGAATGCTGTCCACCGATTCCAATTGCTCGATTATATCGGCGTCGGTGCTGTGCTGAAGTTTCATCGTAAACATCCTCGTGTTTTCTTTCGACCACTTCTTTCTGGCTTCTGATTCTCCCATAGCAGTCATCCCCTTTCCGGAAGATTTTATCATTGCTGTTCACCACCTGTCAACCAATTGTTCCGATGTGTTCATAGATGTTACCATCGAGGTCAATAAAGATGTGCAGGTAGGTGTTGTCTTCCGGAAATTCGGTAATGTACATCTCGCAATCTTCAATTGCGTGTCTGATTCCCTGTAACCGTCCAAAGAGGAATGCGGCGAGGATTCCCACCGCAATCCCTATTATTAATAGAGTCTTTTTCATCGATTTCATTGCTCATTCCCCCTTGCAAACTTGATTGTTCCAGATGTCCATATAGGAAGCAGGATTAAGGTCAAACGGCAGGTCTTCATATCCCTCTGAAATCCATTCGAGGATGTCCTGCAATGCCGTATCAATGTCAATAGGCACTAAATCAGCACCGTAAGAAAGACCGAATACAAAGTTAATCAAATCATCGCTGTACTCGTCACCGTCGCAAGAAAGACCGGATACAAAGTTAATTAAAGGCATTGCATAGTCAACACCTGCGATGGTGATGCCATACAGAAGAGGATTGCCACGGTCATCACAGGAGTCGTAATCGAGTGAATACTCCCAGTCGATGCCGGATGCGTTCATGTCATTAATTAAGTCATTGAGTTTCTGTTCTGAATACTGTTCCTGCAATTCACTTGCAGTCTGGTAAGCCTGTTCAAGTTTCATTGTTTTTTGCTCCTTTTCTTTAATATCCCACTCTGTCTTTTTCAACCGGACTTGTGACCGTCTTTGGTGACATTAGGACGGGGATTAAATCCCCTTTTATTTACCGAATGACCATTTAATATATTCGCTGTTGATACCGAGTATTTCGAGCATTTTATATGCACCGTTTGATTCAGCGATATAGTCTACATTGTCATATAATTTTCCGGCGGTTTGCAATTCACCTTTATGTTCCAAATCGAGCATTTGCTCAAACAGTTTGATTTTTATATCGGTTTTCATGATTCACACCACCTTTATTAATCAGCATTGATAATCTTGATAACGCTATGTGAACCGTAATACCGCCGGATGTGGGTCTTGTACATTGCGTAGACTTCACAGATGCCGTAATACTGGATGTTCACCCAATACTTACGGAGATACGGACGCAGGTCTATCTCCCATCCACCAATCCGAGCATATGGTTCGGATGTTACGATTTCGAGTGCTTTCAGAGGTTCGGCGTCGCCGTTATCGAATGCTTCCAGAGCCACGCACAATTTGCTTTTTAAAACGTTCTCGATAGGTTGTGCTTCCCATTTTACAAACTTGCGATAAGTCATAATATTTTTCCTTTCTGGGGTCGGGCTTGGAACGTCCCCTGCCGCATTACAGCCCAGACGGGCTGTCCTCTGCATGTTACTGTTCGTCAGAATCGGATGTTGTTGCCTTGTCGCCGTAGATGAAAGCGACTGCTTTTTCAGCACGGGCGGCGGCGTGAACCACCATCTTTGGGTCATCCTTTAAATGAGACAGCCACGACTTGATGTAAGCCACGGAATTTTCAAAGGATGCCGGAGTTTCGATGCCGAGTGAATGACAGATACTTGCCGCACCAATCTCGGCGACTAACTCTTCTTTGGAATATGTTCCAGAACCGAACCGGACGTTATAGTTTTTCTCGAAACGACCGAGTCTGGAATGATGTCCGGTGCTATGCGTGGCTTCATGGAATGCTGTTGAATAATACTCGGATGCTGTCTGGAATTGCTTGAAGCACGGGATGTTAATCATGTCAGCAAACGGACTGTAGTATGCTTCATCAGAAACCTTGTCAGCAACAAGTTTGATTCCCTCTCTTGCAACGTAGGCATTCAGCAATTCGTCCGCTTCCGGAATCAATTCGCAATGGTCAGCCGGAATCACGATATCTTGAGGTTTCGTAACGCTATCCCATTTTGCTTTGATGCCATCGCAATCATCGATATGGAAAACGTTATAGTAACGCAGGAACGGAATCATCTTTTTGACGGGCTTTCCGTCATCATCCAGAACCGGATTGCCATCTTCATCTTTCTGTTCTACCGGTAACTGTTTCCAGAAGCAAACGATGGATGCTTCTGCTCCCTTTTTGACAGAACCATTTTCAGCCTTAACTTGATTCCATGTGAGATACTCACCTGCTCTACCGAGCAATAACTGATTCATCATGCTGTACGGCTTTCCAGTCGCATGGCTGACAGCCATCGCTGAAATCCGGATAGTCTGTCCGTTACGCTGATAACCTACCCAAGGTTTTTTCCACGGGATGATGCCCTTTTCCAATTGAGCAATGATACGGTCTGTTACAATCTGGTAAACATCGTTTTTCATAATTTTAATCTCCTTTACTTTGGGTAATACCCTTTTGATGGCTATACTATAGCAATAGGTATTACCCTTGAGAACATATCAAAAATACATAAGGGTTATATCATTTGTGATATACCCCTACACAAAATCAGCGTTTTTTCTTAATATATAAAGCAATTAAAATTCCAAGAATAAAATTCCAAGAATCCGGAGAAAAAAACCGTGCTAAAATGATATCGTCACCAAAGGTGTGAAGAGACAGTATCTCCCCTTTGGAAACCCCTATAAGGTATTATTAATAGATTAGAAAGAGAGGTGATAGATACGGTTACAAAACCATGTAAACTACAGGATGTAGAGAAAGTAAGAGAAACAATAGATGCTTACTTCAGAGAACGTGAAGAACAGCAGGAAGTAAGAGAATTGAAAAATGGTGATAAACGAGTATATCGTATCCCACCATCAATCTATTCCCTTTGTAAGAAATTAGGTATAAGCGAGGATACATTCGCTAATTATGTGAATCCAGATGCAAGAACACCGGAAAATATAAATCCAGAAATTGTCGGACTCCTTACGGATGCGAAAAGACGGATTATAGAAGAGTTATACGAGGGTCTTGCTCTTGAATACTGGAACGAGAGATTGATATTAGCACAGTTAACTAAATTCGGCATAATAGGTAGTGAAGACCAAGAGAAGCATATAACAGTCAGTATACAAGGCAAGGAATCGTGGTCTGAATAAGGAAAGTATACAGATTATACATCAGTATACAGCGGTTTATACACCGTTTATACAATAGGATAAGGGAAACTATTCGTTAAACATCTCTTTAACGAATAGTTTAAGGTAAGTCAGCCAGAGAGAATCTTCTATTATTGATTCTCTTTTTTCTTTTCTTTTCTTTCTTATTTTATAGGAAAAGGCTTATTTCTTTACCCGTACCCCCATTTCTGATGTAAAAAAAGGTTTGCGTTTCAAAAGCCGGATTGGTTCCATACCCATACGGGGAACGTTATATATCCTCACCCGTAAATTATTCTGAAACGTATATATTCGTTCCTCGCACGGAAATTATCTGTAATTCCACAGATTCACCCTTATTAACACAGATTCACATTTCCCACGGTCTTCTCCTTTCGCCGTGGGATTACAAGAGAGAGCAGGTTCTTTACAACTGAATATCCATATAGGCAGTCCTCTTAACCCAGTTTGGTTTTGTCTACATAATGCTCTAATTGGCAGAATCCTCCTTTCCTGCTCTCTCTTTTTTTAGGAGATTAAGAATATGGCAAAGAAACAACTTGAATTAAAAGGGATGCCCTCTCCGAAGCAGATAGAATTCTTTGAAGCCCGTGCCCCACATATAGCCTACGGTGGAGCAAGAGGTGGCGGTAAGAGTTGGGCAATGCGTAGGAAGTTCGTACTTCTTGCTTCAAGGTATGCAGGGTTACGGCTCTTGTTACTTCGCAGAACCTTTCCCGAACTGGAAGCGAACCACATTATGCCGTTAAGGGCAGAGTTAGAGGGATACGCTCGGTATTCGGCAGAGAAGAAGATGTTCACGTTTCCTAACGGTTCTATTCTGAAGTTAGGCTACTGCGATACGGAAGCGGATGTCTATCAGTATCAAGGGCAGGAGTACGAGGTAATCGGCTTCGAGGAAGCGACGCAGTTTACGGAGTTCCAGATGAAGTACATCGGTACTTGTAACCGTACAACGAGAACGGACTTCTCTCCCCGTATTTACTACACCTGCAACCCCGGCGGTGTAGGACACGACTACATTAAACGGCTCTTTATCGACAGGCAGTACACAGAGTACGAGAACCCAGACGATTACGTGTTTATATCGGCAAAGGTAAGCGACAACAAAGCGTTAATGGAAGCAGACCCCCAGTATGTTAAGAATCTGATGTCTCTTCCCGACCACTTGCGTAAGGCTTATCTGGACGGAGAATGGGATGTTATTGAGGGGCAGTATTTCTCTGAGTTTCAGAAGTCGGTACACGTTGTAGACCCGTTTCCGATTCCCGCACATTGGAAGAAGTTCCGTGCAATGGACTGGGGTTACAACGACCCCTGCTGTGTGCTGTGGTTTGCCGTAGCACCCGACAAACACATCTATGTTTACCGAGAATATTACGCAAGGCAACGGCTTGCTGTCGATGTCGCTCATACTGTTAAGAGCATGACGGGAACGGAGAACATAGCGTATATGGTGGCATCTCCCGATGCTTGGCAACACAGAGGCGCAAGGGATGTCAATCTTGGCGAGTGCATCGCAGACACCTTTGCGTGGAACGGTGTTCCCTTGTTAAAGGCTGACAACGACAGATTAAGCGGTTGGCAACGGGTACACGAGAACCTCGCAATCGCACCCGACGGATTGCCGTATGTACAGATATTCTCGACTTGCAAGAATCTGATACGGACTCTTCCGCTTCTTACTTACGGCAAGGTTACTTCCGGCAGACACGAGGATGTCGCAGACAACTGCGAAGACCACGCTCCAGAAGCGTTTAGGTACGGACTTATGTCCCGTCCGAGTCCGATTGCGGCACAGGAGCGGATTAACAAAGCAAAGATACTAAAGTTCGACCCCCTTGCAGAACCGAAAGAAAGGGTTATCGAGGGCGGTTTCTTCGGCATTATTTAAATACATTTAAGGAGATACATATGTCAGAAATCACAGCAATCCTAACGAGGACAAGCCCGTTAGGCACGACCCTGTTGTTAGTAGGAGACGACCTGCTTTCAAGCGGAAGTCTCGTTTCCTCTGCGGAAATAGACAAGAGCGTGTTCGAGCGTCTGCTTACATTCGCAGAGAATTATCAAGAGGTGCGAGTCGTTATCTCTTACTCGGACGATTCCAAAGTCAAGATTTACGATTGCGTCAATACAGTCTTTACCGATGCAGACGGCAGAAAAGGACTCCTGCTCGACAAGACGGGCATTGTCTTGTACAGCGGAGACAAACCGACTGTCACGTCCGATGTTACATCAAAGTTCAACGGAGAAACGGGCAGGTACTGGGATTTCTGCCATATCGACTTTGCAAGCGTATACGACTCCACACAGGAGAAGTACAAGGTATACACAAAGGTAACGCCGTATGCAAACTGTTGCTTTATCGGCGGTTGGGGCAAAGCCGTTAGCGCAGACAGCCTCTCTTTCCACATTCTGCGTTACGTCGGCATTTCCGATTATCATCTCCGCAAGGGCAGAAAGTTCCATGCAAACAGACTGTATTCAAAAGGCAACGACGGCTACGATTACGAAACCGACGGACTTCTTACAAAAGAGAACGCCCCGAACGATAAAACAGACACGAATTTTTATTGGACGACGTTTACCTCTTCTGTCGGTGGGGTTTCAATGCCTAAAACTGCGGGCGTTTTGAATTTTCGCCCGTATATCGACGTATACGAGTCGGACGGAACGACGTTCGTTACACGCATTTACGGCGGGCAGATTACGATTACTATCGATGAAAATCTTGACGCAACGGCAGTTGTACACAACGACACGTCGAACAGCCAAGAACTTACGATAGACGATGTAAAACTCGGCATCGGCGCAAGGCGGTATATGTATTGGGTTACGGGTCTTGGAAGCCAGTTCATTATGGACGATTACACAGACACGAACCTGCCTTCAAACGCTCTTCCGTATGTTCTCGTTTCTCCGACTGCGCTGTACAACGCCAACGTGCCAACGAATTGTGCCATCATCGGTTGGTATCACATGACGAACGGACGAGGGAACTACAGTGGTTGGTATATTCCTGTAGACCTCGAAGAAAGACTCGCAGAGGTAACAGAATAATGATTTCGGTATTCCATTTACTATGGATAATCCCGCTTTCCGCTTGCTTCGGTTTCGTGATGCTTGCGATGATGACGGCTAATAAAAATTAAGGAGATTCACATGATTACAATTTTACGCAGATACGAAGGAACAGCCTCTCGCCCGTTAGGAGAGGGCGACGTTGTTTACGACAGGGCAGAACTTATGTGCCTGTCTTCCGAACTCGCAGACATCGACAACGTAGGCAACGGCTCTGTCGCATATGCGATTGACGAGGGGAAACTGTACGTCTTCGACGAGGACAACGAGACTTGGTACGACGAAGACGGAACGGCGTTGTCGTAAGGGGGTTCTGCTATGAACCTTACAGATATGCTGTTCGAGAGTGTGTGTACAGACACACGCCTTACGGACAGCCTCTTTAACCTGAAAGCGACAGGCGGTGGCGGATTGCCGAGCGAGTACAAGAAAGTCAAAGGCTTCTCGATGGACAACGACTGCTACTTCGAGATTACGGACTTCTATATAACGGGTGCAGATACGCTGAAGTTCTCGTTCTCGATGACAGATACGTGCAACGTAATCGGCTCGTATTCGGGTTCTGCAAGCGGTAACAACTATTCCTTGTATGCCACGACATCCAGTTCGGGCAAGTATCTCCGATACAAGAACGGAGCGTACAACAGTTATTTCGATACGAACAAAGTCTACAATGTCGTTATTACACCGACTGGTTCTCAAGGCATGGAGACTGACAGCACTTGGAGCGAACAGGACTTCACTTGTACAAAAGAGTTCTATGTCGGCACGACATCTCCGACGAGTACATCCGCAAAACTGAAAGGTTCTTTGTACGGGAAAATCGAGGTAGTCGGCAGGCTGAAACTGATTCCGTGCGAGAGACTCGCAGACAATGTTCTCGGCTATTACGATACTTATACAGAGACATTCTACGAACCTGCTGTCGGAACTCCCACGGTAATCGAGTAAGGAGACACTATGCAGACAGAGAAATACAGATTAGACGCATTGGGGCGTTTCGTTCCCATCGATGCAATGCAATGCATTATGGATGGATTGCATGAGAAGCATATCCCGTGCGAAGAGGGCGACCCATTTGTAGAGGGCATCTACTCGCTTTTTAACGAGTATTGCTCCGAGAAATATACGCAGGAATGGAATCGCTTGGACGATAATACAAGAATCTATCAAGGCGACCATTGGAGAGGATTCGGTGAGGATAACCCCGAAAACCGTGTTCTCCCCCGTCCGTCCGTTCCTACGATTACTTCAGCGATAGAGAACCTCAAGGCTGACTTGAACGACGAGTTTCCAGAAGCGATTATCGTTAAGGATTCCGTTTCGAGCGAGGAACAGGCAAAGGTTCTGACAGCCGTTGTACGGCAGGAACTGGACTTGTGCGGATGGGAACTGGAATACGGGGCGGCGGCACAGGACTTCCTGCAGGACGGTTGGTGCTGTTTTGAAATCGGTTATGACCCCGATGCAAACCTCGGTATGGGCGGTTCTTACATCAGAACTATCATGAACAAGAACTTCATGTGCGACCCACAGGTAAAGGATTTGCAGGACGGCAGAGCATGCTTCAAGTTGGACATGAAGCCTCGGTACTGGTTTAAACAGCATTACCCCGAAGCGTTCAAGTACATGCGTGGAGACAAGGACGAGTACGGCTATGTCCGTTATGACCACGAGACTGGAACGGATGTCACGAAGAAGAACGATGACCACTCGTTCCTGCTTATCGAGTGTTGGATAAGGGAATACGATGCCAACACGGGCAGACATAAAGTCCACTTCGTAAAGGTAGCAGGACATCAGATTCTCGAATGTTCTACGGACGACCATCCCAACGGTTACTACAGACATGGACAGTATCCGTTCGTTGTCACGGCTCTGTTCCCACAGCGTGGAACGGAACTCGGCATCGGCATCGTAGACTTGTTCAAAGACGCACAGCGGTATTCTGACAAGGCTCTGCAGATTATTCTGACGAACCTCTTCCGTGCCGCCAAGCCGAGGATGATTCTCGACAAGAACTACATCGACGATGATGAAGATGTAACGGACATGACGAAAGAGATAATCTACGTTAAAGGCAATGTCAGTCAAGCATACGCATGGCAACAGCCACAGCCGTTACCGAACACATCGTTTACGAGCATCGACTACTTAACAAGCGTCATCAAGAACGAAAGCGGAACGAACGACCAATCCCGTGGACAGACGGGAGCGGGCGTTACAGCCGCATCCGCAATCACGGCATTGCAGGAGATGTCCACGAAGCGTAGCCGTATGGCGGCACAGAAACTGGCTTTCAGTTTCCGTAAAGCCGTCATTATGCTTCTGTCGGTGCTTGAAGAGATGCACATCGTTCCGAGAGAAGTTCCCGTCACCGTAAACGGTGAACAGCGAATCATCATCTTCGACAGGAACTACATCAACACACAACTGACGAACGGAGAGAAAACCAACATCGTTCCGTTCGTACAGGTGAAGTCTGCCCGGCAGACTCGCTACAGCAAGATGATGCACAACGAGTTGGTCATACAGATGATGAACGCAACGCAGGGAACGACAGACCCCGTGCTGATGTTCGAGGGATTCGAGTACGACGAGAAAGAAAATCTGCTTGACTTGATTCACAAAGCACAGCGTGGCGGTATGCTCAACTTGCAGAAGCAGGTTGCTGAGCAGGCACAGATGCTTGAACAGATGGGTGAAGAACTCGCTCAATACAAGCAGGCTATGGCTTCCGCTAATGCCAACATGCAACAGATGGCACAGCGTCAGATGCAGGCATCGGAAGAACAGATGCAGGCTCAAGGCGATGCCATCGCACAGTTGACAGCAGAGAACATGCAGTAAGTTTAATATGGAGTCGCCATCCATTAAAGGGCGTTTAAAAGGAGAAATTCATGGATTACTCGGTTGATGAGAACGCATCCAATGTTGTCGAACAGGACAACGCACCGATGGACGACGCATCGGTTGCGGATGGTGAAGCACCCCAAGAAGAAGTAAGCATTGCGGACTACATGCCGAATGTTGAGCAAGAACCTGCCGAAGATACTGGTGGCGACGACCAGTTGCCCAACGTAAGCAATCAGAAAGATTTCAACAAAGCCTTGCGTGAGCGGTTGTCTAAAGAATCGGACAAAGGCTATCAGCGAGGAAGAACTGAAATCGAGAATAGTCCAGAGATGCAGTACGTTCGTTCGTTGCTCGAAGACAGAGCGAGAGAAAAAGGAATCACCACACAGCAGGCTCTCGAAGAGTTACAGAACGAACGGATTCAGAAACAGGCTGATTACTACGCACAGAACCCGTCAGCATGGTTCGCTCAACAGATGCGTCAGCAACAGCCAACACAACCCACTACAGGACTTTCCTCTGACGCTTTCGTACAGCAGATGGCAGATGCCATCCGTAACAATCAGATTCCGCAAGGTTTCGATGTGCGGAATCCCCCACAAGAGTTCTTGCAGGATGCACACGATTTCGGCGTTCCTGCCGCATTGCGGATGCATACGCTTCGCAATGCGGAAGCAATTCAACAGCAGGCGAACGCACAGCAGATTGCCGACGAACTGGCTAAAAGACAGCGTGGTACGAAACCCATGTCTCCATCCTCTGCGAATCCTACGATAACCCGTGAGTTCGATTTCCACTCAATGTCATCGAAAGACTTTGAGGAACTTGACAAAAAACTGATGAAAGCGGCATTAGAGGGTAAGACCATCCGATAAAAAATAATTTATTAAGGAGATTATTACCATGCCCAGTTTAATCGGCTTAACCCCAATGACAACTACCAATACGACAAGCGATGCTTCTTCTTCGTCTTCGCCGTATAACTCTCAGAACTTCTTCAACAAGACTTATTACGATAAGAAACTGTTGGAGAAAGCCAAGACCCAGTTCGTGTATGCGAACTACGGGCAGAAACGCCCGATTCCCCGTGGAGCAGGCAAGACTGTCGAATTCCGTCGTTTCAATCTGTTTACCCCGAATACCACGACCAACGAACTGGTAGAAGGACAGACCCCGACGGCACAGACCCTCACGCAGACCAAAGTCGAAGCGACTGTTAAGCAGTACGGTGCATATGTTGAAATGTCCGACCTGCTCAACATGACCGCCTTTGACCCGCTGATTTCCGAATCTGTCGAACTGCTCGGCGAACAGATGGGTACGCTCCTTGACTGGATTACCCGTGACGCAATGCTTGCAGATGCATCCGACCAGTTCGCCGCAGGACGTGCATCCATCAACAACATCACCGCTTCGGATAAACTGACTGTTGCGGAAATCCGCAAAGCAGTCCGTACTCTGAAGAAGAACAAGGCTCGCAGATTCAGCAACGGCGGACGCAAACCGCACTTCATCTGCATCGTAGACCCGTATGCCACGTATGACTTGCAGTCCGACCAGTTGTGGCAGGACGTTTCCAAGTACAGCAATGCGGAGCAGATTTACAGCGGTGAAATCGGCAGAATGTTCGGCGTTGTTTTCGTCGAATCTACCGAGGGATACTATGCCAACAACACAGGTTCTGTTGAAGTCCATCACAGCCTCATCTTCGGTGCGGATGCTTACGGACTCGTAGACATCGAGGGTAGCGGTGTGGTTAAGTCCATCATCAAACCCGCAGGTTCGGCAGGCACGGCTGACCCGCTCGACCAGAGAAGCACAGTCGGTGCGAAAATCATGGCGTATACCGCAAAGGTTCTCAACGCCAACTGGATTATCGACATTCAGCATGCGGTAACCGCATAATAACAACACATCGGCAAAGGGGGGAGCAATCACGCTCCCCCTATCTTATTACAAAAAAAGGAGGATTACCCAAAATGCCGACAGCAAAGAAAACCACTACTACAAAGAAGACTACCGCAAAGAAGACTCCCGTCAAGAAAGAGGAAGTCAAGGTAGAAGAACCCGTTGTCGAAGAAGAAGTCGCAGAGGAAGAAGTTCCTTACGAAGTCGCTTCGGAGAAAGAGACTCTCAAGCGTATGCGTGAGGGCGAGTTTGTTAAAATCATCTTCCCGTACGACCCGACTCACAGTTCTGACGACCAGTATTTTGAACACAACGTCAACGGAATTAACTTCCGTTATAAGCGTGGAGAAGTCGTCAAAGTTCCGAAAGACCTTGCGGAGACTTTTGAACGCAAAGAGAAGATGCGTACCCGCATGGACATCATATATAAGGACTTTGAAGGCAACGGAAAGAAACTGAACTATTAAGGAGTAGAAAATGAACCTCAATGCGATTCTCGAAGAGACGGGTGCGTTGCTCAACATGGACATCGATGTCGCCTCTTCAAACATATATTTTGTGAAATTCCGCAAGTTCGCTAACGATGCGGTTCGGATTATAGCAAAGCGATTCAAGGAGAATCGCATAGAAGTAATTGATTTGGACGAAGAGAACTGCTTTGACCTCGGATACCTCAACAGAACCCCTCTCAAGATAGAGAAGATAATGTTGGTCGATTCAGAGAAACCTCTGTACTGGGAGCAGGTGAACGGGCGTGGCACGGGCATCATCCGTGTTTACTTCCCAAAGGAACTGGAAGAGACACCGCCAACACAGGTAGCAGTTCGGTATTCATATGAGCCACGCAGATTGGAAACAGGGGAAGACATTCCCGAAGTTCCCGAATTCTCCCATTACCTCATCCCGTATTTTATAGCAGCACAGCACCGTTTCTCGCAGGACGGAGATGTGGCAGGTATGGGAAATTACCAGATGCAGATGTTCAACCAGGGGCTGCAAGATCTTGAACGTGAGCAGTACGGTGAACGCAGATCATATAATCTGAAAGGTTATAACTATCATCTCATATGAACTCGATTAAGATACCACAATTCTACGGGATTCAGCAACAGCAGGACGGAAGTCTACTCGATATTCAGACGGCAGAGAACGCAGTCAATATGGAGACAGAAGACGGAAACCTTACTGTTGCTGAAGCTTTCCGTACGGTCGTGCCATCAAAGGCTCAAGAAGAGGGAGAAGAATACATCGCTCTGTTTGCATTTGAGAGAGAAACACCAAGTCCGTGCGATGTATTGATTGCTTGTTCCAACAAGCGAATTCTTTGGTTCTCGAACGCTGTGAACGAAAACGGCGAACGAGTTATGGCTGATGAATGGCAGGAATTGATTCCATCTGGCACAGACGGATACGAACCTGCGAACGAATCCTCTGCGTTTGACGCACAGTTATGTAGGATATGGAACGAAGACTATGTACTGATAGCGACTGGTGGAACACAAATTATTAAAGCCCCGATTAACGACTTGGCTGTAGGAAACGGAACATGGGAGTGGTTCGGCTCTGGGGTATACTGGCTCGACACCCCTGCGACGATTGCTTCTGTCGATACAACAGACATTACGCATGCCGTCATCACAATGACAGACGATGACTTCTTCATCGATGCCACGACACAGACATACGGTTTCAACAATTACACGAGAGCCGTAGTCTTCGGCATTTACATTATGGACGGAGACGATGTCAAGTACCTGCTCTTCCCCGACAAGTTTGAAGATGTAACGGCGAACACAATCACCCTTGATTTGACTGGCTGTGAAGTCACGACTTCCAATACGGTTCAGTTGCGTGGCGGTGTTTCCGACAAGCATGTACGCTCTTTGGAACTATACCTCGACAGGCTGTGGAGTGCAGGTGACCCCGAACATCAGTCACGCCTATACTGGTCTTGTCCAGCAGGTGAGGGCAGAACGATTGAGGAATGGACATCCGACGATTATGACCCCGATGCTTCTGGTGGACACGTAGATGTAGGCGTAGCAGACGGAGATAGAATCGTTGCTCTGAAAGCGATGAACGACTGCTTGCTGATCTTCAAGGTGAACTCGGTGTGGCGGTTGTACGGAGACAGACCAAGCACATACACGCTTGAACGGCTGTCTGAAGAAGTCGGTGCTTACGATGATGGGGAGATTGTTACAAGGTACGGAACACCGTACTGGCTGACAAAGAACGGCATCTTCTACTGCGACGGTACGAACGCAATCTCCGCAGACAACGATATTAATTATCTGAAAGACATCTTCTGGGAAGTAGAGGGAAAACAGCGACGGGCAGCGACTTGCATTCCTGCTCTGCGGAAGATGGTCTTTGAACTGTCTTCCAATGTCCTCGGCAGATTCATCTTGACGAGAGACTTGGTAACGGGTGCATACCTCACATTCAACGGAGTCGAGGTAAAGGATGTTGCAACAGCATCCGACAGATGCTTATACCTCGCTTCAGACGGAGCTGTACTGGAGCGTGATGAGAATTCAGAAGTTCTGACGAATTATCATACTGGCGAACCGTTGGACGCCGTGTGGACTTCACAGAGAATGGAACTCGGTGGTTTGACAGGAACGAAGCAGATTCACCTGCTCTGGTTCAGAGCCAAAGGTGGACGAATCCGCATCGTTGTCAGAACGGATATATCGGAGCGATCCTTTGATGTCGTTCCGAACGAAAAGCAGACGGATGTCATTCGACTTCCAATCATGATGAACGAAGCACGGACGCTTCAGTTGGAATTCAGAAACGTACAAGGTTCTCGTTGGAGCATCGATGGCGGTATTACGATAGGCTACACAGCCAAGTACGAGATGTGAGGTTGCTATGCAGGACATCGTATTAGACAACATCAAGTTCCCGACAGGTGAAGAAAGAGACGGAGCAAGATTCCGTCAGATACAGGAAGAACGGCTTAACCGCAACTTCAGACGCTTGCAGGAAGACGCAGACGAAACGCACAAGAACATCGATACACGATTGTCTTCGGTTGAAGAATACTTGTTCGCAAACCCGTTAAAAGTTCTGTACGTATCACCGTCTGGCGTTTCCGTTTCAAACAATTCGTGGAAAACCATTGCTTCATTCACTTTGGAGAAAGGCATTTGGCTTGTTACCGCTTTTGCCCAGTTTAATAAAAACGCAACTGGCATAAGGTGTGCGGTGTTATCAAGAACTCAAGACAGCGACAGTGCGATAAGAAGCATGTCTCGTGACAATCAAGTCGCTGTAAACGGAGACTTATCATACTGCCGATTCGTTGATATATACGAAATATCTTCTCCCGAAACTTTTTATCTGAACTCATATCAGAACAGCGGTTCTGCGATAACGACATACGGAAGAGTCTATGCCGTTAGATTAGTGTGAGGTAACACATGGCAGGTACATATAGAATTAACTTTAACGCAGACGGCGGTTCACCTACCCCGTCTGCTTTGACTGGCGTAACGCAGGAGCATTACGAAGCAGGCGAAGCGACAGCGTATACTGCTACAGCAAAACTCCCGACATCGAAACCTACGAAGTCTGGCATGTCTTTCGCCAGTTGGAGCGGTTATGCGGCAGGTGCTAACTACCAGATTTACACCACGTCCAATGCTTTTGTAACAACGCTTACAGCAAGGTACACGATTCAGATAGGCTACGATACGAACGGCGGCAACGAATCCGCAAGGTATCAGACGGTTTCTCCGAACACGCAGTTCACTCTTCTGTCTTTCTATCCGACAAGAACTGGCTACACGTTCAAAGGATGGAGTACAGATTCCTCTGCTACTACTGCTACCTATCAGTCTGGTGGCAAGGCAACAAGAAGTGCGAACACCCGTCTGTACGCTGTGTGGGAAGCAAACACCTATACAGTATCTTTCAATGCGAACGGTGGCACGGGTGCTCCGTCCTCGCAGACAAAGACATACGGACAGACGCTAACGCTGTCCTCTACTGTTCCGACACGAACGAATTACACGTTCCTTGGGTGGAGTACATCGAACTCGGCAACCACACCGACATACGCAGCAGGCGGCTCGTACACGGCTAATGCATCTGCTACGCTGTATGCGGTATGGGAACTGGCAATCAGAACGCTGACGCTGTCCTTTAACGCTAACGGTGGCAGTAATCCCCCGTCCTCGCTTTCCGTAGAAACGGCTGAATCTGCTTACTCATTCCAAGTTCCACAGCAGGTTGCTGACACCCCGTACTATGCTCACCACGTATTCCTCGGTTGGAGTACGGAAGAAGACGGTGCTGTCGAATATGCTTACCCGATGTCCATTACGATACAGGACAACACCACGCTTTATGCCGTGTGGCGGTTGGAGACTTTCAGCGTTCAGTTTAACGCTAATGGCGGTAGCAACCCCCCTGCTTCTATGACGAAGACATACGGGCAAGGCATCTCCCTACCGTTGATAGCACCTACCAAAGAGGGATACAGTTTCCTCGGATGGGATACATCTTCCGCAGGTAACGTAGTTGTCTACGAAGCAGGAGAATCATACAACGAAGAAGCATCGGTTGTTCTGTATGCCGTTTGGCAGATAGAGACTTACAACATCACCTACTATGCTAATGGCGGTTCAGACGCACCTGCCCAACAGACGAAGACATACAACGTGGCAATCATGCTTTCGCCAAACCGTCCGACACGGGCATCCTACATCTTTGTCGGTTGGGGAATAACGAATACTGACACGACACCGTCCTATCAGCCAAATAGTCCTTACACGGTGAACGCTCATTTGCATCTCCATGCGATTTGGAAAGAAGCAACATACGATTCCGCAGACTTTTTCGTAGACGGAGAGCCTTGTGAGGTTTTCATCAAAGGTTCAAGTGATGCCATCTACGGAGCAGATGTAATAATGATTTAAGGAGTACATATGAAAGAGTACAATATTAAACTCGACTTAAAACTTAACAACTCCGTAGAACTGGCAGGACTTGTCAACGGAGATACGGGGAATCTATTCTGCTTTCAGATAACGCAGGACGGCATCCCTTACAAACTGTCGGACGATAACAATGTCAATTATCGTGTGCGTCTGCTCATCTCGAACAAACAGGGAATCAGTTCTATGGATACGGCAAATGCTGATGCCCCGTTCTATGCAGTCAACATTGACAACGGGCAGTTCAATGTCCTTGTTTACAAAGGCATGATTGCTGACGGATACAACCACGGACGCATCGAGATATACGAAGATGGCGATACGCTCATCACCACACAGCCGTTTAACTTTGAAGCACGTTCCACGTACATCGTGGAGAAGTCACCCGAATTCCCGTCCTTGATTCAAATCGAGCAGGAGATGCTCGAAGCATTGAGTCAGATGTCCAGTATATCTTCTGCCTATGTCGGTGCAGACGGGCATCTGCACATCGTTCTTGATAACGGTAATGATGTAGACCTCGGTGAGGTGGAATATCAGACGGATGCGGTGCATTACACATCGGACACCAAGTCTGATGTGGAGAAAGCACAGGCACGTACGAACATCGGTGCATCCGCATCTGACCACGTTCACGGCAACCTCTCCAACGACGGCAAAGTCGGTTCTCCGTCCTCGCTTGTCGAGACGAACAGTTCGGGGAATCTCGTAGCAAACCGTAAACTGGTTGTCGGTACGGCATCCCCATCTGAAGTAAGCGGACTCGCAGAGGGCGATATTTATATCCGTCGTTCCCCGAATGTTGACAGAACCTTTGAGGGCAATGTCAATATTGCAGGGAATTTGAAACTCGGTTCTACCACGTTGACAGAACAGCAACTGATTGCGTTGCTCGGCTTGTTATAAGGAGAATGCTGATGTATCTGTATGACAAAATGATTGACTTGCTCGAATCGCAAGTCGGCAAGGGAATCTATGTATGGGGTCGAAAGGGCGAAGATGTCTCCGCGCAGAAAGACCCCGAAGCATGGATTCGCAAATATGAAACTACGGAACGGAACGCCGAGAGAGCGATTGCTTATTATCGGAAGCAGAAAGCCAAAGGAATTAGTCCCATCCTCGCTTTCGATTGTTCAGGACTTATGTACTGGGCAGGACACCAAATCGGTGTATTCGACTCTCGGCTTTCTTCCCGTGGGATATACAGAGCCTGCGAAGAGATTGACCGCAAGGATGTTAAGCGTGGCGACTTTGTATTCAGACACAACGGTATACAAATCGTCCATGTCGGTATGTACACGGGCGATGCACAGGTTGTCGAGTGCAAAGGACGGGATGTCGGTGTTACGAAGTCTTGCGACTTGGACACCGACTTCAACCGTTATGGACGGATGAAAGCCTTGCAGAAAGAGATTGACGAACCGAAGTACGAAGACCCTATCGAGGACATCTACGAGCCGATGCTGTTCGACTATGTCCGTGTGGTAGGCGGTAAAGTCCATGTCCGAGAAAAAGGGAACATCCTCGGCAAGAAACTATTTACGGCAAAGAGAGGGCAGGAGTTCCCCCTCGTAGGCAGAGCCGACAGCGGTTGGTATAAAATCGATGTCGGTGGGTGCGACGGATACATCAGCAACAAAGCGAAATATACAGAGGTAATTCAGAAATGAACACAGAAATCTTAATAGCCATCATCTCATCTGGAGTTCTTGTCACGCTCTTGAACTTCATCTTGAACCTTATCAAAGACTGGTATGACCGCAAGAACGGACTCCGTGCCGCTATGCGGATACTGCTTGATGACCGTCTTTGTCAACTTGGAGAGCGTTACCTCGAACAAGGCTTCATCACACAAGAACAGTTAAAAGTTTTTACGAAGATGCACACCGCTTACAAAAATCTTGGCGGTAACGGATACCACAAAACACTCATGGCTAAAATCGAATCATTGCCCATCAAGGGAGAATAGGAGAGAAAAAATGAAATTAAGCGATAGGTTATACACAATCCTCAAGTGGTTGGTTCTCGTTGTCATTCCGTCCGTCACAACTTTCTACGTGGTGATAGACAGACTATTCTCGTGGGGTTACGCAGAGATTGTCGCTACGATTTCTGCGGCTCTCTGCACTTGCATCGGTTCAATTGTAGGTATCAGCACAGCACAGTATTATAAGGAGCAGTAAGATGCCAGTCTTTAATGATTCAAACCTTGAAAAGGCATATCAAAACATATACGGACAGTTGCAGGGGAGTGGCGGTTACACTCCCCTTTCCATGCCAGAGCAAACTCTCGATTCCATTACCGAGCAGTTGGCAGGTGCGTTGCGTCCGCAGTTTGAACGGGCAATTGCACAGCGTTACGGTGCAACGAAAGAGCAGAAAGCACGTATCGATGTGGATGCCGCTTCCCGTGGCATGGGTTCATCCACATGGGTAACGGATGCCAAGAATAGAATCATGAATGCGGAAGCCGCAGACATCGCAGGCTTGGAATCTGACTATGCATCCCAGTTGGCAGGAGACGCTCTGAATCAGTACAACAACTACCTCGGAGATAAACTCGCTCTTGACCAGTACAATCAGAAACTTGCACAGGCTCTCGGAGACGATGCATATGCACGGACGATGCAACAGTTGTCGGCAGGGTTGGTTAGTCCTGTAAGCAAAGGTGGCAAAGGCGGTGGCGGTGGTAACGGAAATGGAAGCAACCGTTATTTTGACGGAAACAAATGGTGGAACTCCCGTGAAGAATACGAAGTCGCAATGAAAAAAGAGCAAGACCTTGTAAACAAAGTTGGCTCTGCCGCTACTAAAGCGGGCGGTACTGTCGCTGATATTATGCTACCGATGTTGCAAGGTGTTGTGTTTGGCTCTGGAAAAACAGAACAGAAAGCAGAACAGAAAAAAGAAGTTGGCGGCACTAATCCCGAAAAGAATATTGCGAAGTTACTTCCAAACACTTGGAGATAAATAATGGGTATTTTTGATGTTGTTAGCGAACCTCTGAAACAAAAGGTTCAAAGCGGTATAAACGATGAATATCAGAAGCGGATAAGGACGGCTGACGCTTCAAATGCAGACATGGCTTCCGTTGGATACAACGAAGACAAGTACGCAGAACTCATAGCATCTGGACGAGGGCTTTCGCAGATTTCCGATGATGAGTTATCTTTCATCAGAGACAGATACTCAAAGTCCGACTTGTCTAAACGCAAGGATTACACCAAATCAGTTACAGACCAGTTCTTGTCAAATTATGGTCTTCCGTCTTCTAAAGAACTTGCTTCCTACCGTCAGAAGTATATCGATTACGTTGGCAACGGTGGGATGGAACAGTATTCCCAACTCCTTGAGAAGCGTGGCGACAACTATTACATGACGGATACCGCCGAGTGGATTAAGAATCAATGGGCGAAAGATAACGCAGAGGGTCTTCTTGGCGAAACGGTTACATCCGGCGGTAAGGATATTAAGTATGAAGATACTCTCCTTGACGAGCAGTTAAAGGCAAATGGTTTTCCACCGTCCGCACAACTGAACGAGTATTACCTTAAATATAAGGCAGACCAGAAAGCAAAGCAGGACAAGGCTGACAGACAGAAGCGTGTTGATGCCATGTACGACGAGGTTATGAAACTCGAAGACGGTGGCATGGACAGGCAGGAAGCCTTTGACACAGTCGTGCAGAATCCGAAGTATGCCGACATCGTCGAGAAAGGACTCGTCGATTACGAGGAACTTCCGAGTCCGACTGACCCGAAGTACAAGAACGACAATTCAAGTCTTGACGAAGACAGGACTGCCGTTATTAAGAAGAATGCCAAGTACGACAACATGGAAGATAGGATATCTCTCCAAGACTACGAACGGCATTATGCGAAACGTATTAACGAGAAGAAATGGGCGAAGTACGCCGAACAGCAGAACAAGGTTGAGTCTGATTTTAAGTCTGCTTTAGTTACACCTGCCACGACGACGGAAGCGAAGAAGCAACAGTACGAAGCGATATCGAAGTATCTTTCTAATGTAAGAGTTACAAAGGATGATGGCTCTCTTCTGACTGCCGACGATTACTCCGGCTATCTCGGCTTACTGAACGCAGGAGTTCCGTCTGATGTAATCGACAAGGCACAGAAGCAGGGTATTTCTGCTTACGAAGATTGGAACAACACCGCAAACGGTAAAGACCTTAACAAGTGGGCAGAAACAAAAGCCATGCTTGACGGGCTGACAAAGGATGACGGTGTTTACAATAACGCCGTTTCTCTTTACCGTGAAACCCATGCCGCAACTGGTCTTTCCAATTACAGCAAGGATTCCAAGTATGACCCGTCTTTGTACGATGCACAAATTAGTCCGGAGATGTCAACATCTCGCAGTACGGCTGTCTCTGCAAGCGGTGCTATCTACAACGCTGTTAACGGCAAGGGATACGGCAACGTGGTCGGTGCTTCTGAATCACAGCGTGAACTTCTGAAAGACTTTACCGACAAGACTCTGTCCGACAGTTCGCTTATCGACCTCATGTCCGACGATGAGAAAGGCACGTTCAACTTGATATTCAAGGAGTCTGCGAAACGTGGGGTGGATTACCTACAAAGGCTTCAGCCAGTCCTTGAACAGCGTAGGGATAACGCTTTGTTCGGCAAAGTCATGTTTGCTTCCTCAAAAGAAAACGCAGAAGACTCTGCTTACAAACTGAACCTCTCCGCAAGCATAGATGAAATAAACAATATCAAAGAGGGTACTTCATCTTACTGGAAAAAGGAAGCGTGGGATAGATACAGCGATTACAGCGACGAAGCGTTGCAAAGAATCGTAGAAGAGAACAGCGACGAAAACGTTAACTATTCTACAACGGAAGACTACCAAGAGTCTGAAGATTTGCTTTCCGTCCAGAGAGCCGCACAGTTTGTTCTCGACACAAGGAAACAGGCAAGAGACGATGCAAGAGTAACATCTGCATTGTACGGATACAAAGAAGAAGACGGCAAAAAGGCAACGGAAGAAGTTGAGAAACTCAAAGCACAAGACCTGCCGGATGAGTTAAGCAGATTCATTAACGGGAAGAAAGTTATTCAGAACGATTCTACCGACATCAACACGATGGCATCGACAGACGCTTTCTCCGCCTACGTTGCTACATCCGAAAGCAGGCTGTCTACAGAAGACCAGTTGTTCATCGACAACATGACGGAAGACCAGAAGAACCGCTACAATTGGTTGCTTCTCCACGGTGAGAAAGGCGATGCACAGAGATACTTCGACTACATCAAGAGGGGAATCGACAAGAAAGCGGCGGCTTCCGTAACGGCAGGTTTCAAAGAATTCGGGAAAGAGAATCCGTTTGTTGCGTCTATCGGCTCTGTTCTTACTTATCCTATCGGCGGTATGTCCGCAGTCCTCGGAAGTGTAGACAGATTGATTTCTGGCAAAGAGATATCAGACACGGATGCCGCACTTTGGGATATTACTGGCTCTTTGAGAGAGGGTGTGCAGGAACACATCAGCGATTCCTTTGAAAACGATGGATTCGCAAACACGCTCAATTTCCTCTACAACGTAGGAATGTCTTCCGCAGACAGCTTCCTCGGTGCTGTTGTTTCTAAAGCGACTGTTCCGTTTGCAGGCGAATTGATGCTGTCTTCGTCCGCTTATGCGTCCACTCTCCGAGCAGGATTAACGAGAGGACTTGACAGAGAGAAAGCCGTTCAGATGGCTGTCGCTTCAGCCGCAATCGAGTTCGTTACCGAACATATGGGTATCGACAACTTGGTAAGCGGTTTGGAGAACATTGCAAAGAAAGCGGCGGCTAAAGGTTCGACATCTTATATGGCGAATGTCCTCGCACAAGTTGGCATCAACTTCATTCCAGAAGCGTTGGAAGAGGGAGTCGGTCACATCGCAGAAACAATGGCTGACATGATGATTAACGGCGACGCTTCCGAACTGATGGAATATTATGACAGCCTTATCGCAAAAGGGATGTCCAA
>JAEEGL016541228.1_pt1 | contig 23498 bp, 19 predicted proteins | sample 9134231 | NCBI WGS metagenome assembly JAEEGL01 (sample SAMN16246548, study PRJNA631951) | gut metagenome | biome: gut microbiome; feature: rumen; material: fiber-attached | host: Bos | place: Iran: Karaj | collected 2018-10
AGGATATTTTCATCGCCTGCACGGATAATCTGACCGGCTTGACTGCTGTGATCGAGGCGGTATTCCCCAAAACGGAAATCCAGAATTGCATCATCCACCAGTGGCGCAACTCCAGCAAATACGTCTCCTACAAAGGCCTGAAGGTCCTGATAGCAGATTTGAAGGCAGTCTATGCCGCGATAGATGAACATACGGCTCTGGACGCTCTGGACGTATTCGCCGGGCGATGGGATTGGAAGTATCCCAAAATCTCACAGTCCTGGAGGGAGAACTGGCCCAACCTCAGCACATACTTCAAGTATCCGCAGGAGGTGCGGAAGCTGATCTACCACCAATGCCATCGAGGGATTCAACCGCCAGCTCCGGAAAGTGACCAAAGCAAAATCCGTCTTTCCCACCGACGACAGCCTTTTCAAGATGCTTTATCTTGCCATGATGGACATCACGAAAAAATGAACGGGACGGCGGCAGGACTGGAGCACGATCTATGCCCAATTGGCGGACTTCTTCGGGGACAGGATCCCCGAATAGCAGAAACCTGCCCGCATGTCAAAGGTAAATACACGGCGGCCTCAGCCGCCGTGTATTTACCTTTGACATGCGTTCCGTTTCCTGCTTATTCTGTTGGTAAGGCGGGCGGCTTCCGCCGCCACGCCAGACCATATACTTTTGCCCTGTTTTTCACCGCTATTTGTGGTTTACACAGATTTTGGGATGCTACTCAGGATAGCTTCTATTCCCCAGGGATGCAAACTAAATTTGCGCAATTATTCTTGACACTACCATCGAAACGATTACTCGCTGGTGGCGTATTGACGCTGATGGAGAAGTACAAACAATTTCTCGCAGCATAATGGCAACTGGCAACCGAAGCTGCCAGTCGTGAATATTTTGTGTTTTTTCTCTGTCCTTTTGACGAGGTGCGGTTCGGGGCTCCGAACGTTTCGTTCAATCGCCTCATTCCACCCATCGCGCTTATCCCATGGATTAAACCCGGTCAAGGCTTCCTCCAGACCATTTTATTGACAACGCCGACGTAAGATTGAATGATCTTCACCACTTTAGAGCTGACGTTGGTATCCAGATAATCGGGGACCGGGATCCCGTTATCCCCATTGCGGACCATAGACACCGCCAATTCGACGGACTGGAAAATCCCAGTCGCATCGATCCCGGACAGGATAAAGCATCCCTTATCCAAGGCTTCCGGTCTTTCGGTAGACGTCCGGATGCAGACTGCCGGGATCGGACGTCCGATGGAGGTGAAGAAAGAACTCTCCTCCGGCAGCGTGCCCGAATCGGAGATGACTGCATAGGCATTCAGCTGCAGGCAGTTGTAGTCGTGGAATCCCAACGGTTCGTGGGCAATGACCCGGTGGTCCAACTGAAAACCTGAGCTCTCCAGTCTCTTCCTTGATCTCGGATGGCAGGAATAGAGAATCGGCATATCATATTTTTCAGCCAGCTTATTGATCGCAGTAAAGAGAGACGTGAAATTCGCCTCGGTATCGATGTTTTCCTCCCGATGTGCAGACAGAAGGATATACTTCCCTTTCTCCAAGCCCAAACGGCGGTGAATATCCGAGGCGTTAATAGCCTCCAGGTGGTTGTTCAACACCTCTGCCATCGGGGAGCCGGTGACATAGGTCCTCTCCTTCGGCAATCCGCAATCCGCAAGGTAGCGGCGGGCATGCTCAGAATAGGGGAGGTTGACATCCGAAATAATATCGACAATCCTCCTGTTCGTCTCCTCCGGCAGGCATTCGTCCTTACACCGGTTGCCAGCCTCCATATGGAAGATCGGAATGTGCAGACGCTTTGCACCGATCACGGCCAGGCAGCTGTTCGTATCGCCCAGCACCAGCACAGCGTCAGGCTTCGCCTCGACAAAGAACCGATAACTCTTGGCAATAATGTTGCCCATCGTCTCCCCAAGGTCGGCGCCCACAGCATCCAGGTATACTTCCGCATCAGCTAAGGATAGATCCTTGAAGAACACGCCATTCAGATTATAGTCATAATTCTGACCGGTATGAACCAGAATCGTATCGAAATACTCCCGGGCCTTGTTGATCACTGCCGATAGGCGAATGATTTCCGGCCTGGTACCGACAATAATAGCCAATTTGATCTTCCCGTTATTCTTCCAATTCACCATTGCGCAATTCTCCCCCGTCGGCAGTTCCGGTATTGGTTTTTACGTTGCTTTCCCGCGGTCGATCGGTTCCACAGCATATGCCCGCTCGTGTATATAACACCAATGAAAAAGCCGGAAGCAAAGCACATTCCTGCCCCCGGCGCTTTCATGATAAGCATTTTGCGCTGTCAGGCGCGATCGGTGCGGTTTGAGGTTTTATTGAATCACAGGCTCATAGTAGGTGTCCGGCCTGTCCTTGTCCAGAGTCTCCGAAGCGAACATCACGGTAACCAGCTCTTCGGTGTCGCTCAGGTTTATAATATTATGCGTCCAGCCGGGTTTCATCCAGACCCCTTGAATCCTGTCGCCAGACACCTCATACTCCTCCAGCTCGTTATCCTTCAGATTTCTCATCTGGATGAGGCCGCGGCCCTTGACGACAATGAAGATCTCATTCTTGCTGAGATGCCAATGCTCGCCCTTTTTGATCCCCGGTTTGCTGATATTGACCGATACCTGCCCGCGATCCGGCGTTCGGATCAGCTCCGTGAAGCTGCCTCTTTCATCAGTATTCATTTTAAAATCAAAAATCGTAGCCTCCTTCGGCAGATAGGACAAATACATTGCGAAAAGCTTCTTTTCTAAACTGCCGGCGCTCAGCTTCGGAACCATGAAATCCGTCTGGAAATCACGGAACTTATGAAGCAGCTCGACAATATGGCCTAGTGTCGTTTTGTGTTTGACCGGGCAGTGGCAATAACGGCCCTCCGGATCCACCACTGCTTCCACGCCTTCAAAATGGCAGCGGTGGGGCTTTCCTTCCATAGCGTCGTAGATTTCCTCGCACAGATCATCAAAGAAGACAAGTTCAAGCTCGACGCTCGGATCATTTACGGTTATCGGTTCGCCACGAGCAATGCAATAACAGAAAGTACCCACGGCAGAGTTGTATTTCGGCCTTATCCATTTTCCTACCATATTCTCAAAACGGTAGACATACACCTGCGCGCCGGTCTCCTCACCATAGCGAAACATAAGCTCCTCACCGGCAAGCTTGGACCTTCCGTACTCAGAATCGCCGAAACGTCCGGAGAGTGTAGCCTGAACAGATGAGGAAAGCAGGATCGGAGCTTTGTTCCCCTTTTCCTTCAGTTTGTCGAGCAGCGTGTTCGTAAACCCGAAATTTCCTTCCATGAACTCCGCTGTATCCTTTGGACGATTCACGCCAGCTGCATGAACGACAAAATCACAACTGGCGCAGAACCGTTCCAGATCCTCCTCCGTGTTGTAAATGTCGTATTCATAGATTTCGTCAATATGAAGATTGGGTCTCGTCTTGTTTTTCGCATCCCGGATCGCTTTTAAGTTCTCCGTCAAATTGCGGCCCAAGGCTCCAGCCGCACCGGTGATCAAGACATTCATTCTGTGTTCTCCTCAGTTTTCCAGACTGTCTTTACAGGGCAGGCACACTCGTCACGCATCGATTACATGCGGCTTGTTTTCAAGTTCTTCTTTCACATACTCCGTCGTCAGCAGCTTCCTGACAATGCCTTCGACTTCCAACAGCTCGGTGTTGTGAGAGGTATAAGCATCCGCACTCTCCGTAATCACCTGTCCCTGAACGAAGTATTTATCGTAGTTCAGGTCACGATTGTCTGCACGAACGCGGAAATAATTGCCCATATCTTCCGACCTGATGCGCTCTTCCTTTGTCATCAAACACTCATAAAGCTTCTCACCGTGTCGGGTGCCAATAATCCTGGTGCCGGTATTGCCGAACAACTGTTGGACCGCCTTGGCAAGATCGCCAATCGTGCTCGCGTCAGCCTTCTGGATAAACAGATCGCCGGGTTCGGCGTTCACGAAAGCAAACTTGACCAGCTCGACAGCTTCATCCAGATTCATCAGGAATCTCGTCATATCCGGGTTCGTGATCGTAATCGGATCGCCCGCTTTGATCTGATCGATGAAAAGAGGAATCACACTGCCTCGGCTGCACATCACATTTCCATACCTGGTACAGCAAATCACCGGACCGCCGCGCTCGGCACTGACCCTGGCATTCGCCCGAATAACATGCTCCATCATGGCCTTGGAGGTCCCCATGGCGTTGATCGGATATGCTGCTTTGTCCGTAGATAAACATACGACCCGCTCTACCCTGGCATCCATTGCTGCATGGAGCACATTATCCGTACCGATCACATTTGTCCGTACCGCTTCCATCGGGAAGAATTCGCAGGACGGCACCTGCTTCAGAGCGGCAGCATGCCATATGAAATTCACATTGTACATAGCGTCGCGGACACTGTCGATATTCCGCACGTCGCCGATCAAGAACTTAACTTTGCCGGCCTGTTCCGGATAGGCGCTCTGTAAATAATGACGTAGGGAATCCTGTTTCTTTTCGTCCCGGCTCAATACTCGGATCTCAGCTACAGAGCTTGTTAAAAAGTGACGAAGAACGGTACTGCCAAAGCTTCCCGTACCTCCTGTGATGAGCAACACCTTGTTTTGGAGCTGTTCGTTGATGTCCAGATTCCCCATCTGAGTTTTCCTCTCTTTCCAACTCTTATATCACGCCCATTGTACGCCGGGATGAAACACACGAAACGCTCATGGCTGTTTATCGCAGCATTTCAGATGCGCCGACAAACGTCCGTCGGTCATCTGTTTGAGTACATTTCTTCGTAGTACTTCATATATTCTCCGGATGTACATTCCCGCATCCAATCCATATGATCCTTATACCATTGGATCGTCAGCTTGATGCCGTCAGCGAACATCGTGGTAGGCGCCCATCCCAACTCAGCCATAGCCTTGGACGGGTCTATCGCATATCGCTGGTCATGACCTTTCCGGTCGGTCACAAACGTAATGAGTGATTCCGGTTTGCCCAACTCAGCCAGGATGATCTTCACGATTTCAATGTTCGCCTTCTCATTATGTCCGCCGAGATTGTATACTTCTCCGACTTTTCCCTTCTCCAGTACGGCGAGGATACCATAACAGTGATCCTTGACATATAACCAGTCGCGTACGTTGAGTCCTTTACCGTATACCGGGAGAACCTTATCCTGCAATGCGTTGTTGATCATCAGGGGGATCAACTTCTCGGGGAATTGGTATGGGCCGTAATTGTTAGAGCAGCGGGAGATCGTGACGGGAAGGCCGTAAGTCCGGTGATATGCCTGAGCAAGGAGATCAGCCGATGCCTTTGAGGTGCTGTACGGGCTGGAGGTGTGGATGGGAGTGTTCTCATGGAAGAACAGATCCGGCCTATCAAGGGGAAGATCCCCGTACACCTCGTCCGTCCCGACTTGATGGAATCGGTCGATTCCAAACTTTCGGCACGCATCCATCAGCACAGCGGTTCCGATGATATTCGTTTCCAGGAAGATGGCAGGGTTTTCAATGCTGCGGTCGACGTGGCTTTCCGCAGCGAAGTTGACGACCACATCGGGATGTTCAGCTTCAAAGATGGCATAGATTTTTTCCCTGTTGCGAATATCCTCCTTATAAAAGACAAAGCGCGGAGACTTCATCGCATCATTGAGCGTGTGGATGTTTGCAGCATAGGTCAAGGCGTCTACACAGACGATCTTCCACTCCGGGCGTTCTTCCAGCAGCATGTAGATAAAGTTGCTGCCAATGAAGCCCGCTCCACCCGTAACCAGAATCGTCATCTTTCTTCCCTCGCAATCGTCAGGAGATACTGACCATAATCCGTCATCTTCAGTTCCTCTCCCAAGGCAATCAACTGTTCAGTGCTGATGAAGCCCCGTCTCCATGCGATCTCCTCGATACAAGAAACATAAAAGCCCTGACGATCCTGAACAGCCTCCACAAATTCGGCAGCCTTCAGCATATTGCTCGGCGTGCCGGTGTCCAGCCATGCCATGCCGCGGCCAAGCAGGGTGACTCGCAGTTCGCCCAACTCTAGATAGGCATTATTGACTGCCGTGATTTCGATCTCGCCCCGGGCGGAGGGTTTGACGTTCTTCGCGATCTCAATAACCCGATTGTCATAGAAATACAGTCCCGGTACTGCAAAATTGCTCTTGGGCTTTTCCGGCTTTTCCTCGATGGAAATAACCTTATGGTCTTTGTCAAACTCAACCACTCCGAAAGAACGCGCATCCTTGACCGGATATCCGAAAATCGTCGCTCCTCGCTCGTTTTCCATTGCTTTCCGCAGCAGCTTCGTCATGTCCTGGCCAAAGAAAACATTATCCCCAAGAATCAGACACACTCCGTCGTCGCCAATGAACTCTTCCCCAAGGATAAAAGCATCGGCAAGACCGCGCGGGGTTTCCTGAACCTTATAAGAAAAACGCATCCCCAAGCGTGATCCGTCTCCCAGCAGTCTTTGGTATACTGGCGTATCCTCCGGCGTAGAGATGACCAGGACTTCCCGAATACTGGCAAGCATCAATACCGACAGCGGATAGTAAATCAGCGGTTTGTCATAAATAGGCAAAAGCTGCTTGGACACCGCTTTTGTCATCGGATACAGTCGTGTGCCTTTTCCTCCGGCTAGTATAATCCCTTTCATATTTACCTCTTCATCGTTTGATTATCTGTCAACAGGTCATCGCGACAGCATCCCGGATCATCTTGTGGAAACGCTCTGCCAGGAGGCCGGTAACTTTTCAAATCTTGCTGTCACTTTTTTTCGTTCGAAACTGTCAATGCCTTCTGCTTGCTCAAATACATTCCGATAAGTCCGATCCCCGTGAAAACGGACGTTGCCTTGATGACCCAAGGCAAATATGTTTTAAATACCCATGCGCAGAGGCTGGTGGCGCTTTCTCCGCCGATCACAAGGCCGACCAGATAACCGATCAGGCTTAGTCCGCCCGCAAACAAGCACGCTATTATCCCATAAGCAAAAATCTTCAAAAGAATATCGGAAAGTTTTTTCAACTTTATCACCTCGCAAAATCAAGATTCTCACAATCCCATGATCGGGAGGATACCCAGCAGGCAGATAACCGACATTGCATAATGCAGGCCAACCCAGATCAGGCAGTTCAGCGTCGTCTCCTTCAACTTGGAACCAGCGATGCCCATTGCCGTATACATACAGAGAGCCAGAGGAGGCGTCATACCCTCCATGGCCCCGGTGATGACTGGAAGCATGATCGCAGCCAGCAGAGGATTTCCCCCGGCAGCGGCAAATACGGCGATTATGGTAGTCCCGAAAATTTTGGTCTGGGCAGAGCCCGGAAACACCATGCCGAGGATGGCCGTCATCAGTGGAACGATGAATGCAATCGCCACAGTGGAGAGGTTCCAGCTCTTGATGTATTCTCCGATATTCGCGCCGACATTTGTGGCCGAGAACAGATTGCTGATGCAGTAAGCAAAGAAGATCGTTGCACCTACTGGAACGATCCCGGTAACGGATTTTTTGACCGTCTCCGCCAACTGCCCCTTCTGCAATGACTTATGATTCACGATCAGCGCATAAATCGCGGCAAGGCCGGGGGTAAACAAAAGCAGACTGCTACTCATGTTCCCGGCACCAGCGCCAAGCCGGGCCTTAAAAAACGTACTTTTGAAAAAGTAGTCTAGGATGAACGGCAGGAGAATAATCACAGGCAGAAGAAGATTTTTCCAGCCGACCTTCAGCGTTTCCCGCAAGCTGGGAATGTCCTCCTTCGCCATCGGTTTCACTTTATAGTAGCGGCAGAACACGAAAACGGTAATAATCCTCTGCAAGATAAACCAAATTGCGACCCCCCAGCATGCGAACCAGAAGGTGGACTGGGACATCTCTGCTCCGCTGAATTCGTTATAACAGGCAAGGGCGGTGAGGATCACACCAGCCGGGGGGATCATGTTGCCCATTGTGCTGCATGCACTCTCAATGTTCGCGGCGAGATGGGCTGGGACGCCGGATTTCTTCATTGCAGGGATTGTGAATACTCCGGTGGTGGCCACATTGCCGGCACCAGAACCGGACAATGCGCCCATGAAAGTGGAGCCAATCACAGCGGTATAGGCCGCACCGCCGCGGAACCGTCCCAGCGCTGCCACAATGACATTTACTACCGTATCAATCGCATGAGTGGCATCCAGTATCTTTGCCAGCACCAGGAACGCGATGATCGCATAAAACAGCGTATCCTTGCTGGTCTTTCCGATATAAGAAAAGAGGTTCTTATATTCTCCGGTCAGGATCACCATTAGCACATATCCATAAAACATACACTCATAAATCGGCCGTTTTAGCAACAAAAAGGATATCACAATTACGGCCAGTAAAGCTAAGATGTACCAAACCTCAACAGGCATAGGGTGTTCCTCCTTTTTTCAACTCTTTCTATCTTTACGGTTCCTGACAGTAACCGCTGATTAAAACGTCACCCCGACTTGCTGGCATTATTCCCGTCTGTGTTTTCTCTGAATCCTGCAATGCAAAGAGTATTCCTGCGATACTTCGCCTTCATAATTTGAAAAACCTTCTCAGCAATCCGCAAAGCCACTCTAATCAGCGGCCTCTACTGAACATAATAATGCCCCCGCTGCCCGTAAATCGTTCGGGGTTTATCGTCTCCAGCAGTTGCTTATTACTTCCGATCCTGAGATTCGCGCAGGATCTCTGGATCGCTATTTTGCTCCCATCATCCGCCTGAAACCGCACGCGTATTGAAATCAAAAATACTTGTGTCTCAAAATATAGTTCGCATTCGGCAGATTGCTGACGCAACGGTTGATGCGGTATTCGGTCGTCACAGCGACTTCATGGTCGCAAAGCACGACGCCGCCGTTGGTCATCCGGGTCCCCCAGCCCTTGGCATGAACAAACTCGTCGGATTCCGACCACAATTCCGGGACTGGCAGCCATCCGGCAACAAAAGCCAGGTACAAACCTTCCGGGCTGTACAGGTTCGGAATGTATTCTTCCATCGCCTTGATAATTTTCCGGCACGCTGTTTCCAGTTCGATTTGACGCTTTGTGATATCATCGGTCGCGACGTCCGGTGTAAGTTCTTTTGCCTTCAGCTCCCGGTATTCTCTTAAAGCAGTTTTCGTTATCCGAATGCTGTCGTTCAGAATGTCCGGCGTTGCCAAGAAGAGCGCCTCGGAATAACTGACAACATGGATGATCTCAGGGCTCATTTCATTTTGAGGGTCGATATCGTCCATGAGTGCGGTCACGGTCGCAAGCTGCCTTTTCGCCGTTTCCAGATCCGGTTTGAAATAGTCAAGGCCGGCACGGGTTTGGAGGATGACACGGAAACTCCTGTCCTCCAGTTCCTTAACGAGCTTCAGCATCGTCCTGCCCTTCGCCAGATCCTGAATGCCCCATGTGCTGCGGGGCGTGTTCAGCATATTTTGGAGAATGAACGTTTTTGTTCCGTTCATTTTTGCCGCTTTCGCTGCGAGGAAGCCAGAGATGATGTAGGTGATATCATCTGCGCCTCGGAAAGCAAAATGATGAGGCACATTCGTCTCTACAGGCTTACCGGTAGTCGATATCCACCGGATCGTCTCCAGGTGCTCTTTCAAATTATCATACAGGGTATTCGGACCTCTGCCATCCAGTTCATTGAACCACCACAGAGAAAGCGCATGCCAAGCGATATTGATGCTCCGTTCATAAATCTCCGCCAGCTTTGTCACGTTTTTTGTGCCGGAGTACGTTCTTACCAGCATGGGCCTTGACGCCCGCCAAATGTCCGCATACTCAGCTTCGGAGTTAACCGGGACGCCGCCGCCATTTGGTTTTCCTTCCCAGTTTTCGCCGAAATTCGATTGCGACAACTGAGAAGACCCGATAGAGAGCACATCCAGATATCCTGCCTTGCCGAGCTCATGACACCAATCCCGATATTCCTTCAGCATGGCCGACCTGGACATATCATCGGCATAGGGGCCGGAATGCGCGCGGATGATCGGCTGGAAGCTTCCACTGAAATTGTTGTCCAGCCTCAACTCCACCGTATCCTTTATCGTACCGAATTCAGGATAGGGATTGTGTTCCGGCGCCTTCATGCGGAGATAATTCCCGGAACGGATCACGCTCTGGCCGAACTTTTCCAGGTCCTTGTCGTACTGGCATCCTTCCTTGATGCTTTTGGGAATCTCCTCAAACGGGACCCCCATCACCAGCAGCGTTTCCTCTGCCGATTCCCCTCCGCGGAATGCCGGGATCCTTCCATTATACTCCTTAACGATCTTTTCACAAGCAGGCGTCAGCCCCGCAAAAAAAACGCTTTTGACTTTGGATCCGATATGACCGTAATACCCTTTGTTTTCCAAAAGATGAACAAGTCTGCCCATCAATTCCACCGCAGTATCCGGGTCGAGCCGATAGGAAAATCCGATTCGGGAGATATGGTTTGTGTTGATCCAGTCCAGTATCACCTTCTGAGCGTTCTCTGAAGAAATGCGTTCCATCGCATACTCCACATTCTTGGGAGAAATCATCACACGATACCCGCAGTCGCGCAAAAGCGCAGCTGCCGCGTGCACGCCCATCGTATGCGCATCGACCAGGGTCTTGATCAACCCGAAGGTCTCGTTCTTGCTCGTCACCATAGTACTTCTCTTTCAGAAATATTCCTTTAGCTGTTTTAATGCGAATCTTCTGCCGTTTTTTCTGTAGTCCGCCTCCATGACGGAACAGGCCAGATCAATAATCGTCGTGATATTCGGGGTTGGCACTCTCAGCTCCCTGCCCATGGTCTCAACGGGGACTAGGCCATTGGGAACATCCTCAAAAACATATCTGCTGTTGATCGTCGGCGGTGCGTCGATCTCACGATATGCGTCATTGTTCCTGATGCATTCGTAAAGGTCATTTCCGCTTACCAGATAGGTGCGCTCCAGCCATTCCTTCACCGATTCGATTTTATAGCCCCCGGCCTTCGCCACAGCCAGCCGTTCGGCGTCGATCTTCTCAAGCAGGTGCGCTACGGAGCGGGAAATCCCGTCATAATAGTATTTGAACTCAACCTTTTCACATTCGATCCACCCTATGTTCATCATGACGGGGGCGCAGTGAAGGACCATACCGACGTTGGACAACGACGTGAGCGCAACGGAATCAACCGCCTTAAAATACGGCTTCAGGCAATCCGGCATGCGATTCATGATGTAGTTGATATCGCTACCGCGGATCGCGGCGATTTCCACGTCGTTCTTCAGAGCCAGAATGGCGGCGCTGTTGGGGCCGCTTTTCCGACAGGTATATACAATGGTCTGGGTTTCCGCAATCTGCGGAAGCTCTTTCACGCCCTGCCGTTTCAGTTCCTCCGCGAAATCGATCGCACCGAATGTCCTTCCGGGATTCAGGATGATGACCATGTCGGGATTTACGAAGGGAGCAAGCTCTCTTGCGATATCCTTATGCGCGCTGCTGGGCGTCGTCACCATCACGAAATCGCCGACGACATCCGACATTCTCGTGGAGACCTTGCTGATCCTTGCATCCCCGCTCACGATCCCGGAGCATTGGATCATGCCGGTATCGAGCACCTCCTGGATATTCTTCTGCGTCCTGTTCCACAGCTTGACTTCCAGTCCGTTCAGTGTCAGATGGGCAGCCATCGAAAACCCTTGGTGACCGGCGCCGCAGACAAACACTGTTTTCGCTCCCGATGCTTCTTCATTCCTCATATGTTTTCATAGTTCCTTTCGAATCGCGAGGCTAAGCCTCTCTTATATCCAGTTCCTGGAGGAGATCATGCCTGATCAAATCCGTTCCTTCAACCGATACCGCCCGGATCCCTGCATTGCAGATATCATGTCGACGCCGAAGATCATCGATCGTATTCGCTTCAATCGAGAATCCGCCGATCCGATCTCCGCTGCTGCTGATCGTATCAAATCTGGAACCTTTCCACCGGAAGAGATAATAGTCCAGCATGGTCCCTGCTGCTTTTAACTCCTCAAACCCCTCAATATGATCAAACTCTCCAGGCTTGCAGTAGATGTATTCATCTACCATATACGTTTTTTCAGGCAATTCCATATGTACTTGCGGTTTCATCCCGAGAGTAAGGTCAATTACTGCGGATATGACGTCGAATCCCGTCCTTCTTTTGATGGAAAGGTGTTTGACGCCCCCGCCAGTTCGGGCGGAAAACTCAATCACATACAATCGATTATCCTTGACGAGAATCTGGATCAGCATCGGTGTATCGCCTAGTTGGAATGCATCCGCAATCTGCTGGGTTATCTGAGCGACTTTCGCTTTCACCTGATCGCTCGCATCTGCCGGGTGCCAAGTACGGGAAATGATGAATTGATCATCCAGCTTCAGTTTTTCACTGGTCGTAATGTCAAGAATACATGCTTTTCTATTTTCAACAAAAGCATCAACGCTGAGTTCTTTTCCTTCGATAAACTCCTCGACAATTGCCGTGTTTGTTCGGCTCATTGTGACTGCAGCGTTAAATGAATCCCGCAATTCTCTTTCATTCACGACTTTTACAACGCCCTTTGAGCTGTTGCAGTCTACCGGCTTTACAATCAGAGGATAATCCCAACCTTCTGTCCTCAGTTCGCTGAAATCCCCTGCAATCATAAACTTTGCCGTCGGAATACGGTGCTTCATCAGGACTCGCTTCATGTAGGATTTATTCGTTACATTCCTGGCCGTTTGGTAATCGATATAACACGGAAGTCCTAATTCTTCGGATACTTGCGCCACAGTCAACAATGCCTGATCCGTGCATACCGTAATCAGGAAATCGACTTTCTCTCTTACACAGAGTTCCCTGATTGCACCCACATCCAGCGTGGAAACCCGATAGAACTCGTCTGCGTAATCTTTTGCAACCGGCTGCTCGTAGTAATCCGCCAGCAGTGTGCGAATCCCCCTTGCTTTCAGTTTTTCAATCAGATCAATCTGCGGGAATCCGCCCGCCAAAACCAATGCTTTCATTTCGTATTCCCTTCCTGGCGCTCAGATCCTTCCTCATGCCTTTTTCGACAGGATGATCTCACAGATCAGATCCACATCCTCAAGAGCAAGATCGGCATACATGGGAAGTGCCAGTACTCTGTCTGCGAGGAATGCTGCAACCGGAGTCTTCTCTGCTCCCGCGGTCGGGAGTCCGGCATAAGCCTCTACGCTGTTTGTAAGCGGATAAAAATACTTCCGGGCAGTGATCCCCTCCGCTGCCAGCGCTTCAAACACCTCGTCCCTGGAAGCTCCAAAGCCTTCAAAAACAACCGGAAAATACGCATAGTTCGGTTCAACATGATCCTGCAGACTGCAAAGCCTGAGGCCGGATACGCCTTCCAAATGGCTGAAATATCGCGCAGCAACCTTCTTGCGCTTCCCGATTTCCTCTTCCAAATGCCGAAGATTGCAGATGCCCATTGCAGCTTGGAATTCACTCATTTTTGCGTTGCCCCCAATGAAAACAACTCTTTCCGGACCGCGAATCCCGAAATTCTTCATATCATTCATCGTATCAACAAGGCTGTCATCCCGGAAGCAAACCGCGCCTCCCTCGATCGTGTTGAAGACCTTGGTGGCATGAAAACTGAACATCGAGGCATCTCCGAAATTTGCTGCTGAAACGCCTTTATATTTGACGGCAAAGGCATGTGCCGCATCGTAAATGACCTTCAGCCCGTGCGCGTCGGCGATTTTCTGGATTCTCTCCACATCGCACATATTGCCATAGACATGGACGGGAACGATCGCAACCGTCTTATCCGTAATCAAAGCTTCGATCTTGTCCGCATCGATGGTATAGTCGTTCGGATTCACATCACAGAACACGGGAACCAGGCCATTCCTGGCAATGGCATGGGTCGTTGATACAAATGTAAAGGGCGTCGTGATCACTTCGCTGCCTTTGGGAAACTGCATTGCCGCAATGACGTTCTCCAGGGCAAGATGACCGTTCGTGTAAAGAATAACATGAGGACAGCCGAGGAAAGCCTCCAGTTCAGCCTGCAGCTCCCGGTGCTCGACCCCCATGTTGGTCAGCCAATGGCTGTCCCAGATTTTTCTGATTTCTTCACAATATTCCTCGAAGGAAGGCATCGAGGAGCGTGTAACCAGTATATTCTTTGCCATTCTTCAGCCCCCGCTTATTTATCTAAATGATGTTCTATAGACCATCTGCGCTATCCTTTTCGCTTTAACAGACCCTGAAAGATCGAAATCGCATAACGATAACCCTCAAGCCGGAAGAGCATTGACCCCAGCCAATAGACCGCTACGCCCAAAACGATCTGAAGAATGAGCGTTACCAGCTCGGATAGATGCAGAAACCGCACACAATAGACCAAAGCGCCCATTGCCAAGGACAGCAGCACAGACGGCAGGATGTCTTTGATCTGTTCAAAATACCGATAATCCAGAAGCTTTCTGTTGGGCCAGGTGTTGATGATCTGGGAAGCAACGCTTCCGATCAGCAGGCTGTAGGCCATCGCTTTGACGCTGATCCACATGGAGGTTATGAGCAGAATAAAGCCCACGACCTTTTTTGTGATCTCCAGCTTCATGTAAAGATCGCTTCTGCCCAATGCCTTGATCGCATTCAGATTCGCGATATGTATCGGATAAAAGGCAAAAGTAATGCAGAATACCCTCAGGTAGAACGCGGAAGGAAGCCATTTTTCCTTTATCAGCACACAGATCAGGCTTTCGGCGCAAGCGGCCAGCCCGATCATCATCGGCCACAATATATAGGATTCGACCTGGATCGCTTTTCTGGTGATCGATTTAACATGCTCCCTGCTGTCCTGAGCCTTCGACATGACCGGAAACAGAACACTGTCAATCGACGCATTTACCGAGTTTGTCAACAGGTGAGGGTATTCCTGTCCTTTGTTATAAAACGCCAAATCATTGGCAGAATACTTTTTCCCGATGATCAGCTGCCTGGCTTGGTTCCACAATGTATCCAAAAGAGAAGACGCAAGGAGTTTCCAGCCAAAAGAAAATAGTTCTTTAAACCTTTTTAGTGAAAAAACCGCCTTTGGCCGCCATTTGACGGTAATCCACAAGATGATGGTGTCTATGCTTTGATTCACCAGGTTTTGAACAACAAGCGCCCAAACCCCATATCCTTTATAGGCCATCCAGATTCCCACTATGGCAGCGGTCAGCGTCCCCCCCAGAGTTGCAAAGAAATATTTCTTAAAAAGCAGGTTTCGGGACACATAGGCATTTTGAATATTCTTAAAGCCGGAAACGATCAGGATCAGGCCAAGAACCCGGATGACCGGCGTGATCGTCTCTTGCCTGTAATAGGCTGCGATGGCCGGAGCTGCCAGGAACAGTCCGGCGTACAACACGAAACAGAAGATGAGGTTAAAGAAAAAAACTGTTGAAAAATCGAGATCATCTGCTTCCTTCTTTTGTATCAAAGCGCTCCCAAGTCCGCTGTCAACAAACACCTGAAGGATTGATGTGATGACTGTAATCAGAGCAACCGTTCCGTATACTTCCGTATCCAGAATTCTTGCAAGAACGATAGAAACGACAAAAGTAACCCCTTGTGCTCCAAATCTCTCCAGCAGTCGCCAAAAGAAATTCGAAGTAATTACGCTTTTATTACTCATCGCTTATTCCAACTCCGTATGAACTATGCCGCCGCTTTGTCTTCCCCTGCTGTTCATGAAGCTTCCTGCTTATTCCGTTTGTTCAGGCAGATCCTCATCTTTGGGGAATAACGCTATAGCCCTTTGAAGTCCCATAATTGATAGGGAACCACCGTTCCGGAATTCGCATTCAGCAAATGGATGAACAGCATGCTTGTCGCAGCGATCACGGAACCCTTCGCACAGTAGTATTCTATTCGGCCCTTCAGTTTGCTCCAGCAAAACGGGATGGAATAAATGGATACAGCAAAGAAATAGTAAGATGCCCGTGCGAAATATACGATTTTCACCGTAAACGCGGTGACGACCAGGCCAAACAGCGCCGCAGCCAAATAGAAATTGAGCATATCGGCTTCCGAATTCTTGTACAGTCGTTTATCCTTCACATAAACGAGCATCAAGAGATTCAGCGTCAAAATGATAATATTGAATATCGAGCTGCTGCCATCGGCTCGCAGATATCTTTCGTATTTCGGAAGCACAAAAACAATCAGCCGGAGGAGTTGATTGTAAAATGCAAAAACCACGATTGCAACGGCTGCCACCGTGAAAATCATTTTTTTGCTCATTCGCAGTTTTTGGAAGAAATAGAAGGGGATACAAAGCAGTGCTGTTGAATGAAACATGGATGCGATCAAAATGCAAATCAATGCTTTCAAGGTCTTTTGATGCGCAAAATACTTTATTGAAACATGGATAATCCCAATTGCGATAAACTGACGCACGAGATTAAATGACATACAATAAAGATACAAAGCATAAAACAGGAATATGCTTTGGCAAACATTGTCGGAATACTTTTTAATGGCGGCAAAAACGAGCGCAATCGTGATTACGGAAGATGCTATGATCGCTATTTGCCCGTTCCGGGTAAAAGGTGCCAGCAGCTTATATAGCAGTATGAACCCCGGCTCAAAATTCAGCCAGGAGAGAGACCGTCCATTCTTGACACCGACCAAAGCGGAAGTATAGGTTCCGTAATCCCTGCCCGTATTGACTCTGAATGCGGAAATGAGCATCAGAACAGCGCATACGGCAAACAAATAGACCTCGGTTATATCGTTTTTCTTATTAAGTCTGATATAGCAATGCTTTGGTCGGATATAGGATCCGAAGAACAGAATGACAAAAATCACCAAATACATGCCAAAACTCCTGACTCTCTAAGCGAAACCAAGTCTAAATATCGCTTCATTCAAACCTGACAACAGTATTATCTCATTATTCTATACAGCAAATCAAGAATCCACCGAGCGTTACAAACATTGGTGAAATAGTACAAATAACTCTTGAGGCTGTTTGCCCGGTTTGATCTTCCCTCTGCCCAGTATTTCTTTGCCTGTTCAATATCGCGATTGTTGTAACACTGTTTCTGGATATCTTCGTACAGCAGACTCACTGGCCTTTCAACATATTGATATCCGTATAATTCCGAATAGAACTTAGTAATGTCATTCCACGAATGCCAAAATCGCTTGATCCTCTCTCCGTCTGTTGAATGAGAATAGCTATTTGGCAAAACACGATACATTCCAAACACATCAGGGAAATAATGGAATTTCCCTTCCCTGGAAAGCTCGATCCATAACGGATAATCCCCCATTAGCCATTGATGATGATTCCTGTGATTCGGAATGAGTTTATACGTCTCATATCGATATAATACGGTCAAAGATGTGATGTTGTACGTATGCAAATGCCCAGGCCCGAAATAAGGTTCATCATCATAATGCGCAGGCGTTCTTCGTTTACTCCCGTTCGTTACCTCATAATCTCCATGACATAGAACGCAGTCCCGGTGCTCCTCCATATACTGGACTTGTTTCTGCAGTTTATATGGATCGGTCCAGAAATCATCACCTTCGCAGATTGCAACATACTTGGGCCGATATGCAGCCACGAGTTCATCCATTATAAAGGTCAGCGTTTTCTCCGTGTGCCGGTTCACATCATCAAGGACGGGTACGATTAGTTCCGGGTAACATTCGGCATACTTCTTTATTATTGTTGGTGTTTCGTCTGTTGACGCATCATCATGGACTAGTGCGATAAACGAAAAGTCTGTCTTCTGATTAACAAAGCCGCGCAGGGTTTCTTCAATGTATTTTTCCTGATTATATGCGATACATCGAACCAAAACCATCGGTTCGATCGCCTCCTGCATTCCCCGATCAATGGCAGCCTGAATAATCTCCGGATGATTCAAAGCAATACTGTTGTATGTATCAATCATGGAACACTTATATCCTTTATCTGACTTAGTCTTCTGCGTTCAACAGTTTTTTCTTTGCTTGTATCGTCAATGCGATTCCGGTATCAATGTCCACTTTTGGCTTCCATCCGATCATTCTTTCGATCCTGCTGCAATCCAGGACGATATAACTGACGCCGCTTGATTTTTCAGGATAATACTCTTTCTCTAAAGGACGGCCCAATTGCTTCTCGATTTTTCGGATAATCTCCTCAACGCTGATTCCAACACCCGTACCCAGATTGAAAACCTGATAACCATCGATTTCTTTCAGCGAACACTCAACGATCGCCTCAGCGGCTTCATCGAGATATATATAGTCCCGAATCGATTTATTCGCATCGCCCCAGATTTTAATCGGTTCACCTTGCAGCGCAGACTGAATAAAAACATCAATAACGCCTTGCTGCACCTTCCTATAAAGCTGTGATCCATACACATTCCCGATCCGGAAAATCAGCGTATTAATCCCAAAGCGTCTATGATAAAACCCAAGCAACGCCTCGCTCATCTGTTTGCCAGTGCCATAAGCGGTCTTGGGGTCAAGCTCAACGTTTTCTGCAACAGGCTTATCGCCTTGATCTCCGTAAATCGCGCCACCGGACGAAGGAAAAACGATTTTGTTGATTCCATTGTTTACCATTGCAGTCAAAACACAGTCGAGAGATTTTAGGGTCAGATCTATTTCCCTCCGAAGGTTCTTTTCCCCGGAATTCGGCATAGAGGTTGAAATAAAGCAGTATACTGTTTCAACATCCTGCATAGCAGCGTTAAGATCCTGCTCGCAGAAAACGTCTCCAACAATATACTCCACGCCCTCCAATTCAGTCCCGTGCGCTGGCTTATCGATTCCAAAGGCTCTTGCTTTTTTGCCTTTCTTCAAGAGCTCAGAAAGTATATAGAAGCCCAAAAAGCCGGTTCCGCCTAATACCAAGCTAACCCTTTCCATCAAAGTATCTCCCTTACGAACGCAGTTCTGTTTCAATCTGCTTCAACATTTTTCCGAAAATAGTCTCGGAGTCCAAATTGTCTTCCGCATATTGTCGGCACGCTTCGATTGTTTCCTTTGTTTTTTTGCCGGTCCGCTTGATAACCTCGCTCAATTCTTCAACATCGAAGGGGCGAACATAGCGCCCGTATGGCGCCGGTGCAACATAGGGAGTTCCCGAAATGTCGAACCCGCAAACCGGCGTACCGCAACTTAAAGCATCCAGGCAAACGGTCGGAAATCCTTCGCTGACGCTTGTAATGACAAACAAATCTGCCAGGGAAAAATAGCTGGCCAGCTCCTTCTGTTCCCTGACAAACGGGATCGTGATCACGTTTGTCGGCTTTTCTGCTTCCGTTCCGTCAAAGCCGACGTGCAAAAAAGTAATAGGCAGACCGTTCAGATACTCCGCAGTTTTATAATAATACTGTTTGATCCCTTTTCGGGGATTGCTGTATGGTGCGACTGCAAGCACAACGACGCTTTCTACGGGGATCCCCAGCTTCTTTCTCAAAGGCTCATTGTCCACAGGGACAAATGCCGCATGGGTATCGATTCCCCAGCCATAGGAATAAACAACAGCGTTTGTCTTTCTGAAAATTGCGGATTTCGTCGATCGGCTGACCGTATACGGTACGCTGACGAACCGCAAGGTATCAAACCCGGAGTAGGCTTTTAGCTTGTCCCTGAAAATCTTCGTGCTTGTATCAAAAACCAGACTTTTGGGATAACCCTTTTTCTTCGGGCAGGATGAACACTCGGTCTTGAACTTGTCGCAATCATCAAAAAAAGCGCATTTTCCGAGAAACGCATATTCATCAAACATATAGTATACGGTCATGATCCTGCGCTTTTTTAAATAGTCCAAGAGTCTGAATTCGTTCACATAGTATCCATGGATATTCCCCAAAATCACGATTTCCGGATTAAACTCTTTGATGGTTTTGATCAGTCTGGTGGTTGCCAGGTTCGAATAGTATCCCTGGAGCCCCGTGAGCCTTGATATCGCAGCATGACTGTAGAATTCGAGTTTGCTGTCTATCCTCTGAAAATCCGCATGATCAATTATCTTCCCGCGCCCGAAGCAGAATCTGACTTCATGACCGCAATTCTTCAAAAATGAGTAGAGTTCCAACATGATCTGCCCTGTACTCATTCTTTCTGCGATACTGTTGATCATCAGAATTCTCATTTACTCTTCTCCGGCTTCTTTCGTTATTATCCTGTATGCAGACTCTGTACTATAGTATTGATTCAGATGCTTCCATTCGCTGTCTCTATCCATCTCACCGCTGCTCAGGCCATTCAAAACTGCTATGATTTTTCTTTTGAATCCTTCGGCATCGGAACTCTCACACCACCAACCGAATCCGCCTTCCTGGATCACCTTTCCAACATCGGTATTCGGATCGGTCACCGCAAGCACGGGAAGCTTTGCCTGCATATACCCAAGCAAACGGCTTGGAAAATTGGGAATGGTAAAGCGGTGATCCAGGAAGATCAGCCCCACATCACATGCCGCGACCAGCGTATCATAGTCTTCCTTGGGAAGTCTCTGCATAAGCATCAGGTTCGCTTGCTGTGCGCTCCGGACGTATCCCTCAAGTATTCTGTACTCAGACCCATCTCCGACGATGAGGAAAAACGCTTCGCCGATACTTCTTACGGCCTTCATGCATTCAATGATAAAAGGAATATCCTGCGGCTTTCCCAGGTTTCCTCCATAGATGAAAACCTTCTTGTCCAAAGGAACGCCGAACTTTTTTCGAATGGCTGTGCGAGTCGCTTCGTCAACGCTTTTGTCGATGATCTCGATGCTGTTGGGACAAACCTCGACCTTTTTCGGGTCTACCTCCGGGTTGTGCTTCAGGACATACTGAACATTCGCTTCCGACATGCATCCGATGCGATCAGAAATCCGATAAAGCCTTTTCTCCACGCGTCTGAAATGTTGATAGAGCAAGCCCTTCACTCCGGATTTGCTCATCATTCCGATATCGACCGCATTCTGGGGAAAAATATCCTTCAAGAGCAGATAGGTTTTCGCTCCGTCTCGCTTCTTGATAAACTCGACCGTTTTGACCTGGGTAACGGGCGGGGTTGGATAGAGCACGAGGTCGAACTTCACATCGGCATAGTACTTTTTGATTGCTGAGATATACTTTCCCGGCAGGAGGACCGTGGTAATCCCCTTTTCGATGAGATTGGCTTTCTTATTGTTTCCGATTCTCACACGGAGGATCCTGCAGCCGGCTTCCTCTGCGATATACGTCTCCCGATCGTCTCTTTTCTCCAACGCGCTGACAATATAAACTTGATGCCCATGACGCGTAAACTCATGAACGAGATCAAGAGATATCCCGTGTTCGCTCACATGCGGAAGTGAGCTAATCGAAATGAAAAGTACGTTCATCGGCTTCCTCTTCTCAATAGGTGGCAATCAGATCATGCCGGAGCGCATCGTTCCCCTCGGCATCGATGATCCTCAGGGTCTCGTTGGCCAGTCGATCCTTTTCGCGGGCTTCGTCCAGCGTGGCAGCCCGGATCGTGTAATACGCTACGCGGTCGCCGCTGCTCCGAACTTCCCCGCATAAGGTCCCCTTGTTCTTGAGCTGGAAATACTCGGTGATGATCCCGCGTTCCGTTAGCTCGTCAAAGCCTTCAAGATGATCAAATTCCCCCGGAATGGCATACAAGAACTCATTCACGATACATTCAGGAAGCTGATATGGTTCAACATGCGGCTTTATTCCGAGTGTCAGATCTGCGACCGCCTTAATCACGTCAAAATGCGAAACCAGCTTGATCAAGCGGAATTTATCTCCACCGCCTGTTCTGGCGCAGAATTCAACGACGGAAATCTTCTCACCGTCAGTTATCAATTGAATGAGCATGGGGGAATCCTTCAATCCGAAAGCCTGGGCGATTTTTCCGGCCACTGTTCCGATCCTGTCCCTTAATCCCTCCGAAATCTGAGCCGGATATCTTGTCCTGCATATCACGAAACGATCGTTTCCCGGGATCTTGTCAATGTGGGAAATACAGAGCACATGAGCACGCCCGCCCTCCACATAAACATCGACCGTCAGCTCGTCGCCTGCCACAAACTCTTCCACGATGGCCGTTTTCGTGCGGCTGATCTCAACAGCCGCTTGAAATGCCGCTTTCAGTTCCTCCCGCTCGAACACCTTTCTTACTCCGCGGGAGCTGTATGAATCTACTGGCTTTATGATGAGCGGATACTCCAAGCAGCGAATCTTAGCCTCATCAAAATGATCCATGATGACATACTTCGAAGTCGGGATTCCGTTCTCGACAAAGGTCTTTTTCATCAATTCTTTGCTTGATACGGCTCTGGCCGTCCGGTAGTCTATATAGCAGGGCAACCCAAGTTCTTCCGAAACCTGAGCCTGGACAAGAAGCACCTGGTCGGCGCAGGCAGTGAGAACCATATCGACCTTTTCGTCCACTGCCAATTTCTTGACTGCCTCAACATCAAGGACCGAAACAGGATAGAAGGCATCGGCATACGGCCTGGCCATAACATTTGGATTCATATCGGCCAGAACCGTGTAGATGCGCCGCTTCTTGAGTTCTTCAATCAATGCAGCCTGCGGAAGTCCTCCGCACAGCACTAATGCTTTCGTATGTATCACCACTATTCCAGCCTGTTCGTTCCTTGAAAGTAATCCATCACGGTCTCGCTGCTCTTAAACTCAATTCCTTCGCGGGCAAATACTTTTTTAATGGTTTGGAAAAAGATAAAGCAATCCAAGCGGAAGGAGACGGAATCAACATATTCCACATCCTTAGCAAATTTATCTCTCCAGGTAATCGTGTTTCTGCCGCTAATCTGCGCAAGTCCCGTCAGTCCCGGACGAACCTCATGTCTTCGGTTTTCATATTCATCGTAGTAGTCCAGGTATCGAACGAGAAGCGGCCGCGGTCCGATGAGGCTCATGTCTCCTTTTATCATGTTGATCAGTTCCGGGAGCTCATCCAGCGAGGTTGAACGCAGCAAACGGCCAAATCGGGTCAGACGAACACTGTCCGGCAGAAGATTTCCCTCCGGATCCTTTTCATTCGTCATCGTTCTGAATTTATAAAGCTTGAATATCTTCCCGTTCCTGCCCGGGCGCTCTTGTATGAAGAGCACCGGGCTGCCCAGTTTGATTTTCACCAACAAAGCCGTGATTGCCATGACCGGTGACAGGCAAATCAGCGCGCAAAGCGCAATGGCAAAGTCAAACGGCCGCTTTATGTATTTTTCATAAGGGACGTGCGGTTTGTGTCTCATTATTCCAAACCTTCCAAACCGATATTCGTTTGCTTCTATGCCGAATCAGTTTGCATACCATATCGATTTCTGATCCTGACAAATAAACAGTTTATTGGAAACATCTATGGACAATGTCGATAATGACGTCCTGCTGGGCCGGCGACATCTTATTATCGCTGGGAAGGCACAGTCCCCGTCTGAAGCAGTCGGCACCGACGTCTACCACTGATCCGCTGATATACGCATTGCTTCTCGCCCTGCC
>JAEEGL016501251.1_pt1 | contig 23496 bp, 18 predicted proteins | sample 9134231 | NCBI WGS metagenome assembly JAEEGL01 (sample SAMN16246548, study PRJNA631951) | gut metagenome | biome: gut microbiome; feature: rumen; material: fiber-attached | host: Bos | place: Iran: Karaj | collected 2018-10
ACACCACAACAAGAAGAAGTACAAACACAACCTCCAACAGAGGTGCCAACTGAATCTAATCCAGTTGAAGAAGATCCACTTGCATTAATGCAAGCAGCAAGTCCACAAGTAAATGTGGAGCCATATACAGGCGGAGGTAATCCAACAGAATTTTTCTAAAAGAAAAGAATAATAGAAAGGGAAGATAATTATGTATGATTTAGGTCCTAACTTTAATATAGATATTAAAAAGAGTAAAACACCTAGTGCACATGTATATAGGGGAACTAAATATAGAATTAGTATTTTATCTGATTCATTAATCAGATTTGAATTTAGTGAAACTGGATCGTTTAATGATTATCCAACTTTTTTCGCAAGCAATAGAAACTTTGCTAATCCTAAAACAACAGTTGAAGAAGATAATAATATACTTATTATTAAGGGTGAAAAGTTTATTATTGAATATCAAAAAGAAAGAGCATATGCAGGTAGTAAATATGCTCCTGATCAAAATTTAAAAGTTACTATTAAAGATACAGATAAAGTTTGGTATTTTGGACATGTTGAAGCTAAAAACCTACGAGGAACTAGTTATAGTTTAGATGATTCAGTAGGTAAAGCTGAATTTGATAAAGGTTTATTCTCATTAGATGGTTTTGCATCTTTTGATGATTCAAGAACACCTATATTAGATAAAAATGGTAATATAATAACACCAAATTATAAAAATACTGATACATATTTATTTGTATACAATAATGACTTTGGATATGGTTTAAGAGATTACTTTAATCTAACTGGTTTACCACCACTAATTCCAAGATATGCTCTTGGAGTATGGTGGGCTAAGAATGAACCATATACTGAAAATGATATTCAAATATTAATTAATAGATTTAAAAAGAATCAAATACCATTAAGTATTTTGATGTTAGGGGAATATGCTAGAACTAAGAATAAATATTCAGATATTAGTTTCTCATTTGATAAAAGTATTTTCCCAAATCCAGCTGCTTTAGCAAACTATGTACATTCTAATAATGTATATTTGGGAACAAATATTAAAACAGATGGAATACTTAGTATAGAAGAAGAACATCATAGTGATTTTATTAAAGTTTATGATGTTGATACAGATAAAAATATACCATTAAATGTTTATAACTCTAAACTAATGGATGGTTTCTTAAAAGGTATTATTAATCCTTATATGAATAGTGGAATAGATTTCTTATGGGTAGATGATAATAACAAAGAAAATAAATTAAGAAACTTTGCTATGGATTATTATTTATATACTAATATGAATAATAATGTTCAAAAGAGAAATATAGTATTTAGTAGAAACTTTGGTATTGCACCACATAAATATGCAATATTATATTCAGGTAGAACACTTATTAGTTGGAAGATATTAAAATTACTTCCATTCTATAATGCTACTGCTGCTAATATTGGAGTATCTTGGTGGAGCCATGATATTGGTGGATTTGATAGTGGTACTGAAGATGCTGAATTATATATGAGATATGTTCAATTAGGAGTTTATAGTCCAATACTTAGACTTGCTAGTGAAGGTGGTAAATATTATAAACGTGAACCTTGGAGATGGAATGCAGAAACATTTAATATAGTAAGAGATTATTTAAATTTAAGACATAGGCTAATACCATATTTATATAGTGAAGCTAAAAAGTATTCAAGTAATGGAGTACCTTTATTACAACCACTATATTATAAATATCCTGAAACATATGATGAACCATTATATAAAACAGAGTATTATTTTGGTAGTGAATTATTTATTTCACCAATAGTTAGTCAAAAAGATAGTATTATGAATAGAGTTGTTCATAGATTGTTCTTACCTAATGGTACTTGGTATGAATTTAAAACAGGTAAGAAATTTATTGGTGGTAGAAGATATGTAACATTCTATAAAGATGAAGATTATCCTGTATTTGCTAAGACTGGAGCTATTATACCAATGGCAAAATTAGATCCAGATGATTTAAATAATGTATCTTCTCCTAAGACATTAGAAATTCATGTATTTCCTGGAAGAAGTAATACATATAAATTATATGAAGATGATGGATTCTCATCTAAATATAAAAATGGTGAAAGTTTAACTACTGAAATTAATTATTATTATAAAGAAAATGATTTCTCAGTATCAATCGAACCAATTAATGGAGTTACTAGTGTAGTTCCAGAAAAGAGAAATTATATAATAAGATTTAGAAATACTAAATTTACTGATGGTGTACAAGTATTTGCTAATGAAGTAAATGTACCATTTAAGAGATATACAGATGAAACAGATTTCGTAATTGAATTTGAAAATGTTCCTGTACAATCTAAGATATTTGTATATTGTAAAGGTCAAGATATTGAAATAGATGCTTCTCGTGTTATAAATGAAGATTTAGAAAGTATCATAAATGATCTTTCAATACCAACAGAATTAAAAGAACAAATAGATTCAATTATATTTAATAATGAATATTCTATTAGAGAAAAGAGAATTATGATAAGACATCTTAGAAGAGATGGATTACCTAAGATATTCGTTAATATGTTTATGAAATTATTTGAATATATAGCAGAATTATAAAAAGAAAGATTATTCTTTCTTTTTTTATGATATAATTTAAACTAGGAGATATATATGAATAATAATTGTAAGAATTGTGGAAAAGAATTAGATAGTGGAGCTAGATTTTGCCCTGAATGTGGTACCCCTGTTATTGAAGAAGTTCAAGTAGTAGAATTATCTTCAGAACCAACAACAGAATTATTACAAGAAGAAGTAAAAACTGAACCTTCACCTGAAGAATTACAAAAGAAAAAAGAAGCTGAAAAGAAACATGTAATGATAATTTTTAGTTTGTTTGGTGGTTCATTGTTATGTCAGTTTTTATCTTCATATGTTAAAGCTGAGGGATTTTTTTCGATGCTGAGTGTTGTGCTTGGATTATTGGGCTTTATAGCTTTGATTTATGGTAGAACAAAATATAAAGATAATAAAGTAATAAAAGGTACTTTAATTACAGTTGTAGTAATAGCAGTTTTAAATATTATAATATCTATAGTAATTTTTATTTTATTAATCTTTGCTTGTAAAGCAATCTTTGATAATCCTCCTACTAATTGTGGGTAAAAGTACAAAAACACTTGTAAATAAAAGAAATTTGTTATATAATTTACTCATGTTTTGTTGATGAGGAAAGTAGTAAATATAGGAATATTTATAGAGAGTTAGTGGTTGGTGAAAACTAATATATGAATATATTGAACTTGTTTTTCTAGAAATATCGTATATCGGCGTTAACGAAATAAGATGCATAATAAACTTTATGAATTAAGGTGGTACCGCGGTTATTCGTCCTTAAGTTATAAAGTTTTTATTTTGAAAGGATGATAAAAATGAATGAAGTGTTAAAATCGGTTATTGAATTTTTTGTTTTATTTGTTGTAATTTTTACTATTTATAAACTCATTTATAAAAAGAAAAAAGATTTTAATTCACTGAGAGAAAATGATGAAATTAGAACATTTGTATTAAAATATGATATAGATGTAAGAAAGATTGATTATAATAAATTATTAACAGTTTTAGCACTGATTAATTCATTTATTATAGCTTTTACAGCTACTATTATTGTTAGAATAAAAGGTATCGTATGGACAATATTAGTATGTATGGCAATTGTTATGACATTACTTGTGTCATTATTTGCTATCGCTGGTAGATATTTTAAATCTCATGAAAAAGAAATAAAAGTTGAAGATAAAATAGAAGAAGTTGTTAAAGAAACTAAAAAGAAAAAGAAAACAACTAAAAAGAAAGAGGGTAAAAAATAATGTATGATTTTAAAAAGATAGAAAAGAAATGGCAAGATAAATGGGATAAAGAAAAGACTTTTAAAACTGGAACAGATAAGTCTAAAAAGAAATTTTATGGACTTGTAGAATTTCCATATCCAAGTGGTGCTGGAATGCACATTGGACATGTTAAAGCTTATTCAGGTTTAGAAGTAATATCTAGAAAAAGAAGAATGGAAGGATATAATGTATTATTTCCAATAGGATTTGATGCTTTTGGTCTTCCAACAGAAAACTATGCTATTAAAACAAAAACACATCCAAGAAAAGTTACTGATAGAAATATAGAAGTATTTACTAAGCAATTAAAACAAATGGGATTCTCATTTGATTATGATAGATGTGTGGATACTACTGATGAAAAATATTATAAGTGGACTCAATGGATATTCTTAAAAATGTTTGATAATGGCTTAGTATTTAGAGATAAAACATTAGTAAATTATTGTCCATCTTGTAGAGTTGTTCTTTCTAATGAAGATTCTCAAGGTGGTAAATGTGATATATGTCATAGTCAAGTAGTACAAAAAGAAAAAGATGTTTGGTATTTAAGAATTACTGAATATGCAGATAAATTATTAGAAGGATTAAAAGAAGTAGATTATTTACCAAATATTAAAACACAACAAGAAAATTGGATAGGTAAAAGTACAGGTGCTTTTGTTACATTTAAAATTAAAGGTTCTAAAGAATCATTAAAAGTTTATACAACAAGACCTGATACATTATATGGTGCTACATTCATGGTTATTGCACCAGAACATCCTCTTGTTGAAAAATTAAAGAAAAAGATTGAAAACTATGATGAAATAATCGCATATAAAGAAGAAGCTAAAAAGAAAACTGAGTTTGAAAGAGTAGAATTACAAAAAGATAAAACTGGTGTTGAAATTAAAGGTATTAAAGCTATTGATCCAGTTAATGATGCTGAAATTCCTGTTTTTGTAGCAGACTATGTAATGATGGGTTATGGAACTGGGGCTATTATGGCTGTTCCTGCTCATGACCAAAGAGACTACGATTTTGCTAAGAAATTTAATATTGAAATAATTGAAGTTATTAAAGGAGGAGATATTTCTAAAGAAGCTTATACAGGCGATGGAGAAATGATTAACTCTGGAGATTTGAATGGTATCACTAATAAGAAAGAAGCTATTGAAAAAATGGTTGCATTCTTAGAAAAGAAAAAAATTGGTGAAAAAGCTGTTCAATATAAGATGAAGGACTGGGCATTTAATAGACAAAGATATTGGGGAGAACCAATTCCAATTATACATTGTCCTCATTGTGGAGATGTTGGTGTTCCTTATGAAGAATTACCACTTCGTTTACCAGCCGTAGAAAATTTTGAAGTTGGTACTGATGGAGAAAGTCCACTTGCTAAAATGCCTGAATTTGTTAATTGTAAATGTCCTAAGTGTGGTAAAGATGCTAAGAGAGAAACAGATACTATGCCACAATGGGCTGGATCTTCTTGGTACTTCTTAAGATATATTGATCCACATAATGATGATGAATTAGCAAGCATGGAAGAATTAAAATATTGGTTACCTGTTGATTGGTATAATGGTGGTATGGAACATGTTACAAGACATGTAATCTATTCAAGATTCTGGCATCGTTTCTTATATGATATTGGAGTAGTACCAACTAAAGAACCTTATGCTAAAAGAACTGCTCAAGGACTTGTTTTAGGACCAGATGGTGATAAAATGAGTAAGTCTAAAGGAAATGTAATAGATCCACTTGATGTAGTAGAAGAATATGGTGCTGATACTTTAAGAGCATACATCTTATTCATGGGTGAATATGGTTTAGAATGTCCATGGAATGAAAATGGTATTAAAGGTATAAGTAGATTCTTAGAAAGAGTATATAATTATAAAGATAAATTAAATGATAAAAAAGGATATTCTAAAGAATTAGAAAGTATCATTAATAAAACTATTAAGAAAGTTTCAGAAGACTTTGAAGCAATGAAATTTAATACAGCTATTTCTGCATTAATGATTATGTTAAATGAATATGATAAACAAGAGAATATTTCTAAAGATGATTATAGAGTATTATTAACATTATTAAATCCAATTGCACCTCATGTTACTGAAGAATTAAATGAAGTAGTTCTTAAGAATAAAGAAATCTCTTCATTTGAATGGCCTACATATGATGAGAGTAAGTGTGTAGATGATACTGTTAAAATAGCTTGTTCAGTAAATGGAAAATTAAGAGCTACTATTGAAGTAGAGGTAGATACTCCAAATGATGAGTTAATTAGAATAGCTAAAGAACAAGAAAATGTTCAAAAACATATTGAAGGACATGATATTGTTAAAGAAATAGTAGTACCAAATAAAATAGTTAATATTGTTATAAAATAAACCCTTATGGGTTTATTTTTTATTGATTAATGGTAAAATGTAATAGTAGGGAGAATAAAAAGAGAGACTAAATAATATTAGAAAAAATTGGGTGGTAAAAATGAACTCAGATATTAAATGGATGATTGAACAATTTCAAACTTATGATGTAGATTGGATGGGTGATGAAATTAGAAATATTAATGAACTTACTAAACATCACATTGTTAAGAAAGAAGATAATGGTTATAATGATATTTCTAATTATGCTTTATTAACTCCAAGATCTCATCATTTAATACATTATTTAGAAGATAATTATTATAATGATTATGTAGCGTTAAATAAGCTATTTAAGGAGTTAAATCAAACATTTAAACCTCCAACTATAGAATATTATGAAAAAGTAAAATCTATTCTTAAAAGGGTTAAAAAAGATATTAAAAATAATAGAAGAGGAAGAACAAATAATAAAAGATCTAGATAGAGGTGTAATACATGATAGAAAAACTAGGGGAAGCTAAAAGAATTTATTATGAAAAGAAATATGATGAAGCTTATAGTATGTTTTCAGAAGTAATTTCTAATGATCCAAATAATTATATGGCTGTTATATATAAAGGTTTTTGTAAAGTATATAAAACTACATTAACTGAACCTCATCATGTTGATATGGTAAGTGCTATAAAAGATGGATTTGCATTAGCAAGATCACTAAATGATAAACCTAATTATCATAATGATTGTTTAGAAGTAATAAATGAAGTAAATAAATTCATATTACAAAGTGTAAAAATGTATTATGATAAATTTGATTTTGAACACAATGAATATGTTAAAAATAAAAAGAATGCTTTAGATTATGAAAAGTATAGTGGTAAACAAGTTAATGCTAAATATGTAGAAGAAAGAGTAGAACAAATAGAAAATAAATATAAAAAAGAACAAACAGATTATATAACAGGTATTAACTTAACTGGGGTAACATTTAATACAAGTTTAGAAATAGTATTATATGATGTTATGAATACTAATACTGAGTTATTTAATTTAGATAATTATATAACACTACTTTCAATAGTAAAAAGTACATTAAATAGATTTAAAGATGTTAAAATGAGTATGCAAGTACTAGATAAAACTAAAAGATTATATGATTTTTGTGAAGGAAAAGTTAAATATTATCAAGCAGGTAAAAAAGAAGAATATTGGGCTGCTCATAAAGAAGAAAAAGATGATTTAGAAAATAAAATTAAACAAGCTAAAGAAGAAATAAATAGAAAAGAAGAAGAAATAATTAATCTAGGTGAAAGTAAAAAGAAACTAACATTAGATTTAAGTGAAAGTCCTTCTTATATACATCAACAAGAAAATATAAGAAAGTTAGCTAAAGTAAATGATACATTAAATTCTTTAGGTGCTTTTGAAATTAAAAAGAGAAAAAAATTATTAGAAGAGAAAGAAAAATTAGAAGTTATTATTAAAGGTCTTGGAGAAAATGTTAAAAATGAAAAAGCTACTGTTGAAGAGAACTTTAGATCAGAAAAAAAAGCAATTGATGATAAAATCAATCAATTGCAAAATGACATTTTAAATTTAAAAAGAGACATTAGTAATAATGAGAAACTATTAAATCAAAATAGATAAACATTTAGTAATAAATGTTTTTCTTTTGCATATATTCATTATATCTATAATTATATGAATCTAATGCTGCTTCTTCATAAGCTAAAGTAGTATCTTTGATACCAAGTTCTTTAGCTAACCATTTAGTAAATGGAGGATTAAGAATTAAAAGTGGACCTATAACATATGTTGCCATAAAATTATTAATTCTAACTCCTTCTTCCATAGTATCTGGATTTAATCCACAAGATCTAACTGTTTCAAATAAAGGATTTAATTTCTTTTTAGTATATGAATGAGTAAATTGACTCTTAAATCCTACTATATTTATATCTTCAAATTTTCCAACATATAAAGAATTAAATCTATGCATCATATCTCTTTTAGCAGTAGTGTCATATAAACCTAAACATTTAATAACTCTTTTATCTTCACAAAGAATTTCTTTCCCAAATATTTCAAAAGCATTACCTGTTATTAAGAAATGAACATTTTCATTAATAAGTTCTTCAATTCTTTTCTTATATTTAGATAACTTTTCAATAACTAATTCTTGATTATGTTCAGTCATAGTACCCATATATATAAGAGCAGGTTTATGTTTTAAAAAATATGGTTCATCTGTTAATTTAGTTTCAATAATTTCTAAATCTTTAAATGATTTTTTTAAATATCTAATATTAGCTAAATCACCATAAAGGTTACATACTTCTGGAAATAAAACTTCAACTTTCATTATTTTCCCTCCTTTATGATTTTAACTATTTTATCTCTAACTTTAGTTGCTAAATCTATATTATCTGTTCCATATAATAAATAGATTACATCACCTTTATTATATTCAAGTAAATCTGGTGAATCTAATTCAAAATGAGTATCTAAAACATTTTCTTCTTTAACACCAGCAAGTAATAATCTTAATTTATAATCTTTAAATCTAGGACCTGTTACTACTATTTTTTCAATATCAGGTTTATTTAGAAATTCAAAATCACAATCATATAGCCAACATACATTTTCAGACCATACTTTTTCATCACTCATGTTATTCATCATAAGAATGAATTTTTTATTACCTTCAGTATGTACTGCATAATCAAATGCTCTTGAACTACCTAAAGCATTTCTATCTTTAGAAAGTAACATTATAACTTTAACACCATTTACTTCAGTAACATTATATCTACTTTTAACTATTTCAATTTTATGTAATAATTCATCTACTTTTTTAGGAGTATATCCCATATCACGAAGTAGTGCTACTGTACAAACAACATTATATATATTAAATACACTATCATTTAATATTCTATAATTATGTGTCCCTTCATGATCTTTAATATCAATAGTCATTTTCTTTAAATCAACATTTTTACCTTGATAATCAGCATTAGGAGATTTAAATCCACAATTAGGACAATAAGCATTTCCTATATGATGATATCTTAAATAATTATATTTTAATTTATAACTACATTTAGGACATATTTGCATATCATTAATTAAGTTAATACATTCAGTAACATCAGTTTTCATTTTATCTATTCCATAATAAATTCTTTTATTATTTGGAGAAACCATATCACTAATTAAATCTTCTGCATTTAATATAAGAGTAGTTTCTTTAGGAATATTTTTAGATAATACATTACTTATAAATTCTGGATGCCCATTTCTCATAATTGAATCTCTTGTAAGATTAGTTATAAGTAAATAAGTTGGTGTTACATGTGGATATATTCTAACAGCACTTCTTTCATCAATTTCAAATGTTGCTATTTCATATTTCTCTTTATTAAAAATATTAACACCATTTATAAGAGCAGTAGATATTCCTGTATCAGTATTAGAACCAAGTCTATTATCAAGAACATGTCTTCCATCTGCATTTAGTGTATCTGCTATTAAATTATTAACAGTAGTTTTTCCATTAGTACCAGTAACACCTATAATAGTTTTAGGTTTACTAATATGTCTTAGAAAAGTAGGGCATATTTTTAGTGCTAATCTTCCGGGAAAATTAGTACCATTATGTCCTGTTAATTTAAGAGCAATAATAGATAATTTTGATATCCATAGTGCTATAAAAAATCTAATTTTATTCATTTAAGTCACTTCCTTATATCTATTTTATCATAATTGATAAAAGTTAGTATAGAAAATTATGATTTGCCTTTTATAATAAATATTAGTATAATATTTTTGAGAGGTGGAAATATGATCGGTGTATATGATTATACAGTAATACTTACATACCTTGGATTTGCATCAGGTGTATTTGGAATAATAAGTGCTTGTGAAGGAAAAATATTTTTATCTGTAATATGCTTAATGTTTGCAGGTTTATGCGATATGTTTGATGGCAAAGTAGCAAGAACAAAAAAGAAAAGAACAATAGAAGAAAGACATTTTGGTATACAATTAGATAGTTTATCTGATCTAGTTTGTTTTGGTATATTACCAGCTATGATAGGATATAAAATAGGTCTTGATAAAACTATTTTAATGCCACTTTTAATATTCTTTCCATTAGCAGGACTAATTAGATTAGCTTGGTTTAATGTACTTGAAATAACTAGAAATAGTACTTCACCAGTTAAAACATATACTGGATTACCAATTACATCATCAGCATTAATATTTCCATTTATTTATATATTTAAAAAATTACTTGGCAAATATTTTGTATTAGTATATGGTATAACTTTATTAGTAGTAGGAATCTTATTTATTAGTAAAATTAAAATTAAAAAACCAGATACTAAAACAATGATATTATTTATTATTGCTGGAGTAGTTGAAATATTATTAATTATTACGGTGAAGAGAATGTTATGAAATATATAGCTAGAGAAAGAAATAGTGAAGAAAATATAATTACAGAGTCACCAAAGGCTCTTAATTTTTTTTATGGAAATTTTTTAGGAAGAATAATTTTAAGATTATTTATATCTAAACCTATTTCTAATTTAGTTGCTATATATATGAATAGTAGATTATCTAAACATAAAATAAAAAAATTTGTTAATAAGAATGATATAAATCTATTTGAATATGATGATAGAAAATATGTTTCATATAATGATTTTTTTACTAGAAAAGTACTAAGTGAAAAAAGACCTATTAATACAACAAAAGGAGTACTAATAAGTCCATGTGATTCAAAACTCTTAGCATATAAAATAGAAGATGATTTAACTTTAAATATTAAAGGTTCTTATTACAGTATAGATACATTAGTAGAAAAAAATATAATGGAAGAATATAGGGGAGGACTTGCTTTAGTATTCAGATTATCTACAGATAATTATCATAGATATTGTTATATAGATAGTGGTAGTAAAGGAAAAAATTTTCATATTAAAGGAGTTTATCATACTGTTCAACCAATATGTTTAAATCATTATAATTTTTATAAAACTAATAATAGAGAATGGACTATTTTAAATACTAATAATTTTGGAAAAGTTATTGATGTTGAAGTAGGAGCTTTATGTGTTGGTAGAATTAAAAATAATCATGAAACTTATATATTTAAAAAAGGCGAAGAAAAAGGATATTTTGAATTTGGTGGATCTACTATAGTTTTATTATTTAAAAAGAATGTAGTTAAACTAGATGAGGATATTGTTAAAAACTCTCAAGAAAACATAGAAACTATTGTTAAATATGGTGAAAGAATAGGTAAAAGTAGATTCTTTACTAGAATAATTAATAAAATAATTGGAAATTAAAAAAAATATAGAAAAAATCTAGTCAAAACCCACTATTTATGATATTATGTATATAATAGTAGGTGAAGGTAATGAGGAACAATTTATTTAAGAAATTTTTTGTGTGTTTGGCATTCTTTTTAGGATGCTTTTTTGCATTTAATATTACATTAAATGCTAGTGTTATTAGTAGTGATTACAAGTCTTTAATAACTAATATTAGTGATGTTAAAGAAATATATTTCACAAGTAATACTGTAGTGCCTGATGGGGCAATAGTTATTGATGTATCTGCAAATAATGATGATTCAGTATTTGCTTATACAACTCAAGATTTAGTTGATAACAAATATATTTTATATATTTGTAGTTCAAATCCTATAGAATTACCAGCTGATTCATATGGGTTCTTTTCTGAACTAAGTAGTTTAGAACTAATAGATTTTGATAATTTTAGTGCTTCAAGTGCACAAAATGTAAGTTATATGTTTTATGGTAATCCTAATTTATATGAATTAGATTTAACAAATTGGGATATATCTCAAATAGATTTTGATGAAGCATTTGCCTTCTTCAATACTAATATTGAAGTAGTTACTCTTCCAGCAGGAAGTAACATTAAATTACCAGATGGTGTTTGGACAAATGATAGTACTCAAGTTAAATATAAAAGTGAAAATATTGTTCCTACCGCAACAACAACTTATGTTAAATCAGTATACACAATGGGTGTTAAAAATAATACTTTATATATAAGTAATTATCCAATTCCAGATGTTCCTGAAGAGGATAATTTAGTTTATCCAGAAGGTACACCAATAATTAGTACTTTTTATGAACACTACGGCTATTCAGCATCTGATGATATAATATCAAGTATTACAAAAATTGTAGTAGGCGGTGTTGGTAGTAACGATACTGTTGATTTAATAAGTATGAACATGATGTTCTATTATTTTACGTATGTAGAAGAAATAGATTTTGCAGATATATCAACATCTAATTTAGTAGATTTATATGGAGCATTTGCATATACACCAAAATTAACATCTTTAGATTTATCAGATATTAATACAAGTCATATAGAAAATTATACAGATTATTTGACAAGGTGTGGTGTTACTACTATTACAGTAGGAGCTAATTGGTACATACCATTTGGATCAGGTTCATGGAGAAATACTAATGGGGATGTTTATGATTATGATGAAATACCTTCTAATGTAGCTGATACTTATACAAAAGTATTAAATTATTGGGGATTAAATACAACTACTCATACATTCTATATTAGTGGAATTGAAAGAAATGATGATTTACATGGTGTATTTGATTTATATGAAGATACAGTAAATGATGTACTTACACAATATGATGATCCAGATAATGGTTATCCAACTGTTACAAAGGTTGTAGTAGGTACTTCTTCTACAGATATAATTGCACCAGTTACAATGCGAGGTTGGTTCCAAAATTTAGATGAATTAACAACTGTTGATTTTACATATTTAAATACATCAGGTGTATTATATATGAATAATTTATTCAGCGGTTGTTCAAGTTTAGAATCATTAGTATTAAGTAATTTTGATACATCAAATGTTTTATCGATGTATGGTATGTTTTCTGGTTGTTCTTCATTAACATCATTAAATATTAATAATTTTAATACAGAAAATGTAAGAGATATGGGAAGAATGTTTGCTGGATGTAGTTCATTAACAACAATAAATGTAGGAAGCTTTAATACACATTTTGTAGAAGATATGTCTGGAATGTTTAATGGATGTGAATCATTAACATCATTAAATCTAAATAATTTTGATACAACAAATGTATTTGATATGGACTATATGTTTGCATATTGTAGTTCATTAACAACATTAAATTTAAATAGTTTTATTACATCTCAAGTTGAAGATATGTCTAATATGTTTGAAGGATGTGAATCATTAACAGCATTAAATTTAAGTAGTTTTACTACACCAGAAGTTACTGATATGAATAGTATGTTTGATGGATGTTTATCATTAACAACATTAGATTTAAGTGGATTTAATACTGAAAAGGTAACTAATATGTCATATATGTTTAATGGATGTAGTAAACTATCAGTATTAAATTTAAATGGATGGAATACATCATCAGTTACAAGTATGAGATATATGTTTAACGGATGTGTTAAATTAACAAGTATTGATCTTAGTGGATTCTTTACTGAAGAAGTATATGATTTTTCAAGAATGTTCTATAATTCAGGATTTGTTAATTTAGATATTAGTACATTTAATTCTGAAACAGCACATTATTATGAAGATTTTATTCCTGATACATTAAAGACTATTAAAATAGGCACTAATTGGAATGTTGGATTATGTTCAGGTTCTTGGAAAAATACAGCAGGTGAAGTATTTACATATAATAACCTACCTTTAAATACAGCTGATACTTATACAAGAGCATCATTATTCTGGGGAATTAATTATGACAATAGAACATTATATATAAGTAATGATGTAGTAGATGTTGGAGATAATTCTATTCATGGAATTATGAATTTAGATGGAAGTTTAGGACCTAATGGAACAGATGATTATACTCCTTGGTTAGATGTTGAATTTTATGGTGGAGATACTTATATATACAATAATGGGCAAGTAGAGAATGTAGTAGTAGGAACTTCTTCTTCAGATATAGTAAGACCAACTTATATGTCTTATTGGTTTGCCCATTTACCATTTGCTACTAATTATGACTTCACATATTTAGATACATCAAATGTATTAAGTATGGATTACTTATTTGATGGAAATGTTGATATTCAAACATTAGATTTAAGTAGTTTTAACACATCAAAAGTAACAAAAATGAACCATATGTTTAGTGGTTGTCAAAATCTTAGAAATTTAAATTTAAGTAGTTTTGATACATCAAAAGTAAGAACTATTGAATATATGTTTGAAAATACATATTTATTAGAAACATTAGATATTAGTAACTTCAATTTAGGAAGTGTAGTATTAAAAGATGGCATTTTTGATAATTCTGGAATTAAGCAAATAAAAGTAAGTAATACATTTAATGGTATTAATTTACCAGTAGGTGATTATGAAGATTTAGCAACTGGAATTTTATATGCATATGATGAAATACCTTCAAATCATGCAGCAACTTATAAAATGAAAGTATTATATTATGCTGTTAGTGATGGTGTTTTAAGAATAAATGATTATGAAATGACAGGAGATCTTGTTGGTACTGCATCAGCAAGAGGAACAAATAATCCATGGGTAGTAGCAAGTGACTTTATTACTAGTGTAGTTGTTGGTTCAGAAGGCCATGTTATTAAACCTGAATCAACTGCATCTTGGTTTGAAGGATTATATAAAGCTACATCATTTGATTTAAGATATTTAGATACATCAAATGTTACAGATATGACTGGTATGTTCGCTGTATGTGGTTTTCAAACTATTGATTTAAGTAACTTAAATACATCAAAAGTAATAAGTATGGGAGCAATGTTTGAAGGATGCGATGAACTAGTATCAATTGATTTAAGTAGTTTTGATTTTAGTAAAGTAGAAAATATGGAACTTATGTTTCATGATTGTGTAAAATTGAAAAATATTAATTTCGGAACTCCAAATACAAGCTCTTTAACTGATATGTATGCCTTATTTGCTGGTTGTTCTTCATTAGAAAAAATAGACTTAAGTAAATTTAATACTTCTAATGTAATAAGCATGTACTCTACATTCAGTGGTGCTACTTCATTAAAAGAAATTGATTTAAGAAATCTAGATCTTAGTAAACTTGAAGATTCTGGTGGTATTTTCCATCGTTGTGATAATTTAGAAGTAGTAAGAGTTAATGACTTAGATGTTTTCAAACTTGCAGATAATGATTATGATGATCCATTAGAAATATTTGGAAATAGTCCAAAAGCAACAATACTTATTTCAAAAGCTAAAAATAAAGATATTAGTTATTCAAAATCTGATCTACCATTATTTAACGAACAAGAACAAGCTAAAACAGGGATAATTAAAACAGGTGATAAAGTTAAAATAATAGTAGGGGATGGAGAATCAACAGGATATATAAATATAGTAGTTGTTGGTGATGCTAATAAAGATGGAAAAATTGATATTAGCGATGTTATGAAAGTAGCAACACATACTATTAAAAAGAATGTTTTAAAAACAAATATTGAAAAGATAGCAGCAGATGTTGTTAGAAGTAGTAATTCTAGTGTTACAAATGTTCAAGATAAAGATATTAACATTAGTGATATTATGAAAATAGCAACATACAGTATCAAAGGAGGAGAATTATAATGAAAAGGGATTTAAAAAATAAAATAATGTTTTTGCTAATAACAATTGTATTTATGTTACCTTTTGTTGTTAATGCAGCAACATTTAAACCATCTATGAGCTGTCCTAGTACTGCTGATCCTGGTGCAGAAATCTCTTGTAAAATAACAGCTACTATTGATGATACAATTACTGGAATTCAAGGTGTATTTAGTTGCGGAGGAGCAACTTGTACTGGATTTGAAAAAGGTAAAATGAATTTCTATAGTGCTGATAAAGATGGATTCGTAGCAGGAGAAACTGGTGGTATATCAGCTGCTGTTGGATCAACAAGTGTAACAGTTGGTACACTTAAAGTTAAATTACCAGAAGGAGTATCAGGAACTTATACTATTACAGTAAAAGAAGTTGCAGCAACAGATGTAAATTATAGTACTATTGATGCATCAAATCTTACACAAACTGTAACAGCAAAAGTTAAATCAAATGATGCTTCTCTTAAGAGTTTAAGTGTTGAAGGTATGACATTAGGTCCTAACTTCTCACCAACAAATTATGATTATCAGTTAATGGAAACTGATAAAGCTTCAATAACAATTACTGCAGTAGCAAATGATGGCGGAGCTAAAATATCAGGTGCTGGAACAGTTAATTTAAAATATGGTAGTAATACAATTACTATTAAAGTAACCTCTGAAGCAGGAAATTCACAAGAATATAAAATTAAAGTTACTAGAACAGATACTAGAGATACTGTTAATACTTTAAAATCATTAGTAGTTAAAGATTATACAATATCTCCAGAATTTAAAACTGAAACTAAAACATATTCTTTAACTGTTGAACCAACTGTATCAAAAGTTGTAATTGGAGCAGAATTAACAAGTGATAAATCATCATTTGTTAAGAACTTTGGACCAAGAACAGTATCATTAAAATATGGTAAAAATGCTATTCAAGTAAAAGTAAAAGCTGAAAATGAAAAAGAAAATGTTTATACAATTAATATAACTAGAACTGATGATAGAGATTCAAATAATTTCTTAAGTAGTATTAGTTTAAGTGACGGAAACATTAACTTTGATAAGAATACAACTAGTTATACAGTAAATGTAGATACAAGTGTTAAAGAAATAACTATTTCAGCTGTTGCTGAAAGTAGTAAAGCTAAAGTAACAGGTTCAGGAACAAAAACTTTAAAAGATGGAACTAATAAATTTGAAATATCTGTTAAAGCAGAAAATGAAACTGTTAAAAAATATGTAGTTATAGTTAATAGAGGAGCAAGTACAAAACCTGCTGAAGATACAAATAAAACAGAAGAAACAAATGCTACTACTACTCCAGAATATCTAAAATCTATAATTATTAAAAATCATGACTTTACTTTTGATCCTAATATATTTGAATATGATATTACAATAGGAGCAGGTGAAGATAAATTAGATATCTTATATCAATCAGGTGATGGATATGAAACTACTATTGAAGGAAATGAGAACTTAAAGAATGGTTCTGTTGTTAAATTAATAGTAGAAAAAGATGGAGATGTAAAAGTTTACTCATTCAAAATTAAAGTAAAAGAAGAAGAGAAAAAAGGTGGCAATTTATTATTATATATTGCTATTGGAGCTCTAGCATTAGTAGTTTTAGGATTACTATTAGCTATATTTACTAAAAAGAAACCAACTCCTGAAGAAGTTGTAAGAGATAAATTTGTAACAGAGCCACAATCATTTCACAACGAAAGAACAATAACTGAAGGTGTGAATGGGGCATATGTTACAGGATCTATGATTTCACAAGTTGAAAAACCAAATAGTATGAGTGATATGGGGCCAAGTGCAGCACCTGCACCAGCAGAACCAGTTGTAGCACCAGAGCCAGCCCCAATGGAGCCAATGCCAATAAATGGTCCAGTAACTAATGAAGTAGCAGGAGATTTTACTCCTAATCAATCAGTTAGTTTAGAACAAACTCCAAGTGCTAATAATACTCAATCATTTTCAATGAGTGATCCAAATAACATGCAATAAAAAAATGACTTGAAAAAGTCATTTTTTATTTATATATTGGTGACCCATATGGGATTTGAACCCATGAATGTCGCCTTGAGAGGGCGATGTGTTAACCATTTCACCAATGGGCCATTTGCATATAAAACTATACCATTTTTTAAGAAATAATACAAGTCTTAAAATAATGTACTTTTTTTTAATTTTTTGATATAATTTATATTAGGAATAAGAAAATAGGGTGATAGTATGAACATTGATGATTTAAAACTTCCAGGTACAGATACAAGTGTAAGTGAAAGTCCAGTACAAGCAAGTCCTGCTCCAATGGGACCAACTCCTGTGGCTCCAGCTACACCAAGTACTCAAGAATTACCTGATGTTAGTGATGTAATTGCTGCTGAGCAATCTGCTCCAGTATCTAATGTAGCTCCAGCACCAGTTGCAGGGCCACAAATGACACCGTTTGCACAATCTGCTCCAGTTACACCATCAGCACCATCACCTGTTCAAACTACACAAACTGAAGTTGCTAAAAGTTATACTCCAGTGGATCAAGTAGTTCCAAAAGAATCTGAAACTATTGTTCCACCAATTCCAGTACCACAAGCAGCATCAGTTCCACCTCCAGCACCTGAGCCAACAGCTGTGGATCCAAATTTACCACCGCCTCCAGCTCCAGTTGCAGTTCCTGTTAATAATGGGGGAGTTACAGTAGTAAATACTACTAGAACTAAAAGTGGAAGTAATTTAATTTTAGTAATCTTAGCTTTATTATTAGTTTTATTTGTTATTAATATAGATACAGTAATATCTTTTGTACAAAAGAATATTATTCAAACTAATCCAATATCACCTGGAAATACTAATAACAATAATTTAGTAGATGGATTTATTAAAATCTATGATACTAATGCTGATTATACAACTAATGATATTAGATTCTATAATTTTAGAAAAAGTGGTGATAATAAACTACTAATTAATTATTCTTCTGAAAAGAATCATTCAAATGTAGCGGACTTAAAACTATTTATTGAAATATATAGTTCTAAGAAAGAATTATTAACTAAAGAACAATTTATCGTTGAATCTATTGCTAATAGTGTAGCAGGAGTACCATATATGATTGATGTTACTGATCAAATATATGATTTAGCATTCTATGCTAAGATTGTTACATATAGTGAAGAAGATTTAAAGAAACAAACTACAGCAACATGTACATATAATAATTCAACTGATAATTATTTAGTAGAATATAAAACTATTTATAGTTTTACAAATAATGAATTAACTGGATATGAAGTAAATAAGAAAGTAGAAAAATTGCATGAGAATAAAGCAACTACTAGTGCAATCGCAGTAATAGAAAAAGAAAGAGATGATGTTGCTAGATTTGAAATACCATTTACTTATGCAAATAATACTTTAAATTATAAAGTTGATTTAAATAATGTAAATGAAGGTTATATTCCATTATATAGTAAAGGAACTACTCCAGCTATTGTTAAAATAAATGATACTGAAAAGAAATGGATATGTGAATAATGGATAATTTACTAATAGGGGATTTTTCGGGACCACTTGATTTATTGCTCCATCTTATAAAAAAATCTAAGATGGAGATTTTTGATATAGAAATTTCTGAAATAACTAAAGAATATTTAAAATATTTAGAAAGTATGAGAGAAATTAATCTTGATATAGCAAGTGAGTATTTAGTAATGGCTTCTGAGTTAATTGAAATTAAAAGTAAAAAATTACTCCCTAATAGTGAAGAAGATGAAAATGATGATAATGAATATGTTAATTCAGAAGAAGCTTTAAAGAAAAGATTGCTTGAATATCAAAAATATAAAGAAAGTACTAATGTATTTAGAGATTTAGAACATAATAGATCATCTTATTATACTAAGACACCTGAAGCTATTAAGAATTATACTGATGAAGAAATTAAAAATGATGGTAGTGTAGATATGTATGATTTATTAGATGCATTCCAAAGATTATTAGATAGACAAAAGTATTCTAAGCCTGTTAATACAAAAATTGCTAGAAAAGAGTTGTCTGTTAAAGAAAGAGTTGTTAAAATAAGAGAGATATTAAAAACAAAGAAAAAACTTAATTTTGTAGAATTGTTTGATGATTTTAGTAAACCTTATGTAGTGGTAACATTCTTATCAATACTTGAAATGACTAAAAATAAAGAAATAATTCTAAGACAAGAAAATAATTTTTCTGATATATATTTAGAAAGAGTGGATTAAAGTGAACAAGAAAGCAATACTAGAAGGAATATTATTTATTGTTGGTGATGAAGGTACTACAATAGATGAAATAAGTAAAATATTAGAAGTTAGTGATGAAGAAGTTAAGAAATTATTAATGGAACTTAAAAAAGATTATGAAAGTAATGAAAGAGGACTTAGAATATCTTATTTAGGTAATGCATTTAAATTAACAACTAAAGAAGAACATAAAGAATATTATGAAAAATTAGTTACTAATTCTAGAACAACTAATCTTTCAACAGCAGCTTTAGAAGTACTTGCAGTAATAGCATATAATGAACCTATTACTAGATTACAAATTGATGAAATAAGAGGAGTTAATTCTTCTCAAATAGTTAGAAAACTATTAGCATTTGGTCTTATAAAAGTATGTGGTAAACAAGATAGTATAGGAAAACCAAATCTATATAAAACAACTAATGAATTCTTAGATTATTTTGGTTTATCTTCTAAAGATGATTTACCAGATATTATTTATGAAGATAGAGAAGAAAATGATAATGGAGATTTATATGAATCTACATATAAAGAAATACATGAAAAAAATAATTAGTTTATCTAATTATTTTTTAATGATTAAATCTTTAAAAAAGTACAATAATAATGTATAATTTGTATTAAAGAAGGGATGGTATTTATGAAAAAAATATTTAAATATTTAATTGTATTTTGTTGTTTATTTTTATTAGTGGGTTGTAATGAAGATAAGTATGTTAATTATAAAACTGAGGAAAGTCCAAATGGAACAGTTTATATAATTGGAGAAGATAAATATATAGAAACTAATGAAACAACAAATTTAGTTAAAATAGATGTTAATAAATATGGAATAATAATAGCAGAATTATATCCTGAAATAGCACCTATAACAGTTGCTAATTTTCAAAAACTTGTTAATCAAAAATTCTATGATAATTTAATATTCCATAGAGTTATTCAAAACTTTATGATTCAAACAGGAGATCCAACTGGAACAGGTAATGGTGGAAGTAATGAAACTATTACAGGAGAATTTGCTTTAAATGATATAACTAATGATTTATCTCATACTAGAGGAGTATTATCTATGGCAAGAAAAGGTGGTGTAGTTGAAACAGAAGAAACTGTTAATTCAGCTAGTTCACAATTCTTCATTGTTCATAAAAATAGTCCACATTTAGATGGAAGTTATGCTGGATTTGGAAAAGTAATACATGGATTAGATGTAGTAGATAAAATTGCTAATGTACCTACAGATGAAAATGATAAACCAATCCGTAATCAAACTATGAAAAGTATTAGATTTGTAAAAGAAGTAGAAAAATAAAGAAGGTGATTAGATGGAAATACTAGATGGTAAAAATTTAAGTGCTAAAATTAAAGATGAAATATTAGCAGGTGCTTCATCATATAAAAAAACACCAGTTTTAGCAGTAATAACAATTGGTGATAATGAAGCAAGTAAGATATATGTTAATAATAAAAGAAAAGCATGTGAATATGTTGGTATGAGTTTATTACATATATGTTATAAAGATAGTGATAGTGAAGAAAAAGTAATTAAAAAGATTAAAGAACTTAATAAAGATGATAGTATTAATGGAATAATTATTCAATTACCTGTACCTGATAATTTTAATAAAGAGAAATTAGTTAATGCAGTTAGTGCTGAAAAAGATGTAGATGGTTTAGGATTTTTAACACAAGGAGAATTATTTAATGGTAAACCAAGTTTTATTCCATGCACACCTAAAGGTATATTAGAAATATTAGATTATTATAAGATTGGTTTAGAAGGTAAACATGTAGTAGTAGTTGGTAGAAGTAATTTAGTTGGTAAATCTATTATGATTGAATGTTTAAATAGAAATGCTACATGTACTATATGTCATTCTAAAACAAAGAATTTAGAGGAATATACTAAACAAGCAGATATTTTAATTGTTGCTATTGGTAAGAAACATACGATAGATAAAACTATGATTAAAGATGGAGTAGTAATTATAGATGTTGGTATTAGTAGAGAAGATGGGCATTTATATGGAGATGTTAATCCTAATGTAGAAGAAAAGTGTTCATATTTAACTCCTGTTCCTGGGGGAGTAGGACCTATGACAGTGGCAATGCTTCTTAAAAATACTTTAATAGCATATAAAAGACAAAATGGTATAGAAGATGAATAATGAAGTTATTGAAAGAAGTATAATTAAAACATATAGAAAAGAAATATGGGCTAGATTTGTTAAAGGAATTAAAGAATTTAATTTAATTGAAGAAGGAGACAAAATAGCGGTATGTATTAGTGGCGGAAAAGATAGTTTTCTTCTTGCTAAATGTATGCAAGAATTTAAAAGACATGGTAAAGTTAATTTTGATATAGTATTCTTGTGTATGAATCCTGGATATAATGAAAAAAATTTAGAATTAATTAAAAGTAATTCTAAATTATTAAATATAGATCTTAATATATTTGAAAGTGATATATTTGATATAGTTTCTAAAGAAATAAAAAGCCCATGTTATTTATGTGCTCGTATGAGAAGAGGAAATCTATATGCGGAAGCTAAGAAACTTGGATGTAATAAAATAGCTTTGGGTCATCATTTTGATGATGTAGTTGAAACAATATTACTTAGTTTATTATATGCTAGTGAATATAAAACAATGATGCCTAAATTACATAGTGATAATTTTGAAGGAATGGAACTTATTAGACCAATGTATTATATAAGAGAACATGATATATTAAGATGGGTTAATTCTAATAAATTAACATTCTTAAATTGTGCATGTAAATTTACTGAAAAATCTGAATATGAAAATAATTCTAAGAGAAAAGAAATGAAAGAACTAATAGCTAAATTAAAAGAAGTTAATCCTGCAGTTGATTATAATATATTTAAATCAACATTTGATATTAATTTAAATACAATACTTGGATATCATAAAGGAGAAGAATATATTTCTTTCTTAGATGATTATGACAAATAAAAAAGCTTACAAATTGTAAGCTTTTTATTTTACTATCTATTGTAGTATTCAACGATTAATGATTCATTGATTTCTGAATTTAATTCTTCACGTTCTGGATATCTTACATAAGTACCAGTTTTCTTTGTTTTATCAACATTTACATATGCTGGAACTGTAATATCCATATTCATACATTCATTAATTACTGGATGGTCTAAAGATGCTTCTTTAACAGAAATAACATTTCCAACTTTAACTCTATAAGATGGAATATTAACTTTCTTACCATCAACTAAGATATGTCCGTGATTAACTAATTGTCTAGCAGCTTTTCTAGTTTTAGCAAA
>JAEEGL015139626.1_pt1 | contig 23492 bp, 20 predicted proteins | sample 9134231 | NCBI WGS metagenome assembly JAEEGL01 (sample SAMN16246548, study PRJNA631951) | gut metagenome | biome: gut microbiome; feature: rumen; material: fiber-attached | host: Bos | place: Iran: Karaj | collected 2018-10
GACGACTGCCAGTGGCAGATTCTTCGTCAGAGGTGAGGTCAGGCGAAACAAGCGATCTCCACGTTGTGGAGGCGCGTCGATTGAGCCTGCGGTGCGAAGAGGAGTAGTAATGATATGACAGACACCGAATATCGGGTGATCTCCGACGGGCGACGCCTGGATGTGCTGCTGAGTGAGGAGACGGGCCTGAGCCGCAGCCGCGTGGCCGCCCTGATGGAGGACAGCCTGTGCGAAGCATGCGGAAAAGCGATCCGGAAAGCCGGAACGAGGATCCCGGCCGGGCAGGAAGTGATCCTGCGGGTCCCGGCGCCGCGGGAAGCGATCCCGCAGGCGGAGGAGATCCCGCTGGAGATCCTTTATGAGGACGCGGACCTGGCAGTCGTGGTCAAACCGCGAGGCATGGTCGTACATCCGGCCGCGGGACATCCGGACGGGACGCTGGTGAACGCGCTGCTCGCGAAGCTGGATACGCTGGGCGGGATCGGCGGCGAATTGCGTCCGGGGATCGTGCACCGGCTGGATAAGGATACGAGCGGACTGATGCTGGTGGCAAAGAACGACGAGACCCAGGCGGAACTGAGCCGGATGCTGAAGGACCGGGAGATCGAAAAGCATTACCGGGCGCTGGCGGAAGGCCGGATGAAGGAGCCGGAAGGGGAGATCGACGCGCCGATCGACCGGAGCAGGAAGGACCGGAAGAAGATGGCGGTCGACCCGGAAGGCCGGCCGGCGGTGACCCGGTGGAAGGTGCTGGAGGAAGGCCGGGACTGCACGCTGCTGGATGTGCGGATCCTGACCGGACGGACGCATCAGATCCGGGTGCACCTGAAGAGTATTCACCATCCGGTATGCGGGGATCCGCTGTACGGGTTTGAGAAGGGGGCGAAGGTTCCCTGCCTGATGCTGCATGCATACAGCCTGGAGTTCCGCCATCCGCGCACGGGCAAAAAAATGACCTTCCAGGCGCCCCTGCCCGGGGATTTCCTGAAAGGTCTGAAAATGAACGGGATTGGCTGATCAGCCGGCAAGCATCTCGGATACTGCACGCGATTCCCTTCTTTTCTTTTACGGATGGATCTCGTCCCGAATCTCTTCGAGGTAACGCGTAAGTGCGTCTTCAACGGTGGGCATGGGCCGGATGCCGGCTTCGGCAAGGCGGGAACCGTCCAGGCGGGAATTCAGCGGACGCCGGGCCGGAGTAGGATACTCGGCGGAAGAGACCGGCAGGACCCGACAGGGGAGGCCGGCCTTTTCCATGATCATGGTGGCAAAGTCAAACCAGGAAATGAAACCCTCGTTGCGTACATGGTAGATGCCGTATTTCTCCGTAGGCAGCAGGTCGCAGATCACGCGGGCCAGGTCCTGGGTATAGGTCGGGGATCCGATCTGGTCGTTGACCACGCGGATCTCCTTCTTTTCCTGTCCCAGGCGGAGCATTGTACGGACGAAATTGCGGCCGTTCTTTCCGAAGACCCAGCTGGTACGAAGGATAAAATAGCGGGTCATCAGGGAACGGACAGCGTCCTCACCCTGGACCTTGCTCATGCCGTAGACATTCTGGGGACCGTAGGGATCATCCACCCGGTAAGGCTGATCGCCGGTGCCTGGGAACACATAGTCGGTCGAGATGAAGACCATCTTCGCGCCGACGCTCAGCGCAGCCCGGACCATGTTCAGGGTGCCCATGCCGTTGACATTGGCGCAGATCTCCGGCTCGGACTCTGCTTTGTCTACGTTGGTATAGGCGGCGCAGTGAACGATGGCGTCGGGATGGTAGTCACGGATGCAGGCCATGACGGCCGGGGCGTCGGTGAGGCTGAAGTCCTGGATGTCGACGCCGCGGGCTTCGATGCCGCGGGCTTCCAGCTGGTGCACGGTGTCCCAGCCCAGCTGTCCGGCATAACCTGTGACGAGTACTTTCATTAGCTGACTCCTCACTCTACAAATTCGTGATAGATCGCGTGGATGGTGGCTTCAAAGTCACTGTCGTTGACGCCGACGATGATGCTCAGCTCACTGGAGCCCTGGTCAATCATCCGCACATTGATGCGGGCGCGGCTCATGGCCTTGAACAGGCGCGCGGCGGTACCGCAGTTATGCACCATGCCGCGGCCGACAGTCGCGATGATGGACATGTTGTCGCTGACGGAAACGCTGCCGCTTTCCTCCACCAGAGCTTCGATCTCCCTGAGTATTTCCACCCGGTGAGGCTCGAGCGCGGGGCTTGAAACGACGACGCACATGCTGTCGATTCCGGTGGGCATATGCTCGAAGGAAACACCGTAGTTCTCGAGGATCTGGAGGACCTTGCGGCCGAAACCGACCTCGCTGTTCATCATGTTCTTTTCCACGGAGATGACGCTGTATCCCTTGTGGCCGGCGATACCGGTGATCGTGGGAACGGAGAGTTCATTCGGTGCGTTCTTGCTGATCATGGTGCCGGGATGATAGGGCTTGTTCGTATTGCGGATGTTGGTGGGGATGCCGGCCCGGTGGACGGGGAACATCGCGTCCTCATGAAGCACGGAGGCGCCCATGTGGCTCAGTTCCCGCAACTCTTTGTAGGTAATGGAGGAGATCTCGGCCGGGCTGTCGATGACCCGCGGATCCGCCATCAGGAAGCCGGAAACATCGGTCCAGTTTTCATAGACGTCGGCATTGACCGCACGGGCGACGAGGGCGCCGGTGATATCGCTGCCGCCGCGGGAGAAGGTGCAGACTTCGCCGTTTTCCTTTGCGCCGTAGAAGCCGGGCACGACGGCGGGCTGTCCGTCGCTCAGGACGGCGGAGAGCTTCTCCTGGGTTTTTTCGTCGTTCAGGGTGCCGTCGTCATGGAAGACAATCCCGTCGGCCGCATCCACGAAACGCCAGCCCAGGTAATCGGCCATCAGCAGCGCACAGAGGTATTCCCCGCGGCTTGCGCACCAGTCCCGGCCTTTGCCGGCGGTGATGCCCTGCTCGACCTCGTCCAGGCGCGCGGCGATATCCACCTTCAGGTGAAGGCCCTGGGCGATGGACAGATAACGGTCGCGGATCTTGATGAACTGGTCGCCGAAGGGCTTCCCTTCCGCGGCGAGGGAATGACAGAGATAGAGCAGATCGGTCACTTTATCGTCTTCCGAAAAGCGCTTTCCGGGAGCACTGGGGACAAGATAACGGCGGGTAGGCTCGAGTTCCAGGATGCTGCGGACCTTGCGGAACTGCTCATCATTGGCCAGGGAACTGCCGCCGAACTTGGTTACGATACATTCAAGCACAGGATATCCTCCATCCATCGTAAATAACAGACCAAATGTTATTCTACCGCCTGAAGGGTTTTTGTGTCAATCATTTTCCGTCGCGCGCGCGGGTTACGGTGATCGCGGTGACCTGCTCCGCACCGCCCTCGCGGAGCGCTTCGGCGCAGCGGGCGAGGGTGGTGCCCGTCGTACGGACGTCATCGATCAGCAGGACGGGGAAGGAGATTTTCTCCAGCGGTTCAAAGGCGCCTTTCAGGTTGGCCCGCCGGCCGCTCATGGAGAGCGTAACCTGGCTTCTGGCCCGGTTGTTCCGGCGCGAAAGGAGCTGACGGCAGGGCAGGGATAACTGACGGGCAACGGCTTGCGCCAGCAGGCGGCCGTGATCGACCGCCCGGTTGCGGTAGCGGGACTCCGGCATGGTGACCCAGGTGACCACGGTATCCGGGGAAAAGGAGAGGGTTTCCGGCAGCGGCAGGACCAGGGATGCAAGTTCCCGGGCGGCGCGGGCTTCCGCGCCGTATTTCAGTCGGTGGATGAGGGTGCGATGGATCCCCGTATGGGGACGCAGCCCCCAGGCGGTGAGGCCGGGAGCCAGTTCCGCCCGGTCCCAGGAAAAGACATAGCCCTGTGCCCGGAGATCCAGGCGGCAGGACGGGCAGAGGGTTTCCCCGTCGGTGATCCGTCCGCAGGCGCAGCACAGCGCGCCTTCCGGCCAGACCGCATCCCGCAGCCAGCCGGCGGCAGCGTGTTCCGCCGGCCCGAACTTCCCGAAGAGCCAGGTTTCAAAAGCGCTCATTGGATCAGCTCCCGCACGTGAAGTGCATCGTTATTCCTGTTCCGCAAACAGATCCACGAACCGGAAGGTCCTGCAGTCCACGAGTCCGCGGTTGGTCAGGCGCAGTTCGGGGAGGCAGGCCAGCGGGATCAGCGCCATGGTCATATAAGGCGAATTGATCACGCAGCCCATTTCCTTCCAGGCATCGCTCAGCCTGCTGACCAGTTCCGCCATCTGCTCGACGGGCAGGTCGTTCATCAGTCCCGCAATCGGCAGCGGAACCAGGGCCAGCACCTTTCCGTCCGCAACGGCGCAGAGACCGCCGCCGCTTTCGATCAATGTATTTGCGGCCAGGGCCATGTCTTCGTCGTTTGTTCCGGCAACGAGCAGGTTGTGCGCGTCGTGGGCAACGGTCTGCGCCATGGCGCCTTTTTTGAAGCCGAAGCCTTTGACGAAGCCGAAGCCAGCGGTTCCGGTCTCGTGATGGCGTTCAAACACGGCCATTTTCATCACATCGGCGGCGGGATCGGCGGAGACGAAGCCGTCCTTCACCCGGAGATCCATGATCCGCTCATAATTACCGACACGGTTGGGAATGATCTCGATCACACGGGTCCGGACGGTTGCCGCGCCTTCGGGTGCGGCGATCCGGAAGGTTTCCGCGGTGATGGGGCGGCCGACGTGCATGGTGTTCCGGACGCAGTCCGGGAAGGCGGGTTTTCCGATCTCCACGGTCATCCGGCCGTTCTCCGCCACCACGACGCCGTCGATGATGGTCCGGGTGATCCGGATATCCTGCAGGTCGCGGAAGAAGACGATATCGGCGCACTTGCCCGGGGCGATGCTGCCCATCTCATGGTCCATGCGAAAACAGGTTGCCGGGTTGATGGTCACGTACTGGATGGCTTTGACAGGATCCAGGCCCTCCCGGATGGCGCAGCGGATGATATGATCCAGGTGGCCGTCGTTGATCAGCGTATCGGGATGGGTGTCGTCTGAGACCAGGCAGGCAAAGCGGTCGTCGATCGAATGGTCCAGGATCGCGCGGATGATCACCGGCATATCATGCCAGGCGCTGCCGTAACGCATGAGCGCATACATGCCGCGGCGCATCTTTTCCAGGACGTCTTCAGCACGGGTGGACTCATGGCAGCAGCGGATGCCGGAGGCGATATACGCATTGAGCCCGGCGCCCGTATCGGGAACGGAATAGTGGCCGGTGATCACCTGGTCCGCTTTCAGGGTTTCGGCCAGTTCCCCGTGGATGCTTTCCTCGGCTCCGAGCACGTTCGGGAAGCTCATCATCTCCCCGAGCCCCATTACGCCGTCCCAGGTCATCATCTCGCGGACTTCCCCGGGGCCGATATGGGATCCGGTATCCTCAAAACCCGCGACGGCGGGTACGCAGGAAGGCACGTTGGACATGGCTTTCAGGGGCGACCGCCGGGCGTCCTCGATCATGGCCCGGACACCGTCCGGACCGCAGACGTTGCAGATCTCATGGGGATCCATGAAGATCCCTGTTGTCCCGTGGGGCACGACGGCGCGGGCGTATTCGCCGACGCTGATCATGGACGATTCGACGTGGATGTGCGCGTCCATGAAACCGGGAGCGATATACTGCCCGGTTGCGTCGATGACCGTTGTCTTTTCACCGATACAGTGGGAGGCGTCGCCGACAAGCGCGATCCGTCCCTCGGCCACGGCCACGTCGATCCCTTCCTGGATCTCGGCGGTGCACACGTTCACGAGCCGGGCGTTGCGGATGACGAGATCGGCTTTCTCTACGCCCATCGCGGTGTTCGCCAGTGTCCGGGTTACCTCATAGAGGGGCTTTTTACAGAATTTGTTCAGCATGGGTGGCAGCCTCCTTTTTCACGGGTTGTTCTCACTTCGCGGTTCGCGGATCCGGGATCAGTCCGGATACTGCTCTGCCAGCGCCCTTGTCTCGACCAGCCGCCGGGAGAGCGTGGTGTATCGGCGGACCACGTGGTCGTTTTCCACCATGCGGCGGATGACTTCCTCCGTGCCGACGAGAACGACGAGGCTCTTCGCGCGGGTCAGGGCGGTATAGAGCAGGTTACGGGTCAGGAGCATCGGGGAACCGCCGGTCACGGGCATGACGATGACCGGGAATTCGCTGCCTTGCGCCTTATGGACGCTGAGGCAGTAGGCCTGCTCAAGGTATTCGAGGTCGCCCGACTCATAGACGACTTCCTTGTCCTCATCGAAAAGGACAGTCAGGGAATGGCTTTCCGGATCCACAGCCGTAATGAAGCCCACATCCCCGTTGAAGATGCCGGCGCCTTCCTCTCCTCCCGGACCAAGCTTGCGCCAGGGGATTTTGTAGTCGTTCCGGGTCTGGATGACCTTGTCCCCGAGCCGGTAGAGGCTCTCACCCCAGCTGAGCTGCGGCTTGTCCGGAGCCGGCGGATTGAGGGCTTCCTGCAGAAGGAGGTTGAGGCTGTTGACGCCGCATTCTCCCTTGCGGGCCGGGGCCAGCACCTGGATATTGCGGACGGAAAGGGTGAAAAGCCGGTCTTCCGGATAGCCGAGGTATGCCGGGAGACGCCGGGTGACCAGCGCCGCGATGCTGCGGGCGGCCTCGGTAACGGACGGTTTGCGCTCGAAGAAGAAGTCCCCGCCCTTTTCATTCAGCACCGGCATTTTGCCGGAATTGATCAGGTGCGCGTTCAGGACGATCCGGCTCTGACCGGACTGGCGGTAGATCTCCGTGAGGCGGATGCAGGGGACCTCACCGCTGTCAAGGATATCGCCGAGGATGTTGCCGGCGCCGACACTGGGCAGCTGATCGGCATCACCGACCAGGATCAGGCGGGTGCCCGGTTCGATCGCCCGGAGCAGGGCGCGCATGAGCGGCAGGTCGATCATGGAGGTCTCGTCGGCGATAACGCAATCCGCTTCGATCGGGTTGTCCTCATTGCGGGAAAAGACTCCCTCGTCCCCGCCGTACTCGAGCAGGCGGTGGATCGTCCGGGCTTCGGTCCCGGTGGCTTCGGTCATGCGCTTGGCGGCGCGGCCGGTTGGCGCGCACAAGACGGTCTCGTTATCGGGGGAAAGGAGCTCCAGGATGCAGTTGATGATCGTGGTCTTGCCGGTACCCGGACCGCCGGTGATGACGAAGACCCCGTTCTCCAGCGCACTGCGGATCGCCTGGCGCTGGGTCGGGGAGAATGTGATGCTCCGGCGCTTTTCAAAGGCTGAGATCGCCCGGACCGCACCGGCATACTTATCCGGCCGGATGGCGGTCATCAGCTCCCGGAGGCGCAGGGCGACCTCCTGCTCTGCCCGCCAGTAGAAGGGCAGGTAGATCCGGCGGTTGTCCGCATCTTCCTCCCCGTCTGACTCACCCTTCAGGGCGCCGGAGATCAGCAGGCCGCGCAGGGCCTGGAAGCACAGGTCGGACGGCACCTGCAAGAGGGACGCAGCGGAAGCGCACAACTCCTTCTCCGGCAGGTAGACATGGCCGGAAGCCGAAGCGGCATCCCGCAGGATATATTTCATGGCACAGCGGATCCGACTGTCGCTTTCCGGCGGAATGCCGAGGGACAGGCCGATCCGGTCCGCGGTTTTGAAGCCGACGCCTTCCAGGTCGTCGCAGAGACGGTAGGGATCCTCCCGGACGATCTCCGGGGTGCGGTCCCCGTAAAACTTGCTGATCTTGACAGCCAGGGCCGGGGAGATGCCGTAGGACTGCAGGAAGACCATCGCCCGGCGGGCACTCTGCTGCTCCAGGAAGCTCTCGGCGATCATCGCGGCGCGCTTTTTGCCGATTCCCTTGACTTCGGTCAGTCGCTCGGGATGCTCGGACAGGATGGTGAGGGTGTCTTCCCCGAAGACCTCGACGATGAGCGTGGCGGTGGAGGGACCGACGCCGTGGATCAGACCGCTGCCGAGGTAGCGCTCGATCCCGAGGAGGGTGGTGGGGACTTTCAGTTCGCAGGCTTTGCAGCCGAACTGCCGCCCATAGGTCCGGTGTTCGATCCATTCGCCGGAGAAAACGGCCTGTTCGCCGGGGGACAGCTCCGGCAGGGAGCCGACCACCGTCAGCTCACTGCGTCCGGAACGGACGGTCACGACGGACCAGCCGTTTTCCGGATTGCGGAAAACGGTGCCAAGGATGGTCGCTTCGAGCTGCTCCATTAGGTAAAACTCCTCAGGGGATTTTCTCCCCGGGGCTTCCGCCCGTTCTTCGCTGAGAAAGAGCCGCCGGTTCTTTCTCCGGGCATTTCGCCCCCCCTCAACCCTTTTCGGCGGGAAAGCTGAAACGCCCCGGTTTTTATGAATGAATACCTTATTTTACCATAGAAAACGGGGATTGTCATTACTGCCGGGGTTTGGTATAATAACCACACATGTACAGAAACAAAGGGGAGTGGCGGAAATGGATATCATGAAGACCCTGCTGATCTACCTGTCGGCGACGATGGCGTTTGCCGTGCAAAGCACATCAGCACCGAAGGAGACGCCCACCCCCTCGCCGGAACCGGTCGCCGTCGTGGAGACGCTCGCGCCGGACGCGGAGGAAACCGGAACCGTCGTGGAATCGACCGCTGCCCCGGCGGAAACATCCGCGGCCGCGGCAACCCAGAAGCCGACCCCGGTGCCGGTGCCGACCATTACGCCCAACATGAAGGGGTACCGCAACCTGGCTATGGGTGCGAAGGGCAAGGAAGTTATCAAGCTGCAGGAAAAGCTGATCGAGATGAAGTACCTGCCGGAGGGCGCCGCGGACGGTGCCTACGGACGGCAGACTTATAATGCGGTCAAGAAGTTCCAGTATTACAACGGCCTGCGGCAGGACGGCATCGCCGGACGAGCGACGCAGACGAACCTGTTCGAGAATCCGGAAGTCGTGCCGAACCCCGAAGCCAGGGACGAGACCCCCGCGCCGGAAGCTACCCCGAACGCCGAATCAATCGGGTCTGCCGCACCGGAAGATACCCCGAACGCCGAGTCAATCGAGGCTGCCGCGGCGGGAGAGAGTACCCCGGAAGACGCCGGAGACGAGAACACCGAAAGCGAACTGACGGCCGTGCCGCCGGAACTGCTGGACCAGTACATGAAGGCGGAGGAAACCGAAAAGGGCGCCGCCGACACGAAGACTGCCGGCAAGCCGACGGAGGAACCGAAAGAAGACGTGACCGAGGCGCCGGCGGAAGAAACGGAAGAACCGGCTGAAGAACCGACGGAGAAACCGACCGATAAGCCGACGGAAGAACCGAAGGAAGAAACGACCGAAGAGCCCGCGAAGGAAACGGAAAAACCGAAGGAAGAAACGACCGAAGAGCCTGCGGAGGAAACGAAGGAACCGGAAGAAGAGCGGGAAGAGATCATTGAGAACGTCGACCTGGATGCCGATGTTTACGAGACCATCATCGGTTCCGTAGCGCTGAACGAAAGCAACGGGCCGCTGGAGTTTGTTGCGACGGAAGACGGCGTGCCGGTGACGGCAAAGCCGAGGCTGATGCAGAACGGCGCGAAGATCCGGGTAAGCCTGGATGACCTGTGCCAGTGTGCGGAAGGCTGGCAGCTGACAGACGACGGCGTCGGTACGATTGTGCTGGAAGCCGCGGGATATACGCTGGCCATCTACAACGAGGAGAACGGCTGCTCGGCGACCGTGGACGGAACGGAAATCCCCATGAAGGACGACGACCTGGACTTCCTGACGGAAGGGCATTTCATCAATGCGGAATTCCTGGCCACGGCCCTGAAGGGCGAGGCGGTCTGGGAGCCTGAAGAGAGTACCCTGATGCTCCGGATCAAGGACAAGGCGGAGGGAGAGACTTCAGACTGATTGGCGGATCCGGTTGGAATATGGCCGGATTGACGTATTGAAAATGTTTCCGGAATCCTGTATCATCTGCATTTGATGCCGGGGGGAGCCCGACAGACTGAGAGACAAGGAGGTGCTTTGCCGTGAAGTCCGTTATGATCCGACTGAGTCTTGTGGAAAACGTCAATAAGTTTGTGAACATCGTATCGCGCTATCCGTTTGAAATGGATCTGCGTGCAGGGCGCCACGTGGTGGATGCCAAGTCGATCCTGGGGATCTTCTCCCTGGATCTGAGCAAACCGATCGCGCTGGAAATCTACAGCGACGACTGCGGGGACCTGATGAAGGACATCGCGCCGTTCATTGCGGAAAACGAGTAAAGACTCAAGAGACTCACGGAGCCTGCTGCTATGGCAGGCTTTTTCCTTTGTGTCCGGAACTCGCCAAAAACCGAACTTTCGGCGAGAAAATGCTTTTAATCATTCGGATTTTGTGGTAAGATACCGGATTGGGGGAATGGCCCCGAAGCATCCGCCGGACAGGCGGGATCAAGGAGATATGAAACATGGACAGGATCCGCCGGAATGAACGCATGACCGCAATGATGAAACTGCTCTCGGGTACGCCGAACAGGATCTTCACGCTGAACAGCTTCTGTGAGCTGTTCGGCTCCGCCAAGTCCACGATGAGCGAGGACGTGGATCTGCTGCAGCAGGTGACGAAGACCTTCGACCTGGGCGAGGTGGAAACGGTGACCGGCGCGGCAGGCGGCGTACGCTACCGGCCGACGGTCAGCCGGGCGAAGGCACGGGCTTATATCGAGGAGCTGTGCGGGAAGCTGAGCGGCAGCGGACGCGTGCTGCCCGGTGATTTCCTGTATTACAGCGATATCCTCAGCACGCCGGAGATCGTGAACCGGATGGGTGAGATCATTGCGACGGAGTATTACGCGGCGGAGCCGGACTTCGTGCTGACGATGGAAACGAAGGGAATCCCGGTGGCCTTTGCGACGGCGAACGCACTGGGAGTGCCGCTGGTGATCGCGCGGCACTTTTCCCGGGTGTATGAAGGATCGGCGGTGAACATCAACTATGTTTCCGGAAGCGGGAATATCGAGACCATGAGCCTGAGCCGCAGGGCGGTGAAGGAGAACCAGCAGGCGCTGATCGTTGACGACTTCCTGAAGGGCGGCGGAACTGCCCGCGGCATGGTCGAGCTGATGAGGGAATTCAATGTGCAGGTGGCCGGGATGGCGTTCGTAATGGCGACGGCCGCTCCGGAGAAAAAGCGGGTATCCGGAGAGAAGGCCCTGATGACGCTGGAGATTACCGCGGGGGAGCCTGCGGAGGCAATCGTCCGGCCGGCGGAGTGGCTGCGCTGATTTGCAAAATGGCAAATCAGCATGATATAATATTATTTCGGTTATCACTTTTATGAGGGAGGGGGGACGCGCGTGTACGATATGCAGCCGCCGCAGCCGGTGCAGATGCCGCAGCCGCCGGAGAACAAGCGGATGAGCGTGCCGCAGGTCATGCTGATCGTACTGGCGCTTGGCTTTGCCGCCTGGTATCTCGTGACGACGCTGACCCCCCAGGCCGCGCCCTATGCCACGATCACTGCGGGTGTGATGGGCGCCCGGTACGAAGGGGACTGCCTCATCGTACGGGACGAGACACCGTTTGATGCGGAAGGTGTGAGCAGCGTCGACTACGTGGCGGAGGAAGGCAGCCTGGTCACCCGGGGGACCACGATCTGCAACGTCTACTCTTCAGGCTTCAGCACAAGGGAAATGACGACGCTGCAGGATTACCGGGACCAGATCAAGGAATACCAGATGAAGCTGCTGAAGGCACAGGTCACGACTGACAGCTATATGGAAAAACTGGAGGCGGACGTCCTGACGCGGGCACGGGAAGTCCGGGAGCTGATCGGCGGCGCGCGCGGCAACATGAACAACCAGGAAACGCTGCTGGCCGCGGCGATCCAGAACCGGCAGAACCGCCTGAAGGAGATGTACAGCGAAGACCAGCGCATGACCCGCCTGTATGACGACGAACTGAGCCAGCTGCAGCGGATCTCCAGCTGGACCAAGCAGTACGGCGCCACAGGCGACGGCCTGGTGAGCTTCTACTCGGACGGATATGAATACGGACTGACGATCACGAACTATGATCAGTTCACACCGAACGAAGTGCGGGCAATGCTGAACGGCAGAAAGCCGACGGACGATCTGGCCGGAAAGGGCAAGACGACGATCTACCGGCTGGTCCGCGACGGGCACTGGATCGTGCTGATGCTGATCCGGGACAGCAACTGGAACCCGATGGAAGGCGCTGTGTACGAACTGAAGCTGGAGAATTTCAAGGACACGATGGTGCAGGCCCGGGTGCTGAGCTTTACCCGGACGGGCGGCGAACTGCTGGTGCGCCTGGATGTGGAGAGCGAAGTGGAACCGGTGCTGTATGTCCGGACCTGTACCGGTGTGCTGGGCGACAGTGTGACGAGCCTGACCGTGCCGGAAAGGGCCCTGTATTACCAGGACAATATGCCGGGTGTGGTCGTGGTGGACGGTGAATACCAGTTCTTCATCCCCGTGAACGTAATGGACAAGCGGGACGGGGTGATCTTCATCTCAGCGATCCAGCAGGGGGTGCTGTATGAAGGCCAGACGGTGAGACTGTTCTGACGAGATTGTTTCGGGAGGTCAAAGGAATGACCCGGGAGGAACTGGAGAGAAGGGTATGCCGGATACGGCAGGAGCTGGAAGAAGCGGCCGGAGACCGCTGGCCCGTGCCGAAGCTGATCGCGGTGACCAAGACCCACAGCGCGGAGGAGATCCTGCCGCTGAAGGAGATCGGGGTCACCGAGATCGGGGAGAACCGGGTGCAGGAACTGAAGGGCAAACTGCCGGAACTGCAGGGGCGCTTCGGGATCCATCTGATCGGCCGGCTGCAGCGGAACAAGGTACGGCAGATCATTCATGACGTATGCATGATCCAGTCGGTGGACAGCGTTCCGCTGGCGGAGGAGATCCACACGCGGGCACGGACCGCCGGAAAGCGGATGGACGTGCTGGTGGAGGTCAGCCCGGCGGGCGAGGAACAGAAGGGCGGCGTTCCGTTCGAAGCGACGGAGGCGTTCCTGAAGGAGATCGCGCCGCTGGAAGGAATCCGGGTGCGCGGCCTGATGGCGGTGATGCCGCTGACGGATGACCGGGAATACCTGGACGGTCTGTTCGCAAAGACACGGGAGCTTTTCGACCGGCTCCGGGATAAGGGCCTGAGCGGGATTGAAATGGAAGAGCTCAGCATGGGAATGAGCGGGGATTATCAGATCGCCGCGGCTCACGGCGCCACGATGGTGAGGGTGGGCAGCGCGATATTTGGGCCCAGGGGGTAAAAAGCCTTCGCTGCGTTCAGGATGACACAAAGGAACCGGGATGACATGGGGAAACAGGGGGATGAACTTAATCAATGGCACTTAAGGATCTGATAACGGATATCATGGGCATGTTCAGCAAGGTTCGGGGCGACGCGACGCGCCGGCCGGACGGAGGGACAAGCCACTACAGTCCGATGCGGAAAAAGACGGATCCCGCGGCGCAGCAGCCCGCGGAGAACATGCAGTATGTCCATACCGGATTTACGGGCATGACGCCGCCTTCCGATTACAGCTTCGGCCAGGGGAACGCAAACGGCGGAACCTGGACGCAGGCGCCTGTCCAGGCGCCCGCACACGGGACGTATTTCGCCTCGAACGCGGGAGCGGATACCGGCATGGGCACGGGTTTCAACCGGGCACGGCAGGATAACATCTCCTACATGCCGGGTTTCGCGCCGGCAAACCGGGAGGCGGGAAATACGCTGCATGTGGAGCACATCATGACCCTGACCGGACTGAAGAGCTGCTATGAAGCGATCGAATGCATGAAGAACGGGGAGACCCTGATCGTCATGCTCGACGCAATCGCCAACGAGAGCGAGAGCATGCGCTGCCAGGATATGCTGGCCGGCGCCGCCTTCACGCTGGGATGCACGGTCCGGCTGCTGAACGGCGCGCGGATCGTCGTGATCGCGCCGGAAGGCGTGCTGATCCTGCCGGAGCAGCAGGGTATGCCGGAAGGGATCCGGCCGCCGGAGATGATGGCGACCCGGATGACGGCGGCTGCGGAAACGCCGCGGCCGGGACGGCGGGAACGCCGGACGGGCAGCAACGCAGCGGACTGGACAGCCGCGCGCAACGGTCAGATGGATAACTATAATCCGTACACCGGTACGTTGCCGGTGGCGGCGGGATCATACGGAAGCTTCGGCGGATACGGCTATTAAACAAGGAGGGGAAAGCACATGGAAAGGGTCACCGCGGATATGATCGCAGAGAAGGAATTCTCCATTGAAAGCAAGGGTTACAACAAGAATGAGGTGGACAATTTCCTCGACGAGATCTGTGAGGAGATGGACCGGCTGAACAACGAGATCTTCGACCTGCGCCAGAAGACGACCATGGTGCGCCCCCAGGCCCCGGCTGAGAGTACTCCGTCCGGCAGCGATGAGAGCCGCTTCCGGGAAATCCTGGAAATGGCGGCTCAGGTTAAGGAAGAAACCATCCGCCGGGCGAAGGAAGACGCGGAAGCGATCCGCGTGAAGGCGGAGACCGAAGCGACCGAGCGCCTGGAAGGCCTGGCGGCGGAGCGGGACAGCCTGAAGACGGAGATCGAGAACCTGAAGCAGACGGCAGCAGACTACCGCCGGAAGTTCGAGGAGCTGCTGCACGCGCAGCAGGATGCGCTGGAGAAGGCGACCGGGCTGTTCTGAGAGTCGGGAGGGATAAGCGATGTTTGGACACAGGGTGGACGGGAAACGGCTGAAGCATCTGGATCCCATCATCCAGATCACACCCTATCTGATGCCGATGCGCTGCGACGCCCAGGTATTCCTGCAGCACAGGGTCGACTATGAAAAGCTGGCGCGCTACATCGCGGAAAAGAACCGCCAGGGTGAGAAGATCACCTTTATGCAGATCATCGTGGCAGGCTATGTCCGTGCGATCAGCCAGAACCCGGCGGTGAACCGCTTCATCTTCAACAAGCAGTACTACGCGCGGAACAACTGCTCCGTTTCCTACGCGGTGCTGAAGGATCCGCAGGATAATGAAAGCCGCGAAACGACAGTCCAGATTTTCTTCGACCTGACAGATACGCTGTTTGATGTACGCGACCGGATGAACGACGCGGTGGAGCAGGCGCGCGCAACGGAGGACGGAGACTTCGTGATCCGGCTGGCCAGCGTGGTGCTGAAACTGCCGGGTCTGCCGACGCTCATCGTGGCCCTGTACAAGCTTCTGGACCGTTACGGGATTGCTCCGAAGTTTATCGTTAAGGGATTGCCGTTCTACAGCGGGATGTTCATCACAAACAACGCGAGTATCGGCCTGAGCCATCCACTGCACCATATCTACAACTTCGGTGATGTGAGCCTGTTCATCGGCATGGGGAACGTCATCAAGGAAGCGACCGTGGACAGCGAGGGGAACACGCGGATGAAACGGTGGCTGCCCCTGGGGCTGACAGCGGACGAACGGGTGTGTTCCGGCGCCCACTACGCGAAGTTCTTCGCGGACGCGACGAAATATTTCTCAAATCCGGAGTTGCTGGAGCAGCCGCCGGAGGAAGTGTTCTTTGATGAGGGCGTGGAATACCACGTGCCGAAGATCAAAAAAGCATAAAGCCCGAAAGGGCTTTTTTGTGTGGAGGTTAGCGATGAAAAAGGCAGAAAAGGCGCCGAGGAAGCGCTCTGTGCTGAAAGGCACGAAAGCAGCAACCGTTCTGGAGATGATTTTTTCACTGATGTCGATCCCCCTGGCCCTGGAATATATCACCAGGGAATACAAGGGGGCGACGAATCTCCTGGAACAGCGGGTTGTGATCATGATGACCTTCTTCGTGATGGCGCTGGCCAGGCTGTTCCGGTCACGGCGGATGCGGCTTACCGGGAAACCGAAAGCAAAATACATCATGCAGCTGGTTTATGCAGGCGTGTTTCTGGTTTGCAGCGTGTTGCCGGCTTTTATCGGCTATGTGAAAGGCCCTGGCCTGATGATGCGGTTTACGGGAAATGTGTCGGAGATCGCAACGGACTACATCGGAGACGTCCGGCAGGCGGTCGGCATCCTGTTCTGGGGCATCCTGATTGTCGGCCGGATCGTGTCGACTGTACGGGATCACCGGTTGCGCAGAGTATTCGTCAACGTGGCGCTGATTATATGTATGGCGGTGTGGTGCCTGACTGCTTTCGCCATCTGCGATCTGAGCGGCACGATGATAGTCGCCGTGGCCATGACGATCGCCGGGATCATGGCAGTGGTGTTTGGCCGGATACATCTGGACGCGCTGGCAAAGATCGTGCGGAAGACCTACGCGCTGGAGATCATCCTGGGCTTGCTGCTGCTGATCGTCGCTTTTTCTTACGTGCTTGAAGCCTGCGAGGACAGCATTCCGACCTTTGAGGACGGGCTGTGGTACTGCTTTGCGATCGTTACAACGATCGGCTTCGGGGATTTCACGGCGACCAGCCTGCTGGGAAGGATCCTGTCGGTCATTCTCGGGGTATACGGAATCATCGTGGTCGCGCTGATCACATCGGTCATCGTCAACTTCTACGGGGAGGTCCGGAGAGAGCCGGATGACGGACCGAAGGATGAGACGGAAGGGAACGGAACGGAAGTGTCCGGCGCAACGGAAAAGGGCGGCTGATCCTGAAATGCACAGGAGATATGATAACGATGCACCGTAATTTCCTCTTTGATCTGGACCAGACGCTGCTGGACTTCCATGCGTCCGAATACAAAGCCCTCGGGATCGTGCTCAGGGAAAACGGCTTTTCGTTTTCCGACGGGATCTACCGGGCGTTTAAAGCTTACAACCAATCCCTCTGGCTGGAGCTGGAAAAAGGGACGATCACCCGGACCGAGCTGTTCACGAAGCGGTTCCTGGATGTGTTCAGCAGGTGTGAGGGGGATGCGTCCCGGCTGGATCCGCTGAAGGTCAACGATGAATTCATCCGGACGATGTCTGTGAATGGCGTGCTGATGGACGGCGCGCTGGAGTTTGTAGAGAAGGTCAAAAAAGAGATCCCCTTCGCCCGGATCTATATCGCTTCCAACGGCGCGACGGTTAACGCAAAGGGGAGAATCGCCTCCACAGGCCTTGACCGGTATATTGACGGTTTGTTTATCAGTGAAGAGATGGGGGTCACAAAACCCGCCGCTGAATTCTTCGACCGCTGCCTGGAGGGGATCGGAGAACCGGGAGCGTCGTGCATCATGATCGGCGATTCGCTGTCCTCGGATATGCTCGGCGCAAAGAATGCCTCGCTGGCTTCGGTTTGGTTCATGCCGTCGGGAGATATCCGGAAGGCCGTGGCAGAATACGGGATCGACTATTGCGCGGCTTCTTTCGATGAACTGTTCGGGATCCTGAAACAGTGGTCGATGGCTTCCGGATAATGTGGTCCGCTGCGGCAGGAACGGTCAGGTGGGGGTCGCTTCGAAATCCTCCGGCTGGCCATTGTTCATGACGACGGTCATATAATCGTACGGGATCTCGATGCGGGCGGCATTCAGCGCGGTGTTGACCCGGCAGTTGACGTCGTCCTTGACGACCTCAGTCGGGCTTTCCGGCTCATAGTAAACGGTGACGGCCATCTCCAGGCCGTTGGACAGGTAACGGATAAAATATACGGGTGAATAGTCCCCGCCGCTCCGCGGAACGGTGAAGGGACTGCTTTTGATTGCGTCCGCAATAAGTTTCTTGACCTGCTCTACATCCGAATAAAGGCCGACGGAGAAGCGGAAATGGATGCTGCGCGTCTTTGTATGATGGCTGAGGTTGGTGATGCGCATGGCGTTTATCTCGCTGTTGGGAACGACGTATTTCAGGGTGTCGATCCCCTTGAGGACGACGTGGCGGATCGTGATATCCTGCACGATGCCTGCGGTGCCGTCCTCCATCTCGATCCGATCGCCGATGTTGAACGGCTTGGTCGCGCTGAGCATGAAGCCGCAGAGCATATCGGAGAGGACCGGTTTGGCTGCGAAGCCGGCGATCGCCGCGAGGACGGCGGTTCCCTGGAAGAGGGAGCTGCCGAAGGACTTGGTGATATCGTTGGACATGATAACCCACATGGCGGCGATGAAGATGATGACGAAGCGGATCACCCTTTCGGTAAAGCGGGCATTGATGCCGTCGAACTTCGAAACCCACCGCTTCGCGATCTTCTTTTCCAGCTTCAGGAGAAAAAAGCAGATGACGACGGCGATTACCAGGTTGATGCCCAGCTTGCCCCAGGAGGAGATGGTCGGGTGTTCTGCAAGAAACTGATTGATTGCTTCCATATCAGCGTCCTCCTAAATTCCTTTCAGCTATCTTTTGTCTTTATCAATAAGTTCCAGGACGATGGTGGACAGGGCGGCGAAGACGAAGATGAACAGGGCCAGCCACAGCCAGTTTTTGACGATGTTCCGGGTTGAGCTCTCGTATTCCGGTTTATAGGCGGCTTCGGCGGTCTTGCGCTGGACAAAGGACTTCACATTCTCTTCGCCGAGGATGTCGAGCATCTCACCGACGGTCATCTTCACGGTGAACGACTTGTCGCGCTGGGCCTGGACCGTCTGGTTGGTCTTCAGGAAGTCCACGATCTCCCCGACGGTGACCGGATCGCTGACCTTCTGGCCGGAAAAGTCCGGGTCTTTCTGCAGTTCGTCCAGGACCGTGCCGAGGGTCGTATCCCCGACCGTCTTTTCCCGAAGGCCTGTCGACGGATCGGCCAGGATCCGGACAATATCGCCCGCGGTCATGGACTTTACGACGACTTTCTCCCGCTTTTCCGCCACGACGGGACTGTCCAGCTTGTCGAGGATCTCCCCGAAGGTGACGGTTCCGCCGATCTCGCTGCCCTTCATGCCGGAGAGCGTGTTCCAGACGGAGGTCATGGGCAGCTCGTTATACCCGCTCTGGGCGGCCAGGGCGCGGATGCCATAATTGGTGATCGTGAAATTGGACAGGGGACGGCTCCACTCAGGCAGCGGGATCACACCGCCGGAGAAGACCAGCTGGAAGATCAGGATAAAGGGCATGATGGTCATGGCTCCGGTGGTGGTATGGGAAATGCTGGACAGGAAAAGGCTCATCATGTCTGCCGCATAGGAAATAAGGAACATCGTCAGGCCGATATCGAAGATCATCCAGGGGGTGATGAGGCCGCTGCCGTATCCCCGTGGGATCGGTACGGACAGCTGGCGGAGGACGAACATGGTCAGCGCTGTCTGGGCGGCGCACAGCATGAACTGATAGATCATATGCGCCGTGACATAGGCGGAGATATGCATGCCCGAGCGGTGCTCCCGCTTGACGATCGGCCGCTCGCGGCAAACGGACTGGATTGAGTTGAAGCAGCCGTTCCACAGGGCGACGCAGGTGAGGGCAAAGGCGCCGATCAGGCTGCCTTCCATGTTGACAAAGAAGCGTCTGCGGATGACCATGCCGACCAGGCCGGCGATGATCGCCGCCATGGGCAGGACCTTCCAGTCACTCTGGTTGATGAAGAAGCGGAGTTGCTTGCCCAGGTAGATAAAGACCTGGTCGAGGCGGCCGGTATGCCGGATCCGGCGGAGCCGGCTTCTTCCGGTTTTATTCTTTTCAGACATGCTGCACCTCCGCGTATTTCATGATGAACTCGTCCGCGCGGCCTTCGCCGCCTTCTTCCTGCCGGTTGACGGCCTTGACGATCTCTTCCATTTTCTCCTTGCCGAAGAAGGCGCGCGCGTCCTCGATGGGGCCGAACCAGGCGAGACGGCCGGTGCGGTTCGCATCCTTGGCGAGGACGATCACGTCGTCGAACAGGTCGATGACCCGGTCCGGCGTATGGGTGATGACGATAATGATCTTGCCCTGGTCCGCAATCTGACGCAGTTGCAGGAAGAGTTCCCGGGCCATGACGCCGTCCAGGCCGCTGTCCGGTTCATCCAGGATGAAGAGGGTCGGATTGGAGATGAACTCCATGGCGATGGACAGACGCTTGCGCTGGCCGCCGGAAAGCTTCACAACCAGGTTGTTTTTGACGGGGGTGAGGCCGAAAATATCCATGACTTCCTCGACCCGTTTCTCCCGCTCCTCATGGGTGAAGGCCGAGGGCAGGCGCAGGGTGGCGGCATCCATGAGGGTGCGGTAGACAGTGTCCGACCCGCGCATCAGGTCCTGCTGGGGAACGAAGCCGATGTCATACTGCATGTCCTTGTATTCCCTGTACATGTTATGGCCGTTCAGTACGACTTCCGCCTTGGCTTTCTCATAGCCGTTGACGGCGTTGATATAGGTGGTTTTGCCGGCGCCGGATCCGCCCAGGAGGAGGACCATATGGCCAGGTTGGATATACATGTGGATATCGCGGAGAAGATATTTCTTCTTAAAAAACTCGGTCGCGGTCCGCTCCTCGAGGTTAACGGTCAGGCCCTGGTCGAGGACAGCCGCCTTCGAACCGGAGAAGTAGGACGTGGCGTCGTTCTTCATCTCGGCGGCGGTCCACAGCGGCTGGTACTTCTTCAGCCAGCCCCAGAGGACGGCGGGGACGCTGTCGAGGAAGAGCCAGAGGAGGATCCAGCGCTTTTTCCGGTCGAAGACCTCGCAGAGACCGAGATACAGCTTGGCGAGATAAATTAACTGGATCAGACCGACAAAAATGGCGGCGATATTGAGAAGGCTGCCCGAACTCGTCTGGCTGTCCGGTGTTGTCAGCAGAACGACCTCATTGATCAGGATCATGATCCCGTGGAGCAGGGCAGCGATCCGGCCTTCCTTCTCCAGTCCGGTTGCTTCGCCCAGTTTGTGCTCCCGCAGGCAGGGAATCAGCGCGTGCCAGGGCGTGAGGCCGCACTTTTTGAAAACGCCCCACATCCCGATGAGATAGAGGAGGTTCAGGATCAGATAAAACGAACTGTTTTCCAGGTCCACCGAAAGGAAAAACAGCGTGAACATGCTCAGAAACCTGACAGGATCCATTTGCTTCACCCCGAAGAATAGATTTATTAATTTATCATACCATAGAATCGGCCGGCAGATATTCGGCGGGATCCTTTTTTCCGGAAAAATGCGGAATTGTTATTAAAATGTAATACTTTTTATCGGGAAGGGCGACACCGTTATTCAGACGAAGCTTTCGGGCCGGTTGAAGAGGGGGATGAAGTCCCTGTCGGCGGAGTCAGGTTCCTGGAGGAAACCGGGGAGGCCGAGAGCCAGCATATGGTCGCGGACGCGGCGGTACTCGCGGTCGGTGATGCGGCGGTCGAGCCCGGGAACGGAAACGCCGTTGCAGGGGATATACTGCCGCATGAGGCTGACCGGAGTACCGGGCGGGAGACTGTCGCGGATCCAGGTCAGGAGGCGGAGGGATTCCCCGGTGAACCCGGGCAGGATCAGGTGGCGGACGAGGGTGCCGCGGCGCATGATTCCGTCCGCATCATATTCCGGTGAGCCGGTCTGGCGGCACATCTCGGCGAGGGCGGCGGAAGCCTGTTCGAAATAGTCCGGGGCGCCGGCGCAGAGGCGGCCGGAGCGGGCGGTGAAATGCTTGAGGTCGGGCAGATAAACGTCGACGACACCGTCGAGGCGGCGGAGGGATTCGACGGTTTCATAACCGGAGGTATTCCAGACCAGGGGAACCGGCGGCTGCCAGAGAGACAGAGTTTCGAGGATCTGCGGAATGAAGGGTGTGGCGGTGATGAAGGAAACCGTGTGCACACCGAGGTCCACCAGGCGCTTCAGGGAATCCGAAAGCTCCGCGGGCGTGAACGGCCTGCCTTCATTGCGGTGGGAAATGCTGCCGTTCTGGCAGTAGACGCAGCGCAGGGTGCAGCCGGAGAAGAAGACGGCTCCGGTGCCGTTGGTGCCGGAGATCGGGGGCTCTTCCCAGTAATGCGGAGCGATCCGGGCGATGAGCATCTCACTGCCCAGGCGGCAGAAACCAAAGTGAGAGGAGCGATCCGCGTTGCACCGACGGGGGCATAGATTGCACTTCATAACGGGTTATCCTTCCGGATCGCGGTACGGCGGGGACGGTTCTTTCGTCCCGCATCCGTGTAACTGCAGGAACCGTCCACTTGTTCCGCAACCCTCGGTCGTTGCCTGGCTTGTCATGGTTCTTTCTGTTTCAGGCCTTTGCCTGTCAGGTATTATAGGATGAAGAGCGTCATTAGGCAAGAAGGGCGGGACTTGTGAGGAGGGCCGGTTTGGACTATAATATATACTGTCTCAGGCTTTGCATGGAGAAGGAGAGATGAGGCTTTGAACAGAAACAACCGTGACGGATTTCTCAACGATACAGATATAAATGCTCAGCGCAGACACCGCCGGCGGGGGACCGGGAGGGACGAAGCGGCGGAAGCGCCTTACCGCAGGCCGGTGCCGCCGGAAACGGAAGAAAAAAAGATCGACTTCCGCAGGCCGGCAGATCCGGAGGAGGAAAAGGTGGACTTCCGCAAGCCGATCATGCCGGTGACGGAAGAACCGAAAGCAGCGGAGCGAGCGGAAGAAGAACCGGCGGACGGGATCACCGGCGGGGATACCCGGCGGCTTGACCTGTCTGAAACAAGCGCCGTGACGAACGACGAGCCGTCGGAAGATGCGATGCAGCGGGCAGACAGCCGCGTGCCGGCCGAAGCGAGGCGGATGGCTGCCGCGCCGTACGGCACGGGACGGCCGGAACCCCGCAGGCCGGGGACCCGCCCGATGGTCGCGCCGCCGAGGCCTGCCGCGGAGAAACCGGCGTGGCAGGAACGGCAGAACGGACGGGCACTGGCAAAGGAACTCCGGAAGCAGTCTGCGGTCGGCTATGCGCCGGGAAGGATGAAGGAAGGGTTTACCAAACAGATCCCCGCGCAGACGGACCTGCGGGAGGAAACCGCGAACAATCGGAATCAGGATTCCTATGAGTACAGCGGGAACCGTGAAGCCAGGGCTTACCTGGAACGACGGGGCCAGCCTTTCCGCGGCGAGACCGCGAAGGAACCGCCGGCACGGCCGGCTTCGCGCGGTCTGAAGCTGCTGGTGGCGGCGCTGCTGATCGCAGGCGCCGTGCTGACGGCACTGCTGGTCCTGAGGAACCGGAACGGCGGAGACCCGGCAATGGGCGCGAATCCGGTCATCAGCTTCGAGGAGGTCAAACCCGAAGGGGCGATGGTCTGCACGGACGTGACCTACTCGGTGAAGACGACGAAGGACGTTGAGAACATCCGCCTGGTAGATCCGGAGGGGAAAGAGATCCGGACAAAGATTGCCAGCGCGGACAATGCAGACGGCAAGGTGTGGATCATCACGCTGGACATGCAGGAGGACTTTGACGGCATCCTGACCCTGGAGGTCACAGGGAAGGACGAAGAATGGAAGACGACGGACCGGAAGTCCTCGAAGCTGGCGGTAAAAGGCGTGCCGGCGGCGACGGCGGGAACGGCGGACGCGCAGCCGGAAGTGACCCTGCCGCCGGAAGCGCAGGAACTGGTGCTTCCCGAAGAAACCGATATGCCGGTGGAGACTGAAACACCGGGGGAGACCGAAGCACCCGGGGACGTGAACACCGAAGATCCTGAAAACACGGACGAAAACGCTGACGCTGAAGGTATCGGGGACGTA
>JAEEGL010466951.1_pt1 | contig 23491 bp, 35 predicted proteins | sample 9134231 | NCBI WGS metagenome assembly JAEEGL01 (sample SAMN16246548, study PRJNA631951) | gut metagenome | biome: gut microbiome; feature: rumen; material: fiber-attached | host: Bos | place: Iran: Karaj | collected 2018-10
CCAGCGATTCGCCGCCGGGTACGTTCGTGTCGCACTCCACCCAGAACCCGCCCTGCGGTTCAAGCCGCTTCGCGTTATAAAGTTCCTTCATCTGCGCGTAAAGCGCGGGGTGATCGGTTTTCACCCATTCAAGCATCTGCGGCTGGCTCACGCCGAAAAGATACTCCGGGTAAAGCTCGCAGTTGCGCAGAAGGGTAGAGAAGGTGCGCGCCGCCTTGCGGCGCGTCTCACGCAGGGGCCACAGCCACGCGAGGTCGATGTGCGCGTGTCCGAGCGCGGTGACGTGAAAACCGCTTTCGCTCTTCTGCGAAAGGAATTTTGCGGTTATTTCCCGCGCTTTCCGTATATCGCGTCCGTAAACGGATATCGCGCTTTCAAAAGTCTCGTTCGCTTCGGCTTTAAGCGCTTCGTCCTCCGTTGCGTCGGCAAGGTGGCGTATCACCTCGAGATCGTAATAAAGCGCGCGCAGTTCTTTGTCGCAGACGCAAAGCTCCGCGCGGTGCAGACAACCGATCTTTTCCTCCGGCGGGTTCTGCCGTTCCGCTTCGCCGAAAAGGTCGTTCGCGCCGCAGTCGAGCCATATTTCAAGCTTTTCTCCGGGCTTCGGCGGTTCTTGCGGGATGCATATCTGCTTCCCGGGCATACCCAGCTCGAAGGAATAAAAGCTGTCCTTGTTCGTAAGCCCTTTGTAAGGCGTGCCGCTTTCGTCGAAAACGCAGGCCTCGCCGCCCACGTCGATGCGGAAAACCGCATAACCCTCGTATTCCGGCACGTCGCAGGTCATTCTCATCCAGGCGCAATCCCACAGATCGCCCCATTTGTCGCCCGGTTCAAGCGTTCTGCGCTCGCCGGACGCGCGTTCGGCATAGGGGACCGGCTCTTTGGTTATATACGCTTCCACGCTCATCCGCGCAATGGGCGTATAGATCTTTTCGAATACCGCGCGAAGCCTTTCGTCCATTTTCTTATCTTCCTTTTTTATTAAATAGTGTTCCGGAACGGCGTTTCAGCGTCAAAGCAGCTTGCCTACCGCGGCGGCGTATTTTTCCGCCTTTGCCTCCGCTTTCTCGGAGCTGTCCGCTTTAACGAGTATATACGCCTTTATCTTCGGCTCGGTGCCGGAGGGACGTATTATCACCGCGGAACCGTCCGCCAGCTCGTAATAAAGCATATCGCTCTGCGGAAGCCCGGTGGGAGCGACTTTGCCGCTTCCGGTCTCGGTGCGGGTACCGGCAAGGTAATCGCGCAGCGCCGCGACCTTTTCGCCGCCGAGCTCTTCGACGCGCGTCCCGCGCAGTTTGGCGGTCTTTTCGCTCATCTGCGCCATCGGGTCCACGCCGGATATCTTGATATTCAGCACTTTTTCGCGGTAATGGCCGTATTCTTCATAGATGGAGTTCAGCGCCTCGAACACGCTCTTGCCGTGCGCCTTGTGCCAGCAAGCCATTTCGGCGCACAGCACGCTCGCGCCAACCGCGTCCTTGTCGCGCGCGTAACCTCCGGCGAGATAGCCCTGGCTTTCCTCATAGCCGAGTATAAAAGTTCTGCTGCCGTCCGCCGCCCATTCTTTTATCTTTTCGCCGATATATTTGAACCCCGTCAGCACGCTCACGTGGGAAACTCCGTTCTTTTCGCATATCGCGTCGAACAGATTGGAGCTCACGACGGATTTCACCGCGCAGGCGTTTTGCGGCAGAATGCCTTTCTCGCGGCGCACTTTAATAACGTAATCTATAAGCAGGGCGCCGATCTGGTTGCCGGAAAGCGCGACGAACTCGCCCTTTTCGTTTTTCAGCGCCAGCCCTATCCTGTCGGCGTCCGGGTCGGTGGCGATTATACAGCCGCAGTCGATCCCTTTTTCGTTAATAAGCTTCACCGCTTCGTCAAAACATTCCCGGTTTTCGGGGTTCGGCGAGGCGACGGTGGGGAAGCTGCCGTCGATCACCATCTGGCTTTCGACGCAGTGCAGATTGTTTATCCCGCTGCGGCGCAGCGCTTCCGGCACCAGCTTGTGCCCCGTCCCGTGTACCGGAGTATATACTATCCCCAGCGAATCGCCGTATTTGCGGGTGTATTCCGGTGCGAGCGAGCAGGCGAGCACCGCTTGCAGGAACGCCTCGTCGCATTCTTTTCCGATAATTTCCAGAAGCCCGCGCTTTTTCGCCTTTTCCGGCGAAATCTTTTTAACGCCTTCGAAAATATCGCATTCCGCGGCGGCTTTGGAGACCTGCGCCGCGTGCTCGGGCGGGAGCTGAGCGCCGTCTTCCCAATAAACCTTATAGCCGTTGTATTCTTTCGGATTGTGCGAAGCGGTAATATTTATCCCCGCGATGCAGTTGTAGTGCATTACGGCGAACGAAAGCTCCGGCGTGGGACGCAGCGAATCGAAGAGATATACCTTTATCCCGTTGGCGCAAAGTACTTCCGCCGCGGTTTCGGCAAACAGCCTCGAATTGTTGCGGCAGTCGTGGCAGATCGCTACGCCGCGCTTCTCGCCGCCGGCGCTTTTCACAAGCTCCGCAAGCCCTTGCGTGGTCTGTCCCACGGTATAAACGTTCATCCTGGAAATGCCAACGTCCATAGTGCTGCGAAGCCCAGCGGTGCCGAAGCTCATCGGGACGGTGAACATGGAAGCGATCGCTTCCTCGTCGCCGCGTATCTCCTCAAGCCGTTTTTTGCTGTTTTCGTCCAGACCGCCGTATGCCAGCCATTTTCCGTATTCTCTGTTCATCGCGTTGCCTTCCTGTTTTATTATATAAAACGAATTTTTGGATTTTTGCGCTTGATATCCGCGCCAAGTTATATTATAATACATTTTGCGCTTTTGTAAATCCCCATATTGCCGTTTATTTCCTTTTTTTGCGTACATTGTGCGTATTGCACAAATTAAATGTGCTTGATAAGGAAAAATTTTACACGCGATTTCCCGGAAATATCTTGCATATTCCTTTATATTATGGTAAAATATCTCCCGCTTGGTGTGCGATGAAGCTATAGATTGCTGCGTTCCGCAGGTAACTATGGCAGAGTATGTCCGGTAATCGGGCGCAGGCTTCGGGCATTTTTTAAGGGTGTTGTGTGAAACGCCCGGCACAGTGTTCCCGCGGTCCTGCCGTCAAATCTACATTATATTTATATTTGGAGGCAAAAAATGGCCAAGAAAGAAAAGATCCGCATCCGTCTCAAATCCTACGATCACACCCTTATCGACAAAGCAGCCGAAAAGATCGTTGAAACCGCAAAGCGCAACGGCGCCACCGTTTCCGGTCCGATCCCGCTTCCCACCGATAAAGAGATCGTCACCATCCTGCGCGCCGTCCACAAATACAAGGACAGCCGCGAACAGTTCGAATACCGCACTCACAAGCGTCTTATCGACATCATAAAGCCCTCCAAGGCGTGCGTCGAAGCGCTTATGAACATCGAACTTCCCGCCGGCGTCGACTTCAACGTCGAGCTGTAAAACCAGTCAAATAAAGGTCACGTTGCCGTAAAGGGCGGCAACCAATAACCTAAGGAGGATAACAAATGAAAAAAGGCATCATCGGCAGAAAGCTCGGTATGACTCAGCTCTTCGATGAAAAGGGCAAGGTCATTCCCGTAACTGTCATCAACGCAGGTCCCTGCGTTGTCGTTCAGAAGAGAACGAACGAAAAGAACGGCTACGAAGCCGTGCAGCTCGGTTTTTCGGACATTCCCGAACGCAAGCTGAACAAACCGGAAAAGGGCGTCTTCGCGAAAGCGCAGGTCTCCTTCAAAAAGTATCTCAAAGAGTTCCGGCTGGATGATTGCTCGTCCCTCAACGTGGGCGACGTCGTCACCGCCGACACCTTCGAGGTAGGCGAAAAAGTGGATATCACCGGCATAACCAAAGGCCGCGGATATTCCGGCGTTATCAAACGCTGGGGCTGCCACAGGTTAAGAATGACCCACGGCACCGGCCCCGTACACCGTCAGGCAGGTTCGATGGGCGCGAACAGCGACCCGTCCCGCATCTTCAAGAACAAGAAGATGGCCGGTCAGTACGGTAACGAGCAGGTTACGATGCTCAACCTCGAGATCGTTAAGATCGATCCGGACAACAACCTCATCGCCGTAAAAGGCGCGGTCCCCGGAGCAAGAGGCGGAATCGTTTACCTCCGCAACACCGTGAAGTAATCGGAAGGAGGAACAGAAATGCCTAACATCAACGTATTGAACATGGAAGGAAAGGTAGTCGGCGAAGCCGAACTTTCCGAAAAGATATTCGCGGCGGAGATCAACAACGCCGCGGTGCACACGGTGGTCAGGGCTTACCTGCTCGCGCAGCGTCAGGGCACCCAGTCCACTTTAACCAGAAGCGAAGTTTCCGGCGGCGGCAAAAAGCCGTGGAGACAAAAAGGCACCGGCAGGGCAAGGCAGGGTTCCACCCGCGCTCCGCAGTGGACTCACGGCGGCATAGCGCTCGGCCCCAAGCCCAGATGCTACAGAGTAAGCGTCAACAAAAAGCTTAAAAGGATCGCCCTCTTCTCGGCTCTTACGTCCAAAGTGGCTGCGAACGAACTGATTGTCGTCGACAATATCGCGTTCGATTCCTACAAGACTAAGAACGTGGTCGGCTTCCTCAAAGCGATAGGCGCCGAAGGCAAAGCAATGATCGTTCTCCCCGAAGGCGACAATCACTTCACCGTCGCTTCCGCCGCGAACATCCCGGGCGTCATCACCGCCCCGGTCAACACCATAAACGTATACGACATTCTCAAATACGATAAAATGGTGATCGCCAAAGACGCGCTTCAGAAGCTCCAGGAGGTGTACGCATAATGAAATCGGTTTACGACATCATAAGAGAGCCAGTGATCACCGAAGCGGCGATCAAAAACATGCAGGATAAAAAATACACCTTCAAGGTCCCCTGCAGCGCCAACAAGGTCGAAATAAAAAAGGCGGTCGAGGAGATATTCGGCGTTAAGGTCGAAAAGGTCTACACGATCACCATGAAGAGAAAGACCAAAAGAATGGGCTACCACGTCGGCAAGACTTCCGAATGGAAGAAAGCCATCGTCAAGCTCACCGAGGATTCCAAGACGATCGAATTCTTCGACAGTCTGATGTAAGAAAGGAGAAGCGGAAATGGCTGTAAAGACTTACAAACCCACTACCCCCTCCCGCAGGAATATGGCTTCTCCCTCCTTCGCGGAGGTCACGAAGAAAACTCCCGAAAAATCCCTTATCACCGTATTAAAGAAGAATTCGGGCAGAAACAACACGGGCAGGATCACCGTTCGCCACCAGGGCGGCGGCAACAAGAAGAAATACAGGATCATCGATTTCAAGCGCGCTTATAAAGACGAAGCCAGCAAGGTCATCGCGATAGAGTACGACCCGAACCGCACCGCCTATATAATGCTGCTTGAAGACGAGAACGGCAAGAAGAGCTACGCCATCGCTCCGGACGGAGTCACAGTCGGCACTCTGCTCTACTCCGGCGAACACGCCGATATCAAACCCGGCAACGTTCTTCCGATCAACCAGATCCCCGTCGGTACCTTCATCCACTCCATCGAACTGTACCCCGGCCGCGGCGCTCAGCTCGTTCGCTCCGCCGGCGCAGCCGCGCAGCTCATGGCTAAGGAAAACGGTATGGCGCAGGTCAGACTTCCTTCCGGCGAAGTCCGCCTGGTGCGTCTCGACTGCAGAGCCACCATCGGACAGGTCGGCAATCTCGAACACGAGAATATCAAGCTCGGTAAAGCGGGCAAGACAAGGCACCTCGGCATACGTCCCACCGTCCGCGGTTCGGTTATGAACCCGGTCGATCACCCGCACGGCGGCGGCGAAGGCCGTTCGCCTATCGGACGTCCCGGCCCTGTTACCCCGTGGGGCAAACCTACTCTCGGATACAAGACGAGGAACAAGAAGGCTCGCACCAACAAGTTCATCGTCAAGAGAAAGAATGACAGATAAGAGGAGGATGACACTGTGAGCAGAAGCATTAAAAAAGGCCCGTTTGTCGAAGAAAAGCTTTATAAGCGCATCGCGGAGATGAACGACAAGGGCGAAAAAAGAGTTATAAAGACATGGTCCCGTGCTTCAACTATCTTCCCCGAATTCGTCGGTCACACGATCGCCGTACATGACGGAAGAAAACACGTTCCGGTATACGTCGTCGAAGATATGGTCGGTCACAAGCTCGGTGAGTTTGCCCCCACCAGGACCTTCCGCGGCCACTCCGGTTCCAAGACTTCCAATACGGATAAGTGATCAGAAGTCGAAAGGAGATTGAACTGTGGAAAATAAAGAATCCAGAGCATACCTGAAACAGCTCCGCGTCACCCCCCGCAAGGTAAAGGTCGTTCTCGACCTCATCCGCGGCAAGGATGTCGCCGTCGCTGCGGCTATACTCAAAAACACCAACAAATTAGTTTGCGAGGATATCGAAAAGCTGCTTAAATCCGCCGTCGCCAACGCGGATCACAACTACGGTATGGATACCGAAAAGCTTTACGTCGCGCAGTGCTTCGTCACTCCCGGCATCCTCAAGAACATGAAACGCGTTCGTCCCCGCGCTCAGGGCAGGGCGTTCCGCATAGTGAAGAGGACTTCACACGTTACGATAGTGCTTAAAGAAAGAGAACAGGAGGCGTAATAATGGGACAGAAAGTTAATCCGCACGGTCTTCGTGTAGGCGTGATCAAAGATTGGAGCTCCCGTTGGTATTCCAAGGACGAAACCTTCGGCGATACCCTCGTCTCCGACTATAAGCTTCGTAAATTCCTTAAAGAGCGTCTTTATCAGGCGGGCGTTCCCGAAATCGAGATCGAACGCGACAACAGCCGTATCAGAGTTATCATCCACTGCGCCAAGCCCGGTATCATAATCGGCAAGGGCGGCACCGAGATCGAAAAACTCAAATCGGTCATCGCGGACTTTCTCAAAGCCCCCGCGAACGTCGCCGTCGACGTTAAAGTGCTCGAAATAAAGCAGCCCGACCTCAACGCTCAGCTCGTCGCCGAAAACATAGCGGCTCAGCTCGAAAAGCGCATCTCCTTCCGCCGCGCCATGAAACAGGCGATCGGCAGAACGATGCGTCTCCAGGCGAAGGGTATAAAGGTCTGTGTTTCCGGTCGTCTCGGCGGCGCCGAGATCGCCAGGAGCGAGCATTATCACGAGGGGACCATCCCTCTTCAGACCCTTAGAGCCGACATCGACTACGGCTTCTGGGAGGCAAACACCACCTACGGCAAGATCGGCATAAAAGTGTGGATCTACAAGGGCGAAGTGCTTCCCGACGTTAAACGCGGCTATGCCGAGGGCCGTCCCGCACGCGAGGACCGTCCCGCGCGTGACAACCGCAAACCGCGCGAAGGCCGTCCGCCGCGCCGCGAAGGAGGTAGACGTAACAATGTTAATGCCTAAAAGAGTCAAATACAGAAGAGTCCAGAGAGGACGTATGACCGGCCGCGCCTACAGAGGCAACAAGGTCACCTACGGTTCCTTCGGTCTCGTTGCGATGGAGCCCGCATGGGTCACCAGCAACCAGATAGAAGCCGCCCGTATCGCTATGACGAGATACGTCAAGCGCGGCGGTAAGGTCTGGATAAAAATATTCCCCGACAAGCCGGTTACCGAAAAGCCCGCCGAGACCAGTATGGGTTCCGGTAAAGGTTCTCCCGAATACTGGGTCGCCGTGGTCAAGCCCGGCAGAGTCATGTTCGAAATGGACGGCGTCACCGAAGAAGAGGCCCGCGAAGCAATGCGTCTTGCATCCCACAAGCTGCCGCTTAAATGCAAGTTTGCCACCAAGGCCGACCTCGAAAAGGAGGGCGAATGATGAATATTAAAGAAATAAGAGAAATGCCGATGAACGAGCTTCAGAAATCGCTCGCCGATCAGAAGGAAGAGCTTTTCCACCTTCGTTTCCAGCATTCCATCAACCAGCTTGACAACCCGATGAAGATCGTGGAAACCAAGAAGACTATCGCGAGGATCCTCTCGGTCATCCGTGAAAAGGAACTCGCCGAGAAAAAGGCATAAGAGAGGAGTAACGAACGATGGAAGAAAGAGCACTCAGAAAAACCAGAGTCGGGATCGTTGTATCCGACAAAATGGATAAGACTGTCGTAGTTGCGATACGCGACAACGTTAAGCATCCTCTCTACAAAAAGATAGTTAAGAGAACGGTACGTTTCAAAGCGCACGACGAAAAGAACGAAGCCGCCGTCGGCGACAAAGTTCTTATAATGGAAACGCGTCCGCTTTCCAAAGACAAAAACTGGCGCCTCGTCGAAATCATCGAGAAGGCCAAGTAATTCAGGAGGTACACAATGTTACAGCAGGAGTCTCGTCTTAAGGTCGCTGACAACACCGGCGCAAAAGAATTGTTGTGCATCCGAGTTCTCGGCGGTACCGGCAGACGCTACGCCGGAGTAGGCGACGTTATCGTTTGCTCCGTTAAAAAAGCCGCTCCGGGCGGAGTGGCGAAGAAGGGCGACGTGGTCAAGGCAGTCGTTGTCAGGACCGTTCAGCCCACCAGAAGAAGCGACGGATCGTACGTCCGCTTCGACGACAACGCGGCCGTCCTTATCCAGGACGATAAGGAGCCCAAGGGCACCCGTATCTTTGGCCCGGTCGCAAGGGAACTGCGCGAAAAAGGATATATGAAGATCCTCTCGCTCGCACCCGAAGTGGTATGAGGAGGCGTTAAGAATGAGTAAAATGCACATCAAAACCGGCGACACCGTCGTTGTGATCTCCGGAAAATACGCCAACGGCGAAGAAAAGGCCGTGGGCAAGGTCATCGGCGTTTCCCCTTCCGAAGGTAAAGTGATCGTAGAGGGCGTCCATGTCGTTTCCAAACACGTCAAGCCCAGAAAACAGGGCGATCCCGGCGGGATCATTAAAACCGAAGGCGCCATCTACGCGTCCAAGGTGATGCTTTACTGCCCGACCTGCCAGGCAGGCCGCAGAGTAAGGCGCGTGAAGAACGCCGACGGCGAAAGAACCCGCGTTTGCGTAAAATGCGGCAACACGCTTTGATTGGGAGGTTTACAATGTCAAGACTTAAAGAGTATTATAAGAGCGACGTTGCTCCCGCGTTGATGAAGAAGTTCAACTACAAGAGCCCGATGCAGATCCCGCGTCTTGAAAAGGTCGTCATCAACTGCTGCGAAAGCGAAGCCAAGGACAACAGCAAGATAATCGACAACATCATCGGCGATCTCACCATGATCACCGGACAGAAGGCGGTCCCGACCGTTGCGAAGAAGTCGGTTTCGAACTTCAAGCTCCGCGCCGGTATGAAGATCGGCGCAAAGGTCACCCTTCGTCACGAGAATATGTATGAATTCGTCGACAAGTTCTTCAATATCGCGCTCCCGCGCGTGAGGGACTTCAAGGGTATCAACCCCAACGCCTTCGACGGCAGGGGCAACTACTCCGTAGGGCTTAAGGAACAGCTCATATTCCCCGAGATTGAATACGACAAGATCGATAAGGTCAGGGGCATGGACATTATATTTGTTACCACCGCGAACACCGACGAGGAAGCGAAGGAACTCCTTTCGCTGCTCGGCGCTCCGTTCGCCAAGGAATAAGAGGGAGGATTAAAAATGGCAAAGAAAGCAATGGTGCTCAAACAGCAGAGAGAGCCGAAATTTTCCACCCGCAAATATAACAGATGCAAGATATGCGGCAGACCGCACGCGTATCTTCGCAAATACGGCATCTGCCGTATATGCTTCAGGGAACTCGCCTATAAGGGCCAGATCCCCGGAGTGAAGAAAGCAAGCTGGTAAGAGGAGGAACAGGATATGCAGATTACAGACGTTGTTGCAGATATGCTCACCAGGATCCGCAATGCGAACACCGCAAAGCACGAAACTGTTGAAATACCTGCCTCGAATTTGAAAAAGGCAATCGCCCGGATCCTTCTCGATGAGGGCTATATCAAGGATTACACCGTTACCGAGGATAACAAACAGGGCGTTATAAACGTCACCCTTAAGTACGGCGCAAACAAGCAGAGGATCATCCAGGGTCTTCGCAGAGTATCCAAACCCGGTCTTCGCATCTACGCTTCCAGTCAGGATCTCCCCAAGGTCAAGAACGGACTCGGCATCGCCATCATTTCCACTTCCAAGGGCATCATGACCGATAAAGAAGCGCGCAAACAGAATGTCGGCGGCGAAGTGCTGGCGTTCATCTGGTAAGGGGGTCACGAAATGTCAAGAATAGGCAGAATGCACATCAATATCCCCGCCGGCGTAAAAGTAGAAGTCAGCGAAACCAACCTCGTGACAGTTACCGGCCCCAAGGGGACATTAAGCGAACAGATCAGCCCCGCGATGCAGGTAGGGATCGAAAACGGCGTTCTCACCGTCAACCGTCCTTCCGAAAGCAAGGAGCATAAATCGCTTCACGGCCTTTCCAGGTCCCTTATCAACAATATGGTAGTCGGCGTTACCGACGGCTACAAGAAACAGCTCGAGATCAACGGCGTCGGCTACAAGGCCGCCAAGGAAGGGAAGAAGCTCGTGCTCAACATCGGTTATTCCCATCCCGTCGTTTTCGAAGAACCCGAAGGGATCACCTTCGAAGTGCCGCAGCCCAATATCATCGTGATCAACGGCGCAAACAAACAGCAGGTCGGCCAGCTCGCTTCCGAGATCAGAGGAAAAAGACCTCCCGAACCGTACCTCGGCAAGGGTATAAAGTACTCCGACGAGAAGATCAGGCGCAAAGCCGGCAAAGCAGGCAAATAAGGGAAAGGAGAATAATAAGAAATGGTATCTCGTGATAATAAAAACGAAAAAAGACTTTACAGACACAAGAGAGTCAGATCCAAAATCTCCGGCACTCCCGAAAGACCCCGCCTTTGCGTTTATCGTTCCAACGATAACATCTATGTGCAGGTGATCGACGATACAGTCGGCAAGACCCTCGTCGCCGCGTCCAGCACCGAAAAGGAATTCGGCAGCGAAGGCGCGAACGTTGAATCCGCCAAGAAGGTCGGCAAGCTCATTGCCGAAAGAACACTCGACAAGGGCATTTCCGAAGTCGTGTTCGACAGGGGCGGTTACCTCTATCACGGCCGCGTGAAAGCGCTTGCGGAAGCTGCGCGCGAAGCCGGATTGAAGTTCTAAGGAGGGTATTATGAAGCAGGATTTCAGCACACTCGAACTTAAAGAGACTCTCATCGATACCAAACGCGTATCGAAGACGGTCAAGGGCGGTCGTATCGCCCGCTTCTCGGCTCTCGTCGTAGTGGGCGACGGCGCCGGACACATCGGCTACGGCACGGGCAAGGCCGCCGAAGTCCCGGACGCTATCTCCAAGGCGATCGAAGCCGCCAAGAAGAATATAGTCACCATCTCGCTCAAAGGGACTACGATCCCGCACGAGGTCATCGGTGAATACGGCGCGGGCAGAGTGCTTCTCAAACCCGCATCCGCCGGTACCGGCATCATCGCCGGCGGCACCATGCGTGCCGTGCTCGACAGCGCGGGCATCCGCGATATCCGCGGCAAGTCGCTGCGCTCCGGCAACCCCGCAAACGTCGTTAAGGCGACTTTCAACGCGCTCATGCAGCTCCGCGACGCTGAACAGGTCGCCCAGATGCGCGGCATAAGCGTCGAAGCGCTCTGAACAGGGGGGTACGAAAATGGCAAAAGTCAAAATCACTCTTACAAAAAGTCTGATCGGCCGCAAGAACAGCCACATACTCACCGCGAATTCTCTGGGGCTGCGCAAGATAGGCGACGTTAAGGTGGTCGAAAACGACGCCGCCGTCGAAGGCAAGATCAACCTTATTTCTCACCTCATCAGTGTCGAAGCTGCTGAGTAACTGAAAGGAGGAAAAAGTTATGAAACTTCACGAACTTTCTCCTGCCGCCGGTTCCGTTAAAGCCAACTTCAGAAAAGGCAGAGGCGCGGGCAGCGGTAACGGTAAAACAGCAGGAAAAGGGCACAAGGGTCAGAACGCTCGCTCCGGCGGCGGTGTAAGGCCCGGCTTCGAGGGCGGTCAGCTTCCTATCTACAGAAAGCTGCCGAAGAGGGGATTCACCAATCACTTCGCGAAGAATTACGCCATTATCAATCTGGATAAGCTTGATAAATTCGAATCCGGCGCGACAGTCGATATAAACACCCTTCTTGAAAACGGAACCATCAAAAACGCGTTTGACGGGCTCAAGGTGCTCGGCAAGGGCGAACTCACCAAGGCACTCACAGTTAAAGCAGCCGTTTTCTCGGCTTCTGCCAAAGAGAAGATCGAGGCGGCGGGCGGAAAGGCTGAGGTGGTATAATGTTCCGCATTTTCACAAATGCGTGGAAGGTCCCCGATCTGCGGAAAAAGATACTGTTCACTCTTATGATAATAGTTCTTTACCGCCTCGGTTCCGCCGTTCCGGTGCCGTATATCAACGGTACCGAACTCGCGGTCCGTATGCAGGAAGCGAGCTCTTCGCTGTTCGGATACTTCAATATGCTGTCCGGCTATGCGTTCTCGCAGGGCACCATCTTCGCTTTGAACGTCAGCCCCTACATCACGGCGTCCATAGTCGTCCAGCTTCTCTCCATCGCTATTCCGAAGTGGGAAGCCTGGTCCAAGGATCCCGAAGGGCAGAACAAACTCCAGCGCATCACCCGTTATATGACGATAGCTCTCGCTGCCATTACCGGCTACGGCTACTACGTCACCGTTAAGAACTCTTACGAAGGTCTTATCCCGGACGGCTGGTTCCCCGGACTCGTCATCGTCGTCTGCCTTACCGCCGGCGCCTACATCGTTATGTGGGTCGGTGAAAGGATCGACGAAAAGGGCATCGGCAACGGTATCTCCATGATCCTGCTTGCCAACATCGTCTCCAGAGGCGCTTCGCTTATTATGACGATGTACGCCATTATCTCCGACGGAGCTCAGACCGGCAAGCTCATATCCAGCATACTCTGGGTGCTCGTCGCGATACTCATGCTTCTCATCATCGTTACGCTCACCGTGTTCTTCTCCAATTCCGAACGCCGCCTCAACGTGCAGTATGCAAAACGTCAGGTCGGCAGGAAGATGTACGGCGGTATGAACACCTCGCTCCCCATCAAGGTGCTTATGAGCGGCGTTATGCCGATAATCTTCGCTAACGCGGTGGTTATGATGCCGGCTACGCTCGCGCTCATATTCCCCTCCTGGAAGCAGGGCGTGAACGATTTCTTCTCCTCGCAGTCGGAATATCCGTTCTACGTGATCACGCTGTTCGTCCTTATCGTTGCGTTCGCTTATTTCTACCTTTCCATCTCGTTCAACGCGGTGGAGGTATCGAACAACCTTAAGAAAAACGGCGGCACCATACTCGGGTACCGTCCCGGCAAGCCCACCTCCGACTATATCAAAAAAGTCGTTAACAGAGTCACGCTTATCGGCGCTTTCTTCCTTTCGTTCATGGCGATCTTCCCCGTCCTCCTCGCGTGGACCGGTCAGCAAGCTCTCACCTACCTCGTGTTCGGCGGTACTTCGATGATAATTATCGTAAGCGTCGCGCTCGAAACCACCCGGGAACTCGAAAGCGAGATCACGATGCGCCACTACAAGGGCTTCCTCGATTAAGGAGCATGATATAATGAATATCATCCTCTTCGGCCCTCCCGGCGCGGGAAAGGGCACACAGGCGGAGATAATTTCGGATGAACTCGGGATCCCCCAGCTTTCCACCGGCGCCATGCTGCGCGCGGCGATGAAGGCGGGTACGGAACTCGGGCTCGCCGCAAAGGCCGCCATCGACGAGGGCTCGCTCGTTTCCGACGAGGTCGTTATCGGGATAATCCGCGAAAGACTTGCCGAAAGCGATTGCGCAAACGGCTTTATTCTGGACGGGTTCCCCCGCACGGTCCCTCAGGCGGAAGCGCTTGAAAAAATGGGCGTTCGCATCGACTGCGTTCTCGATATCGCGGTCCCCGACGAAGCCATTGTCGAGCGTATGAGCGGCAGGCGTCTCTGCTCCGCGTGCGGAGCAAGCTACCACGTAAAGTACAACCCGTCGGCGGACGGCGTCACCTGCGACAGATGCGGCGCGAAGCTCATCCATCGCGAGGACGACAAGCCGGAGGTAGTGCTTCACAGACTCGGCGTTTATCATGCCGAAACAGAACCGCTTATCGGTTACTACACCAATAAGGGCCTTCTGAAAGCGGTCGACGGATGCGGCGCTCCCGCCGAAGTCACCGCCCTGGTTAGAGAGGCCCTCGGAATATGATTACTTTGAAATCGGGTGATTCGATCACCCGCATGCGCGACGCCGGAAGGATCGCCGCTATCGCGCGGGAAGTCGGCGGTGAGCACGTCCGCGAGGGCGTGACGACCGCGGCGATAGACCGCGAGATAAAAAAGTGCATCCTTTCACACGGGGCAAAGCCCTCTTTCCTGGGCTACGGCGGTTTTCCGGCTTCGGCGTGCATCAGTGTCAACGACGAGATAATCCACGGCATACCGTCAAATACGCGGGTGCTCAAAAACGGCGACATCGTTAAAATAGACGTCGGGGCTTACTACAAGGGCTTCCACGGCGACTGTGCGGCGACGTTCACCGTTGGCGAGGTATCCGCCGAGGCGAAAAAGCTCATCGAAGTCACCAGGCAGTGCTTTTATCAAGGGATCGCCGCCATAAAAGAAGGCGCGCGGCTCGGCGATATAGGGCACGCGGTGCAGGAATACGCCGAAAGCTTCGGTTACTCGGTGGTGCGCGAATACGTCGGTCACGGCGTAGGGCACGATCTCCACGAGGATCCGGAAGTCCCCAACTACGGCAGCGCGGGCCACGGCCTGCGGCTCCGCCCGGGGATGACGATAGCGATCGAACCGATGATCAACGCCGGCACCTGGGAGGTGCGCGTGCTCGCCAACGAATGGACGGTCGTCACCGCCGACGGAAAGCTTTCATCGCATTACGAAAACACCGTTGCGATAACCGATAACGGCGTGTTGATACTCACCGATCCGGCATAGCGGGGTATCGTAATGGATGATCTTACAGGACGTCTCGCGCTGTCTTTGGCGGGGCGCGATAAAGGCAATCTGTGCGTTATAACGGGCTTTGCCCCGGAGGACGGCTTTGTTCTTACAGCCGACGGACGCACACGCAAGGTCGAAGCCCCCAAAAAGAAAAAGTTGAAGCATTTAAAGCTTGTCGACTGGGTGCCGGAGGAGGATCGCCGCATCGAAGCGGCGCATTTCACCAACCGCCTCATCCGCGAATTCATTGCGCGGCACGGCGAAACATCCGGCTCACCGATGTAACAAAGGAGGAATTATTCTGGCTAAAAGCGACGTAATCGAATGCGAAGGCACCGTTATAGAGGTGCTTCCCAACACGGTATTCAAAGTAAAACTCACGAACGGCCATATAGTCACGGCGCATATTTCGGGAAAAATGCGTATGAACTACATCAAGGTCGTCCCCGGCGACAGAGTCACGGTGGAGGTTTCCATCTACGACCTCTCGCAGGGCAGAATCACATTCAGAGCTAAATAAATGGAGGTAATAAAATGAAAGTAAAACCTTCTGTTAAGAAAATGTGCGAGAAATGCAAGATCATAAAGCGCAAAGGAAAAGTTATGGTCATTTGCGAAAATCCCAAGCACAAGCAGAAACAAGGATAGGAGAGTAAACTATGGCTCGTATTTCCGGTGTTGACATCCCCAACGCAAAAAGAGTAGAGATCGGTCTTACCTATATCTACGGTATAGGCAGAAGCCGTTCCAACGAGATCCTCAAAAAGACCGGCATTAACCCTGATACCAGAGTTAAGGATCTTTCCGAGGAAGACGTGGCGAAGCTGCGTGACGTTATAGAAAACGACTATATCGTCGAAGGCGATCTCAGAAGAGAAGTCGCTCTCAATATCAAGAGAATGACCGAGATCGACTGCTACCGCGGCACCCGCCACAGAAAAGGCCTTCCTGTTCGCGGTCAGAGGACCAAAACCAACGCCAGGACCAGAAAAGGCCCGGTCAAGACTATCGCGAACAAGAAGAAGTAAAGGAGGCAAGCGATAAAGTATGGCAAAAGTTCAGAAAAAGACGGCTGTCAAGAGACGCCGCGAAAGAAAGAACATCGAAAGAGGACAGGCGCACATCCAGTCCAGCTTCAACAACACCATCGTTACCATCACTGATATGCAGGGCAACGCGGTATCGTGGGCTTCCGCCGGTGAACTCGGTTACAGAGGTTCCAGAAAATCCACCCCCTTTGCAGCTCAGATGGCTGCCGAAACTGCCGCAAAAGCCGCTATCGAACACGGCATGAAGACAGTCGAAGTCTTTGTCAAAGGTCCCGGTCAGGGAAGAGAAGCCGCGATCAGATCTCTTCAGGTCGCAGGTCTCGACATCACGCTTATCAAAGACGTTACGCCGATCCCTCACAACGGTTGCAGACCGCCTAAGAGAAGACGCGTATAACGATTTAACGGAGGTTATTTATGGCAAGATACACAGGACCTGCCTGCAAGCTTTGCCGCAGGGAAGGCACCAAGCTTTATCTTAAAGGCGAAAGATGCAGCAGCGATAAATGCGCACTTTCCCGCAGAGCTACCGCTCCCGGTCAGCACGGCGCGGGCAACGGCAGAAGAAGACCCAAAGAATACAGTCTTCAGCTTCGTGAAAAGCAGAAAGCTAAAAGGTACTATGGCATTCTGGAAAAGCAGTTTAAGAACTACTTTGAAAAGGCCGACAGAAAAGAAGGCCAGACCGGCGAGAACCTTCTCACCATGATCGAGCGCAGACTCGACAACGTAGTTTACCGTATGGGTATGGCGGAGAGCCGCAGGGAAGCACGCCAGCTCGTTCTTCACGGACATTTCACCGTAAACGGCAAGAAGGTCAATATCCCTTCCTATGAAGTCAAGAAGGGCGACGTGGTCGCGCTTAAGGACTCCAGCCGCAAACTCGAAAAATTTAAAATGCTTATCGAGAATATCACCGCAAGGACAGTACCTGCCTGGATGGACGTCGATAAAGAAAACATCGTTGCCACGATCAAGGAGCTTCCGAAGAGAGAAGACGTTGACTTCCCGTTCGAAGAGCACCTTATCGTCGAGCTTTACTCGAAATAATCGCTTCTGTATTTTCAGAAGCCCAACATTACGAGGAGGAATACAGAATGATCGAAATCGAAAGGCCGAATATCGTTACCGCGGAACTCAGCGAAGACGGGACTCACGGCGTGTTCGTGGTAGAACCGCTTGAAAGAGGTTACGGGATCACGCTCGGCAATTCGCTTCGCCGCGTGCTTTTAAGCTCGCTGCCCGGCGTTGCCGCTTCCAGCGTTAAGATAGACGGCGTTCTCCACGAGATCTCCACCGTCCCCGGCGTTAAAGAAGACGTCCCCGAGATCATACTCAACGTCAAGGGCATAATCGCAAAACTTCATTGCCAACAGCCCAAGACCTGCGTGATCGACGCTCGCGGCGGCGAAGTCACCGCCGGCGATATACAGACGGATTCGGATATAGAGATACTCAACCCCGATCACCACATTGCTACCGTCGAAACGGGAGCTCCCTTCTTTATGGAGATTACTTTCGAGCACGGCAGAGGATACGTTTCGTCCGATAAAAACAAGGCGATGGTCGAAAACCCCGTTATCGGCGTTCTCTACACCGATTCGATTTTCACCCCCGTCCTTAAGGCGAACTTCGTCGTATCCAACACCCGCGTCGGCAACATAACCGATTACGACAAGCTCGAACTCGACGTAACCACCAACGGCACCATCGACGCGAAAGAGGCGGTCTCTCTCGCCGCGAAGATCCTTAACGAACACCTCAACCTCTTTATAGAGCTTTCCGACGAAGCCAAGAACACCGAGATCATGGTCGATAGGGAAGAAACGATAAAAGAAAAGGTGCTCGAAATGACTATCGAGGAACTCGATATGTCGGTAAGGAGCTTCAACTGCCTGAAGAGAGCCGGCATCGACACCGTCGAAGATCTTATCAACAGGACCGAGGAAGATATGATGAAAGTACGCAACCTCGGCAAAAAGTCGCTGGAAGAAGTCATCCAGAAGCTGCAGTCCCTGGGGCTTTCGCTTCGTAAATCGGATGACTGAGCCCCCGAACGGGGTTCCCTGCGGTAACAAATCAAATAAGGAGGCACATTTAAAATGCCCGGTACAAGAAAATTAGGCAGACCTACCGCGCATAGAATGTCTATGCTCAGGGGCATGGTCACTTTTCTGCTTGAAAAAGGCAAAATAGAGACAACCGCTACCCGCGCCGCGGAAGTCGCCGCGCTTGCGGATAAAATGATAACTCTCGGCAAGAAGAACACTCTTGTCGCCAAACGTCAGGCGATCGCGTTCCTCAAAAAGGAAAGCGTCGTTTACAAGCTCTTCACCAAGATCGCTCCTCTTTACGATGAAAGAAACGGCGGCTACACCCGCGTTCTCAAGATCGGTCCCAGAAGGGGCGACGGTGCGGAAATGGCTATAGTCGAGCTCGTCGGAGCCGAAAAGGTCTACGAGGAACCGAAGAAAGCCAAAGCCGAACCGAAGAAAGCCAAGGTCGAACCGAAGACGGAAGCTAAGGCGGAAGCCAAGACTGAAGCCAAGACGGAAGAGAAGAAGCCCGCCGCGCGCAAGCCGCGCAAGGCCGCTCCGAAGGCGGAACCGAAGGCGGAACCGAAGGAAGAAGCTCCCGAGCAGGCAGCCGAACCCGAGGAAAAGGCGGAGTGATCAAGACTTCTGCCCTTGCAGAAAATACAAAAAACCGACTGATACGAACCGATCAGTCGGTTTTTGTTTTGCGCTCGGAAGAACGCGGCGTTTTCAATACGTTTAAGGAATATCCGGCTCCGAGGATTCGTCGGGCTTATAGGTCTTGTACGATTCGGGGAAATAGGCGGGCTGCATCTCCTCCGGCAAAAGCAGTTTAAGCGAAACGTCCGCTTTCGGCCCCTCGGCGTTGATGTAGCATATCATTTTATCCTTGTCGTATTTAACGTCTATTCCGTTTATGTAGTTTTCGATAAGCACTATGGGAATAAGGAATTCGCCGTCGCTTTCCCGTGTGAGCAGCGGGGCAGAGATGCGTATGGGGTTGTCGTTAATGACTATCAGCGAGGAGTTGCGGCGAAAGCGTATGCGGTTGTCGCTGCCGATAAGGAACATCGTAACGTCGTCGCCGTCTCCGGCGATGCCGAAGGGGCAGAGCTCGGAAAGATAGGAGAACGGTATATAAAGCCCGTATTCGTTGTTCGCTGTCTGCGCGTTTATCGAATGCAGCGTGTTTTCGTCATAAACCACGCGTACCGAATAGATCTCGGTGTTTTTCGCGGTGTCGTTAAAGGAATAATAGACGAATCCGGCGATAAACAGACTGATGACCACGTAAAAGCCCAATAATACTATTACGAACGCAAGTATCTTCGTTCCGGCGTCGTTTCTGCGGACTTCTTCTTTTTCCCCGCTTTTTGCGGCGTGCCTGCGCGGCGCCGCGTTTTCCGGCTTTTCGGGCAACGCTATCACTCCTTTCCCGGTCGTTACAAACAGTATATCACATAAAAAGCGAAAAATAAAGGGGTTGCGCTAACCTTTTTTGCGGTTTTTACATAATCTTCGTATGAAAGGGGATGTATATCGCGTGGGCGATATGATCAAAAAATTCTCCGATCCCGCAAAAAGGGCGGTCTCCGCTTCGCTGGAGTCCGCGCGTGAGTTGGGGCATTCCTGCGTGGGGAGCGAGCATCTGCTTCTGGGGCTGCTTTCGGTCGGCGACACGACGGTTTATAAACTGCTTTCGGAGCGCGGCGCGAAAGCGGAGGATATCCGGGCGCGCATAATAGGCATTTCGGGGCTGGGCGTGCCTTCCGCGGTGACCGCGGGCGATCTCACTCCGGTAATGCGCCGCATCCTGCTGCGGTCGGGGCTGGTCGCCGTCCGCGGAGGATACAAGTCGGTGGGGGTGCAGCACCTGCTTATGGCGCTGCTGGACGAGGAATGCCTCGCGGTGCGGATACTGACTTCCGCGGGAGTCGACGTGGCGGAGCTTTCGGAAACGCTCTATAACCTGTTCGGCGAGCCCGATCCCCGCCCGGTGCCCGGGGAGGAAGACCGCCCCGGCGCGGAACGCGCGGCGGGATCAACGCCCACGCCGCTGCTCGATTCGATGGCGTCGGACCTCACCGCGCGCGCACGCGCGGGTATGCTCGATCCGGTGCTCGGGCGGGAAGACGAGGAGGAGCAGGTGATAAGCATCCTGCTGCGCCGCACGAAAAACAATCCCTGCCTTATAGGCGAGGCGGGGGTGGGCAAAACGGCGATAGTCGAAGCGCTCGCCTCCCGCGTGGCGCGCGGCGAAGTCCCGGACGAACTGCGCGGCAAGCGCGTTATGAGTCTGGAGCTGTCCTCAGTCGTGTCCGGCACGAAATACCGCGGCGAATTCGAGGAAAAAATAAAAAAACTGCTGGACGAGGCGCGCTCCTCCGGAGAAGTCATCCTTTTCGTCGACGAGATACACACGCTGGTCGGCGCGGGCGGAGCCGAGGGCGCGATAGACGCTTCGAACATCATAAAACCCGCGCTCGCAAGAGGGGAGATACGGCTTATCGGCGCCACCACCCTGCGCGAATACCGCAAAAGCATCGAACGCGACAAAGCGCTCGCACGGAGATTCCAGACCGTCCGTGTGCGCGAGCCCTCCGCCGCGGCGTGCCGCGAGATGCTTATGGGTATAAAGGACAAGTACGAAAAGCACCACGGAGTCGTGTTCGAAGCTTCCGCCGTGGAAGCCGCGGTCTCGCTCTCCTCGCGCTATATCGCCGACCGCTTCCTGCCCGATAAAGCGATAGATCTGCTGGACGAAGCCGCCGCCTGCCGCCGCAGCGCCGCAAAGGGCGAAAGCCCGATCTCCGTTTCGGCGGACGATATCGCTTCCGCCGTCGAACGGCGCACCGGAGTCCCCGCGGAGGTGATCCGCGGAGGCGGTTCGGAACGGCTGCTCACGCTCGAAACGGAGCTCGCACGCCGCGTGATCGGGCAGGACGAAGCCGTGCGCGCTCTTGCGAGGGCGGTCATAAGGGCAAGGTCCGGCGTCCGCCCGGGTGAACGCACGGTCTCGTTCCTCTTCGCCGGGGCGCCCGGGGCGGGGAAATCGGAATGCGCACGCGCGCTTGCGGAATCGGTGTTCCCCGGCGGCAATTCGTTTTTCCGTATAGATATGAGCGAATTCACCGAACCGCACTGCGTTTCCAAACTGATCGGCGCCCCCGCGGGCTATATCGGGCACGGCGAGGGCGGACGGCTTACCGAACGCGTTCGCCGCGAGCCGTATACGCTCGTGCTGTTCGACGGTATCGAAAAAGCGCACCCGGACGTCCGCGCGCTGCTTGCTCAGCTCGCCGAGGAAGGCACGCTCACCGATTCGGAGGGCGAGACGGTCTCGTTCGCCGATTCGATGCTGGTGTTCACCTGCGATACTCCGGCGGCAAGCCAAAGCATAGGATTCGCGCGGAAAAGCGAGCCGCCCATGCGTGATCCTTCGCTCCCCGCGGAGATCGCCGAAAGGGTGGACGAGGTGATACGCTTCCGCGAGCTCACGCTGGAGGATATAATAAAGATCGCCGAACTGCGGCTCGGGGAGCTTAAACGCGGTATGGCGGCGCGCGGGATATCGCTCGAATTCGCGCCGGGGTTCGCCGCAAACGCCTCGCAGGGGGCGCGCGGGGCGCGCGCGGTCTGCCGCAGGGCGCTTTCCGCCGCCGAGGACGCTATCTCTACCGAATTGCTCAAAGGCGCGCTTCAAAGCGGCGACAGCGCGGTCTTATATTGCGAAAACAGCGTTTGCAGCTTAAAAATAACGCAAAAAACCTATTGACAAACACGGTCCGGTATTGTATAATACAAGTCTGTAAAGGAAATTACTTTACAGACTTGTTTTCTGAAAGGGGAAGCGCATAAATGTCAACGGATGACAGGGCGTATATCTGCCGCCTGCTGGACGTTTACGGCGGTCTGCTTTCCGAAAAGAACCGCGATCTTGCCGATCTGTATTATAACGAGGATCTCTCTCTCGCCGAGATCGGCGAAAACTGCGGGCTCACCCGCCAGGGCGTGCGCGATTCGATAAAGCGTTCGGTGGCGGAACTGAAAGCGTTCGAATCCGCGCTCGGCGTCGCGGAACGCTCTCAGAGGATCGATTCGTACGCCGCGCAGATAATCAACAGCGGCGATATCGCCGAAGCAAGGTCACTTGCGGAAAAAATAATCGGAGAACTGTAATGTTTCAAAGTCTTGTAGATAAAATGTCCCAGGCGTTCGCCAAGTTCCGCAGCAAGGGCAAGCTCACGGAGGCCGACGTCAAGGCGGGCATGCGCGAGATAAAGCTTGCGCTCCTGGAAGCCGACGTAAACTTCAAAGTGGTAAAAGAGTTCATCAGCCGCGTTTCGGAACGCGCCGTCGGCAAAGAGGTGCTTGAAAGCCTGCTTCCCGCGCAGCAGATCGTTAAAATAGTAAACGAAGAGCTTATCGAGCTCATGGGCGGGACGAACCAGAAGATAAATATTTCGCCCAAACCGCCTACCGTGATACTTATGTGCGGTCTTCAGGGCTCGGGCAAGACTACCCATTCCGCGAAGCTTGCGCGTATGTTCCGCAAGCAGGGAAGGAACCCGCTGCTCGTCGCCTGCGACATCTACCGTCCCGCGGCGATAAAACAGCTTCAGGTGGTCGGCGAACAGGTCGGCGTCCCGGTGTTCGAACGCGGCACGGCGGACCCGGTGGAAACTTCCGAACTCGCAGTTAAGCACGCGATAAAATACGGGCACGATATCGTTATTATCGACACGGCGGGCAGACTGCACGTCGACGAGGAGCTTATGGACGAGCTTCGCCGTATCAAGAGCGCTGTCGAACCTACGGAAATACTGCTTGTCGTCGACGCGATGACAGGTCAGGACGCCGTGAACGTCGCCGAAAGCTTCAACGAGCTTCTGGATATAACCGGCGTCATACTCACCAAAATGGACGGCGACACTCGCGGCGGCGCCGCGCTTTCCGTTAAATATATCACCGGAAAACCCATTAAATTCATCGGCACCGGAGAAAAGCTGGATTGCCTCGAACCGTTCCACCCGGACAGGATGGCTTCCCGCATACTCGGTATGGGCGACGTGCTCACCCTTATCGAAAAGGCGGAACAGCAGATCGACGAAAAGAAAGCGGCGGAGATGGAAAAGCGCTTGCGCGAGCAGAGCTTCACGCTTACCGACTTTCTGGAGCAGTTCTCCATGATAAAAGATATGGGCTCCATGGAATCGCTGCTCGGAATGATGCCGGGAATAAAGCCCTCGCAGCTCAATAACGCGAAGATCGACGAAAAGGCGGTCTCCCGCACGGAAGCGATCATTCTTTCGATGACGCCCTACGAGCGCGACCATCCGGACGTTCTGAATTCCTCGCGCAAGCGGCGCATCGCCGCCGGCAGCGGCACGAAGGTGGAGGACGTGAACCGTCTTTTGAAGCAGTAC
>JAEEGL014086799.1_pt1 | contig 23491 bp, 15 predicted proteins | sample 9134231 | NCBI WGS metagenome assembly JAEEGL01 (sample SAMN16246548, study PRJNA631951) | gut metagenome | biome: gut microbiome; feature: rumen; material: fiber-attached | host: Bos | place: Iran: Karaj | collected 2018-10
ATGACTTCGGCTACAGTACCGACCGGGTAAAGGTCGTTTTTGTCAGGGTCATCGACTTCGCTGTCAATTTGGCAAACTACTGCCAAAGGTTCACCTGTGCGTTGAGAGTCTTTAATAGCGTTCAGCGACTTTGAGCGGCCAACCATCACGGGCATTGTCATGCCGGGGAAAAGAACCATATTGCGAAGTGCCAGGACTGGTACATCCTTCAATTCTTTCTCTTTCAGTAGTTTGTCGTCGCTGTTGGCGTGTATTTCAGCAAAGATTGGGATGGCGTGAGTACCGCCATCGTTCATCTCATAATCTATATCTTTATTAAAATCTATCATGTCAAAATTGCGATTTAGGGTTGCAAAATTACTCAAAATAATACTATAAGCAAAACCGATGCCACATTACTCTCCACGATATTCCTGTCTTTCGCATTCTAATTGTTTGAAAACTGTTGTTTCAGTTGTTTGAAAAAACTGTAAAATCAGTGGCAAGAAGGAATGAATTGAAACTAATTGCAAATAAAACTAATCTGACGAGAAAATTTTATTATATTTGCATGTTGAATTATAATAAATAGAAATATGAGTAATTTGAATCCTACATTGGAACTGGAAAAACAGCTTGGCAAGCAGATTTACAACGCTCTGCAAGGCGAGATAGTTGAAGACGTGTTGCGCAAGACAACGATTTCGAGCCGAGACGCTTACTGGCGAAGCAGTATGGAAGGCCATAGCCTCAAGGTGCAGAAAGAATTGCTGCCCGACTTCTATGGGCTGTGTCAGGATGTTAAGAATAAACTGGATTTTAAGGATAAGGTTGACTTCTATATAACAGGGGATAGCGATGTCAATGCTTTTTCGCTTGCCGCAGAGGATGAGGGCGAAGCGCATATTGTGAATATCAATTCGGCGCTGTTTGACCTGATGAGCGAGGATGAGTTGCGATTTGTCGTAGGCCATGAACTGGGGCATTTAATAAATAAAGATACCGCACTGGTAAGGCTTATTAACTTTGTGTTCCCTCCCGAAGCCGCTGTGCCAGTGACTTTGCAATACAAGATACGTTTGCATGAACAGCTTGCCGAACTCGTTGCCGACCGCTATGGCTACTTGGCAACTGAAGATTTGGGTGTCTGCGTGACAGCGTTCTTCAAGATGGCATCGGGACTCGACTTGGAAAAAATGAACGTGAGCATTGACGCCTTGATTGCCGACAACAACCGCCGCCTTGAATACTTTCTCAAGGACAAAGGCGTGAGTCGCTCGTCACATCCTGTTAATCCAATCAGGGTTCAGGCGCTCAACCTATTTGCCACCAGCAAGTCGCAGAATGAGTTGCAAAAGGGCATGGACGAACTTATTTCCATCCTGCTGAAGGTTGGTGACAGCGAGCTTGATGAGTATATGGCACGTTTCATCGCTTCTGCTGGTCTGATAGTGGCTAGCAGCGACAATGAGATGAAAGAAGATGAGATCAATCAAATCATTGAGATGCTCGCAAGGCTCAAGATCTTCCCTCGCAAATATCTGGAAGAGATTGCTAAAGATGACGTGATGAAGACCTTCAACGAATCGGTTGAAAATATTCTCAAGATTAACCCAGGCATGAGAATGGGATTGCTCGAATATATGATTCACATTGCGCTTAGCGATAAGATTATTGCAAGGAAAGAAGTTGACTTGCTCTATGAGTTTGGCTCGAGCATCTCTTTAAGCGAGATTGAAGTGGCATCGGCAATTGCAGTATCGATACAGCGAAACTACATGCCAAGTCTAGAATCTATTTGTTGATGAAGTTTTTCCCTGACATCAAGCGTCTGCCGTCGGTTTGGGTTGTTGCTGTCGTAGTGATTACGACAGCTTTCGCAGGATGGGCTTCAGATCGGAAAGTGAGGGTGGGGCTTGCATGGCAGCGTTTGGCAAGCAACTACGACCGTGTGGCACGTTCAGTAATTGAAGCCGGAGGTGAGCCCGTGATATTGGGCCAGTTACGCCCTGCCGGATTTGACTATGACAGCATAGACATTGATACTAAATATCTTGACGAGAACGGTATCTTGCTCCAGCCCTATGCCGATATTGTCAAACTCAACACCTATCATGGCACTAATGCCGACGAGCTGCTAGGTGGGATAGATGCTGTGGTGTTTTTGGGAGGATGCGACATCAGCCCCACGTTGTTCCGCAATCCTGAGCCTTGGCACGGCATTGTGGATGAACGCAACTATGATACCACGCGCGACTTGTCGGAATACCTGACCATGACCTATTGCCTCGACCATGACATCCCTATTCTAGGGCTCTGCCGAGGGATGCAAATGCTTGGAGTTGTATCAGGAGCACCACTTATACAGCACATTGATGACTGTTATTCTGCTCAAGGTAAGAAATATGGCTATGTACATCGTGCTGATTTTGATGTAAATGGCAAGCGACGATATACGCCACACAACGTAACTGTTACCGATACCTGCTCGTTGCTCTATACCATTGCAGGCAGTGATTATATCGACAATGTGCCGTCTTGGCACCACCAGGCAGTAGGTGATGTGGCAGGTACTCCATTACGCGTAACCGCTGTTACCATTGAGGATGGAGTAGAGGTGATAGAGGCTATAGAGCGCACCGACAAGTCCTTTGTTCTTGGTGTTCAGTTTCACCCCGAGGAAGCGGTTCGTAAAGCACTTGATGGTGATGCTGATGCATGCAAATTTATGCCCATTGAAACTGCTTTGGCCTATTTTCGTGCTCTCATAGCAGCAACGTGTTCAATGTGTGAAGAAAAATGAATTGAACAGTCGGAATTTGCCAAGTTAATTTTTTTGACTACCTTTGCAGGTTGTATTTATGCAACTATAAATTGCTAAGGTTTTTACAAACACTGTTATACCGAAATCTAAATAAAGAAATGAAGAAAATATTTTCAAAGAACGTGATAATATCGCTGGTGGTGGTTCTTGGACTGGCACTTCTGTACTGGGGCATAGAGTTTCTCAAGGGAGCTAACCTTTTTGAACCAGTTAATTACTATGTTTCTAAATTTGACAAAGTCGACGGACTTAATGTGTCAACCCCTGTGACCGTCAATGGTTATCCGGTTGGACTCATTAAGGACATGAAATATGACTATGCCACCAATCAGATTGAGGTAAAAATGAGCCTTGATGATGAGCTGAAGATTCCTGTCGGTTCATCGGTTTCGTTGTCAAAAGACTTGCTTGGAAACGCTTCATTGAGGCTGAATCTTGCAGAAGGGAAAGCCTATCATAAAGTCGGTGACGAGATACCTAATGTTATCGATGGAGGACTGATGGACAGGGTTGGAAAGGATCTTGTGCCACAAGTCAACGAGATAATGCCACGTGTCAATGACATTTTGATTAATGTTGACCGATTGACCTCTAATCCTGCTCTTAACCATTCAGTATCGCAGGTTGATGATATTCTTGCGAAAATCAATACCAGCGCCAACGACCTGAATGCTCTCATGCACAACCTCTCCTCGTTGTCGCACAGCCTTAACGGCAGTGTGCCAGGCGTTATCAGCGGATTCAGCGGCATAGAAAACAAGGTTGATGGCACAATGTCTAACATTCAGGCTCTGAGCTCAACTCTTAACACTAAAGTCAATGATTTGCCTACACATCAGTTGCAAACCACCATTAATGATTTGAATGCTACTCTTGCTAATCTCAAACAGTTAACAGGTGAACTTAATGCTAAACTGAATGACCGCAACTCATCATTGGGGTTGCTCCTGAATGACAGGCAACTCTATGATAACGCAAATGGGGCTGTGATGAGTCTTGACTCGTTGCTGAGTGACATAAAAGCTAATCCAAAAAGGTACATTACCATAAAAGTCTTCTAGAAAATGGTAGGACTTAAATAAGATGCTTATTTAGAATTATTCCAAATAAGCATTTTTTTTAATTCATTTTTTTGAAGACTAATCTTTCATAATAAAGCCATTTGGAAGTGGCTTTTCAATTTGGATTATTATTGAAAACTACTTCTGTTTTCTCTAATTGATTGAAAAATAGGTAGCTGCAATGTATAAGAATACAGGCTGGGAATGGTGTGTTCTATTGTGTTGATAATCAGATACATAAAAAAGGTTTTTAAAAAGCAAATTTTTTTAGATTTTTTTTTTTGAAAATATACACCGAAATTTGTACTGCTAAAACAAGCCCCTATTTGGCAAGTAAGAAGTAAATGAATAATGAGCAGAACATAGACCTGTGGAGTAAGTGCCTCACAATTCTCCGTGACAATCTCGATACTGAGCAATTCAATGCTTGGTTCGAGCCTATTGTTGCAGTAGAATATGTAGACAATAAGCTTACGCTTAGACTTCCTTCTCAGTTCTTTGTTCAGCAAATTGAGCAGAACTTCTATCAGCTCTTCAGTGCAACAGTCCGAAGGGTCTACGGCCCAGGCGTAAAACTCTTTTACACCTATAATATAATAAAGGACACTCCTGATTCGGAAGTTACACTGGCTCACGACAATTCAAGCACAAAACTTACAAGTCAGGTGGCACGTCAGACACAACAGGTAGCAAATCCATTTGCACCTGTAGAGCTTGATGACATCGATCCGCAACTTAATCCTCGTTACACTTTCGAGAACTACTGCGGAAGCATGAGCAACAAGCTTGCCGTAAGTGTTGGTAAAGCTATTGCTGAGAAACCCAACTGTCAGACGTTCAATCCGATGTTTGTGTTTGGTTCAACAGGTGTTGGTAAAACACATCTCATTCAGGCAATCGGTATAAAGATAAAGGAGTTGCGCCCTCGCACTCGTGTTCTTTACACTACTGCTCGAATCTTTGAGATGCAGTACACAACAGCCACGTTGAATAATAAAGTGAACGATTTCATCAGTTTCTATCAGAGCATTGATGTTCTGATTCTTGATGATATTCAGGAGCTTGTCGGAAAAGCGAAAACGCAAAATGCGTTCTTCCACATCTTCAATCATCTGCACCAAAACCAGAAGCAGCTTATCATGTCGAGCGACCGCCGACCTTCAGAAATGGATGGCATGGTGCCACGTCTTATCTCACGTTTCAAGTGGGGAATGACAGTTGAGCTTTATAAGCCCGACTACGAATTGCGCCGTGGCGTACTGAAGATGAAAGCAGCTCAAGATGGTTTGGCAATCTCAGACGAAGTTATTGACTTTATTGCCGAGAATGTAACCGAGAGCGTCCGTGACCTCGAGGGTATCGTAGTGGCACTACTGGCACATGCTACAATGCTCAACCAGGAAATCGATATGGATCTGGCTAGAGCAGTTGTCGGCAACAGTGTCAAGGTCAATAAGAAGCAATTATCATTTGAATTGATAGCCGAGACGGTATGTCGATTCTACAACTTAGATGAAGAATTGCTATACGGGAAATCGAGAAAACGTGAAATCAGTGACGCGCGTCAATTGGTGATGTACTTGACCAAAAAGTCAACTCAAATGTCATCAACCAACATCGGCATGAAACTGTCGCGTGATCATGCCACTGTATTGCATGCCTGCAAACAGATTGAGCAGCGTCTCTCGATTGAGAAGAAATTCCGTAACGAAGTCGAGATGATTCAGAATGAGTTAAGGTAGGTCCATCAATTGAACCATCCTTTAAGATGAATGGGGCGTGTTGAAGCCAAGAAAAAGGCAGAGTCTTCAAAAACTCTGCCTTTTTTGATTGCCTCGTAATATTGATTATAAGAGGTCGACTGAACGCTTCAAGAAGGCATTTAGAGCCTCGCCCTTAAGCAGGCCATTGCCAAGCAGCGCAATGTCGATGAGTTGCTTAACGGTGTCTTGTCCAGCAGCATATCGAGCCACGATATCCTCTTTCTTGTCGCGTAATTCACGTGCCTTATCCTCGTTTTTCTTGAGGTCATCTTTTTTGTCCTCAGGTACACCTTTGTTGTCCTTGTCAAGGTCACGAATAGCCTTAATTACAGCATTGGTTGTGGTGAGTTCATCGTCGATGGGCTTGAGTTCGTCTTTAACTGAAGCAACAGCTTGCTCGACAACGCGCTTGATAACTGGATGGCTTGTGTTGAGAGTGAAATTGTAAGTGTCGGGGAACTCGCCATAGAAACTCATACCTGGCTGGAATACCGCCATGTCTTTCATTCGACGCATATACTCACTTTGAGTTATTATAACTGGTTGTGCAGTTGGGGCCATTGCGGCATAAGTGACCATGAACTCGCTTTTTTCGATTTCAGGAATCTGCGATTTGAAGAGTGTTGTTGCAATCTCTCGTTCTTCGGTAGAAAGTTCGGCATCTTTGTTGTCCTCCTTGCGTACAAGGTTGTCAACAACGTCGCTATCTACGCGTACGAAACGTGATTTCTCGTTCATCTGTTCCATCAGTCCTACAAACGGGATATCAAGCTGGCCATCCATCAACAGCACGTCATAACCTTTGTCTTGTGCTGCTTTAATGTAGGTGTACTGAGCGGTCTTGTCAGTAGCATATAGATAGATGAGGTTATCATCCTTGTCGGTTTGGTTACTCTTGATGAGTTCTTTGTACTCGTCAAACTTGAAGTATTTTCCTTCAGTATTCTGCAACAGAGCAAATTTGGCCGCAGCATCTTTAAACTTCTCGTCGCTAAGCATGCCATATTCAATGAAAATCTTGATGTCGTTCCACTTCTCCTCAAAGGCCTTGGCATCGCTCTTAGCAATTTCCTCAAGGCGACTCGCCACCTTCTTTGTGATATAGGAAGAAATCTTCTTGACGTTGCGGTCTGCCTGCAAATAGCTTCTCGAAACGTTAAGAGGAATGTCAGGACTGTCAATTACACCTTGAAGCAACATCATGAATTCAGGAACTACGCCCTCAACGCTATCGGTCACAAACACCTGGTTGCAATAGAGCTGAATGCGGTCTTTGCGAATGTCGAGGTTATTCTTGATTTTCGGGAAGTAGAGAATTCCGGTGAGAGTGAATGGGAAGTCTACGTTGAGGTGAATCCAGAAAAGTGGGTCATCCTGCGCAGGCATTATGGCATGGTAGAACTTGATGTAATCTTCGTCCTTAAGGTCGCTTGGCTTGCGTGCCCAGAGCGGCTCAATATCATTGATTACTTTGTCTCGGTCGGTGTCAATGTATTTTCCGTCTTTCCATTCCTGTTCCTTGCCAAAGACAACAGGTACTGGTAAGAACTTGCAATACTTGTTGAGAAGAGTGTTGATGCGTGACTGCTCAAGAAATTCCTTCTCATCATCGTCAATGTAGAGGACGATGTCGGTGCCACGTTCTTTCTTGTTGCCTTCGGTCATCTCATATTCAGGCGAGCCATCGCAAGACCAGAGTACGGGTTTCGCTCCTTCCTCGTAGGAAAGAGTGTGGATTTCAACCTTCTTGGCAACCATGAAAGCCGAGTAGAATCCAAGTCCAAAATGCCCGATTATTGCATTTGCGTTGTCTTTGTATTTATTAAGGAATTCTTCGGCTCCTGAGAATGCAATCTCATTGATGTATTTGTTGACATCCTGCTCAGTCATGCCTATACCATTGTCACTTACGGTTAATGAGCCTTTATCTTTATCTAGAGAGATATTCACTTTCAGACCTTCGGTAGAACCTTTGAAATCGCCAGCAGCAGCAAGTGTTTTCAGCTTTTGAGTAGCATCGACTGCATTAGAAACCAGCTCACGCAAGAAAATCTCGTGATCGCTGTATAAGAATTTTTTAATAACGGGGAAAATGTTGTTAGTAGTTACCCCAATTGAACCTTTTGCCATAGTATATTATAATATTTATTGTTGTTTTACTGTCGAGATATTATGCAAAAAAAATGCCACGCCGCAAGTGGCGTGACAATTTTTATGTCAGAGTGAAATTCTGTCACTTTGTTGTTATGCTGGTTACTATCTCGTCATCCTTGACGTCAATTGTAATGGTTGCACCAGTAACATCTTCGTTCTTGAGCAGCAGTTCCGACATTGGGTCCTCAATATAAGTTTGGATAGCTCGCTTTAGCGGTCGAGCACCATACTGCTGATCGAAGCCTTTGTCGGCAACATAGTTCTTGACAGCATCCGTTATCATCAGCTTGTGTCCAAGTTCTTCAACACGTTTGTAGAATAATTCTAACTCGATGTCAATAATCTTAAGAATGTCTTCCTTGTTAAGACTGGCAAAGGTAATGATATCATCAACGCGGTTCAGGAACTCAGGCGAGAAACTGCGGTTCAGAGCCTTGCGGATTACTGAGTCGGAACGTTCTTTTGTTAGCTCTTGAGTGTTGAAACCCACTCCAGCTCCAAAGTCTTTGAGCTCGCGTGTGCCGATGTTAGATGTCATTATGATGATAGTGTTCTTGAAGTCTACCTTTCGTCCCAAGCTATCGGTCAAAGCACCTTCATCAAGCACTTGAAGAAGCATATTGAATACGTCGGGATGTGCTTTTTCAATTTCATCAAGCAGAACAACAGAGTAGGGGTGACGACGAACTTTTTCTGTCAGTTGCCCACCTTCTTCATAGCCTACATAGCCTGGAGGAGCTCCCACCAGTCTTGACACATTAAACTTCTCCATATATTCGCTCATGTCAATGCGTATAAGCGCATCGGGAGAGTTGAACAGGAATTCAGCCAGTCGCTTTGCAAGGAGGGTCTTTCCTACACCTGTTGGACCCAGGAACATGAATGATCCAATGGGTCGGTTAGGATCTTTTAATCCAACTCTGTTGCGTCGAATGGCTTTTGCTATTTTCTCAATAGCTTCGTCCTGTCCTATAATTTTCTTCTTTATCTCATCGTTCATGCCAAGCAGGCGTATGCCCTCAGACTGTGCTATGCGTTGCACTGGCACGCCTGTTATCATCGCCACAACTTGAGCAATGTCGTTCTCATCGACCACCTCACGCTTTTTGTCAAGTTCCTTTTCCCATTTATTCTTGAAGTCTTCAAGCTCCAGTTTGAGTTTTTCCTGGCGGTCGCGATAGTTTGCTGCACTCTCAAAATTCTGTTCCTGAACAGCCTTTAGCTTATTTTGCTGTGCTTCAGCAATTTGAGCTTCCAGCTCCTCAATCTCTTTTGGGGTCTCTACTTTGGAGATGTGAACCCGTGATCCCGCTTCATCCATGGCGTCAATAGCCTTGTCGGGGAATGCGCGGTCGCTGATGTAGCGGTCTGTTAAGTTGATGCAAGCCCTTAGAGCTTCGTCGGTGTAAATAACCCCATGATGTTTCTCGTATACGTCTTTGATATTTTTCAGTATTTCAAGAGTCTCTTCTGGGGTGTTGGCATCAACAATCACTTTCTGGAAACGGCGTTCCAGAGCACCGTCTTTCTCAATATTCTTGCGGTACTCATCGAGGGTAGTAGCACCAATACATTGTACTTCTCCACGTGCCAGGGCAGGTTTGAGCATGTTGGCAGCATCCATCGAGCCACTGGCGTTACCCGCTCCAACGATGGTATGAATCTCATCGATGAATAGAATGATGTCATCGTTTTGTGAGGCTTCGTCAATGATTGCCTTGATTCGTTCTTCAAATTGACCACGATATTTGGTGCCAGCAACAACCGATGCCATATCAAGAGCAACGATTCGTTTTTCCATCAATCCACGTGCCACTTTCCGTTCCACGATGCGTTGCGCTAGCCCCTCAACAATTGCCGATTTTCCTACGCCAGGTTCTCCGATGAGCACAGGATTATTCTTCTTGCGACGGCTGAGAATCTGAGCCAATCGTTCAATCTCGCGTTCGCGGCCTATCACTGGGTCTAGTTCTCCCGCAGCGGCCAGCTTAGTCATGTCCTTGCCGTACTTGTTGATGGTCGGTGTCGCATTGTCATTTTTTGTGACATTTCGTCGCTGTGTGGTCTTCTCGCCCCCACCTGAAGTTGCACCACCTTGTCCCAAGTCATCGATGTCGTCCTCTTCTTCATCACCGGCAAAGTCTACACCGTCTAGAATGGGCATAGTATAGTTGTCAATTAGCGACATCAGTTCGATGTCGTCAAGTATGTTTATTTCTCGTTTTGTCATTCTTTCGTGTTTGTTGAATATGCAAAAAAAACAGCAAATTCCGTGCCAATAACAGTTGTTTGGAAGAACTGTTGAAATAATCTTCCAAATATAAAACTATTTTTCTGTTTTGTGAAATATTTTATATTAAAGATTTATTATCTTTGCAAGATAAAAGAGAAAGTTATGATAAAAGAGATACAACTGCGTGTTGACCCTCGTACAGCACATTTCATTGATGCTGTTGAAGAAGTAGTGGCTAAGCAAGAGGGAATCATGCGCCGCCGACTGCATGGGTTGCGCATTCTTAAACGTTCAATCGACGCACGTCAGAAGCGAGTAATGGTGAACTTGAAAGTTCGAGCCTATATAGACGAGCCTATGGGTGATGATTTCTTAGTGCCACCTATAGAGTATCGCAGAGTAAAAGGAGACCGTCAAGCTATAGTAGTTGGAGCCGGACCTGGTGGATTGTTTGCTTCGTTAAGGCTTATTGAATTTGGTGTTAAACCTATTCTGCTTGAGCGTGGAAAGAACGTAAAAGACCGTCGCCTTGATGTAGCCGCTATCTCTCGTCAAGGATTGGTAAACCCTGACAGTAATTATTGCTTTGGCGAGGGTGGGGCTGGTGCTTATAGTGACGGAAAGCTCTATACTCGCAGTAAGAAGCGCGGCTCTGTTGAACGTATTCTTGGTATTTTTCACCAGCATGGTGCCAGCGAGGATATCCTTATCGACGCTCATCCGCACATTGGCAGCGATAAATTGCCAGGTATCATCGAGAACATACGTAATAGGATTATCGAATGTGGTGGAGAAGTCCATTTTAATACCCGCGTTAATGAGTTGATATTTAATGAGAGTCATGAGGTTGTAGGAGCGCGCTCTTCAAGTGGAGAGGAATTTCGCGGCCCGGTAATCTTGGCTACAGGCCATTCGGCACGAGACGTATATCAGATGTTGTATGATAGTGACATAATGCTTGAGGAAAAAGGGATTGCTGTGGGTGTCCGTTTGGAGCATCCTCAACACATCATTGACCAGATCCAGTATCACACAAGTGGAAGTCGTGGCGATTTTTTACCAGCTGCAGAATATAGCTTTGTTACTCAAGTTGATGGCCGTGGCGTGTATTCTTTCTGTATGTGCCCCGGTGGTATCGTTGTACCAGCGGCAAGTGAGCCTGGTCAACTTGTCGTGAATGGTATGTCGCCAAGCACCCGAGGCACTTATTGGGCCAATAGTGGCATGGTGGTTGAGGTCCGTCCCGACGATGTGCCCAAGAGATTTGAGAAGTTTGGTGTCATGCGTGTGATGCGTTTTCAAGAGGCACTGGAACAGCGATGCTATCAGATGGCTGGTAACAGTCAGCGTGCCGGGGCCCAACGCATGCTTGACTTTGTTCAGTGCAAGTCTTCAAAATTAATTCCACCGTCATCTTATGCTGCAGGTCTGCACCCCTCACGCCTTGATCAGTGGTTGCCTCAATTTATCTCACATCGTTTGAGCAAAGCCTTTAAATTATTTGGCCGTCAAGCCAAAGGTTTTTTGACTAACGATGCAATTGTGATTGGTGTTGAAACACGCACATCTTCACCTCTGCGCATTCCACGTGACAATGAGTCATTAAACCACATTGATGTTAAAGGTCTTTATCCATGTGGAGAGGGTGCAGGTTATGCTGGCGGTATAGTATCAAGTGCCATTGACGGTGAGCGTTGTGCCGAAGCGCTAGCAAATACCTATTATGAACAATAAATAATATTTTTATGAAAATCACAGTAGTTGGCGCTGCCAATATTGATATAACAGCATCTCCTTTGGGACGATATGTTCCATGTGATTCTAATCCAAGTCGTGTGGAGATAAGCTATGGTGGCGTTGGGCGAAATATAGCTCACAACTTGTGTCTTATGGGTGAGCAGGTGCGACTGTTTACAGTCTTTGGTGATGACGCCATCGCTCTCTCCCTTCGTGATGATTGTCGGCGTATAGGCATGACAATTGACCCCATACTTGAGGTGGCAGGGGCAAGGAGCAACTATTTCATCTGTGTTAATGACCACAATGGCGAAATGCAGGCTGGAGCCGCCGATATGGAACTGATGATGCACCTTACATCCGAGATGTTGGCAACATATATCGACAGTATCAACTCCGGCATTGCCATTGTAGCAGACTGTAATCCGAGTGATGAGGTTCTGCAATACCTTTTGGAACACTGCACTATACCTTTATATGTCGATGCAACCTCGACTGCAAAGGCAATAAAGATTAAGTCACTATTGAAAGTCAGTCACAACGCTCCGCTCATTTTGAAGGTAAACCAAGCCGAGGCCGTGGCACTCTCCGGTATCAAGGGTAATGTGGAGGCTATTGGGCGCTGGTTTATTCAACAAGGTGTGAGCCGCATTTACATTACTATGGGATCAAGAGGTGTCTTCTGCTTCGATGGAAAGCAATGCTTTGAGTTGCCGTCAAAGCCTGTTATAGTAGTTAATACTACAGGCGCAGGCGATGCCTTCATGGCAGGAGTCGTTCATGCAGAACTTCATGGTGCCACCATGCAAGAAGCATGTGCTATAGGTATTGAAGCAGCCACACTTTCCTTACAATCAGCTACAGCTGTCAATCCAGAAATAAATCGACTGACAATTAGCTGATAAGTCTCTGTAGATGAGGTGTTTTAAAAGTTGATAAACAATATAATGACATGAATAAATATTTATCTGTTTCACAAGAAGTTAAAGATGCATTGGACGCTGGGCGACCAGTGGTTGCACTGGAGTCGACAATCATATCTCATGGTATGCCATATCCGCAAAATGTGGAAACAGCCTTGCAGGTAGAACAGACAATCCGCAATAATGGCGCTGTGCCAGCGACCATCGCTATTATTGGAGGTAGGCTCAAGGCAGGATGTACGCCCGAAGAAATCGAGTATCTTGGTAAGAAAGGTCAAGCGGTGACCAAGGCTTCGCGTCGTGACATGCCAGTGCTCATTGCACGTGGTGAGGATGGTGCAACAACCGTTACAACGACCATGATAATTGCGGCAATGGCTGGAATTAAGGTGTTTGCTACGGGTGGCATAGGCGGTGTTCATCGTGGGGCTGAGACCACAATGGATGTCAGTGCCGACCTTGAGGAACTGGCACAAACTCCTGTGATGGTTATATGTGCCGGAGCAAAGTCAATCCTTGACCTTGGTCTCACGCTGGAATATCTCGAAACAAAGGGTGTTCCTGTAATCGGCTATGGAACCGAGGAACTGCCTGCGTTTTACACTCGTAAGAGCGGTTTTAAGGTTGATTACCGCATAGATACACCCGAGGAGCTTGCTGCTGCTTTCAGTGCAAAACTTGAGATGGGACTCACGGGTGGCATGCTTGTGACAAACCCTATTCCAGAAGAATATTCACTTGATGCAGACTATATTAATGCAGCCATCGACCGAGCTGTGGCAAAAAGTGTAGAGCTGGGTATCAAAGGCAAATCGACCACGCCATTCCTGCTTGCTGAAATCAAAGACATCACTGGTGGTACCAGCCTTGATGCCAATATCCAGCTGGTGCTCAACAATGCCCGCCTCGCAGCTCGAACAGCAGCATGCCTTTGCAACAAAACAAGCTGAAAATTTGCTGTTTGCAGAATTTGTGATTTTTTTAGCAATAAAGCACAATAAATAAATAAAACTATGAAGACAAAAAGATTATTACTTGCGGTGGGAGCACTTGTGTTGCTCGCATTGCTAATGTCGGCAAACCGATGGGACGTTAACAATGATAATACTGTTAATACAGCGGATGTCACAGCTCTTTACAATTTTATTCTTAATGGCAACGAGACATTCCTCGCCACGAGCGATGTGAATGGTGATGGTGCTGTTAATGCAGCGGATGTCACAGCTGTATATAATGTGATCCTTAATGGCATGCCAAGCGATAAAACCGCATACACTGTCAATGGTGTGACTTTCGTGATGGTGAATGTTGAAGGTGGAACCTTTATGATGGGAGTTAATGATGGTGATACCGAGGCCTATGATGACGAGAGCCCTAGTCATCAAGTGACAGTTAGCTCATTTTCCATTGGTCAAACCGAGGTTACCCAAGAGCTGTGGAAAGCTGTGATGGGGTGGAACTACAGTGGCCACGGGGGAAGTTTGCAATTTCCTGTTGAGTATGTGAATTGGGATATGTGCCAGACATTTATCACTAAGCTGAACGAAATGACAGGTATGTCATTCCGTTTCCCCACCGAGGCTGAGTGGGAGTTTGCTGCGCGTGGTGGCAATAAAAGCAATAACTACCTTTATTCTGGTAGTAAGAATCTTGACGATGTGGCATGGTATGTTGATAATTCAGAAGGATGCACCCATATTGTTGCTACCAAAGCTCCAAACGAACTTGGCATTTACGACATGAGCGGCAACGTTTGGGAATGGTGTAGTGACTGGTATGGAGCTTACGGTTCTGCTGCTCAGACCAATCCTACCGGTGCCGAATCTGGTATGGAGAGAGTTATGCGTGGTGGAAGTTGGGATTGCCCTGCAAGCATTTGTCGTGTTTCAAGGCGTTTTAAAGCTGGTTCAACTTTTGGCGATAATGACATAGGTTTACGTCTTGCACTCTAATATAGTTGTTGAAAAAGAATAGTCCGACATTGTTAGAAGGCTTCTGGCAAAGTCGGACATTTGTATGTAATAATTGTTTGAAATCGTTAAAAATCGCAATTCATTTCATGTTGCAGGATAAAATGTGTAATTTTGTAGGTTTTTAAAACATTTTCAGTGGAAAAGAGAAGAAAAATAGCCGTTTTAGGAAGCACTGGCTCAATAGGGAGACAGACGCTTGACATTGCCGCCGAGTATCCACATCTTTTTGAGGTGGATCTGCTGGTGGCAAACCGTAGCGCAGAATTGCTTATTGAGCAGGCACTGCGTTTCAAGCCGCATAACGTGGTAATTGCCAGTGGAGATCTCTATGCCAAAGTTGCTCGGGCTCTAGATGGCACAGGCATCGCTGTGCACACTGGTGATAGCGTGGTGTCGGAATTGGTGGCGCAGCCTCAGGTCGACACCGTGGTTACTGCTATGGTGGGCTACAGTGGTCTGGCTTCGACAATTGCAGCAATTAATGCTGGGAAAAAGATAGCTCTAGCCAACAAGGAGACCCTTGTGGTTGCCGGTGAATTAATAAACCAATTGCTTACTAATTCGGCTTCGGTGCTCTATCCTGTTGACAGTGAACACGGTGCATTTTATCAGTGCCTTGTGGGTGAGGATGTTGATAACGTGTCAAAACTTATACTCACGGCTTCGGGTGGTCCATTCCGCACCATGCCTCGTGAGCAGCTTGCGACGGTCACCAAGGCTGACGCTCTGCGCCACCCCAATTGGGCAATGGGTGCAAAAATCACTATTGACAGTGCCACAATGATGAACAAAGGGTTCGAGATGATTGAAGCAAAATGGCTATATGGAATCTCGCAGGAAAAGATTGAGATTGTAGTGCATCCTCAGTCGATAGTTCACTCCATGGTAGAGTTTGTTGATGGATCGGTTAAAGCACAACTCGGTCTGCCCGACATGCATCTCCCTATCCGTTATGCATTGGGATTACCGGGACGATTGGCAACCAACGAGCCACGCATGACAGTAGCCGATTATGCTACTCTCACTTTTGAGAAGCCAGACTTCGAGAAATTCCCTTTACTCAATACAGCATACGAAGCAACCCGACGTGGTGGAAACGTGCCTTGCGTGATGAATGCCGCTAATGAGATAGCAGTCGCTGCTTTCCTACAAGACAAAATTGGCTTTAACGACATTTACAACACGATTGAGAAAACCATGGCTTGGGCGCCGTTTATAGCCTCTCCTTCCTATGAAGACTATGTCAACACAAATTCAGAGGCACGCAACTATGCTCAAAGCATAATAGACAAATAAATCACATAAATTTAGGACTTAATATACATTATCTATATGTCAGCTACTTTTTGGTTAAAAGCGTTACAACTCATTGCATCACTGGGATTGTTGGTGTTCATTCATGAACTGGGACATTTTATGTGGGCACGCATCTTTGGTGTTAAAGTAGAGAAATTTTACCTTTTTTTTGATATAGGACTTAAAAAACTTGGAATAAATTGGGATGGCAGTTTGCTAAAATTTAAACCCAAGAACGGGGATACACAGTATGGTGTTGGATGGATGCCATTAGGTGGATACTGCAAAATTTCGGGAATGATTGACGAGTCGATGGATCTCGAACAGATGAAGCAACCCGAACAGCCTTGGGAGTTTCGAACCAAGCCTGCATGGCAGCGTCTGCTGATTATGATTGGTGGCGTACTTAACAACTTCTTGCTTGCTATCATCATTTATGCCGGCATGGTATACTATTGGGGCGAACAATATATTCCATATAAGAATGCCACGTTGGGAATGACATTCAGCGAAAGCGCACACAAGATTGGTTTTCAGGAGGGTGATATCCCCTTGAGTGCCGATGGCCGTCAACTCGTCTATATCAACTCCGACGAGATTCAAGCAATTGTAACAGCCAAGCAGGTGAAAGTGCTTCGCAATGGCAAGGATACTGTTGCCATAGATATTCCGAGCAACTTCATTTTTACAGCTAATAAGGATGCTGAAAATGATGAGCTTTTCATGGACTATCGCATCCCGGTGATAGTGGGAACTGTTATGCCTGGCGATGGAGCTGACAAAGCAGGAATCAAGAAAGGTGACTGCTTTCTCATGATTGACAGTGTAGTTACCAATGATCACAAAAGCCTTACTACACAACTCATGGCTCACAAGAGCGATACAGTGCAGGTTACCTTTGAGCGTAATGGCAAGACCATAACTTCAGCAATGCCAGTTAGTAGCGCAGGCAAGATTGGAGTTGGCTTTATGCCCATTACAGAGGTTTATAAGGTTGAGACCCATGAATATAGCTTATTGAAGTCAATACCTCGCGGCATAGAGATGGGATGTACTCAACTGGTCAATTATGTGGGGCAGCTAAAGTATATTTTTACAAAAGAGGGTGCACAGAGTCTGGGAGGTTTTGGTGCCATTGGAAGTATTTTCCCCGATACATGGGACTGGTATCGTTTCTGGAACTTGACTGCTTTCTTGTCAATTATTCTTGCCTTTATGAACATATTGCCAATTCCTGCTCTTGATGGTGGCCATGTGCTTTTCTTGCTCTATGAGATAATTTTCCGCCGCAAACCCGGAGATAAGTTTCTGGAGCGTGCTCAGATGGTGGGAATGACATTGCTTATCGCTCTTTTGCTATGGGCTAACGGCAATGATATCTACCGTTGGATTATTAAACCATTCATTCAGTAGAAGATATTAAAATGATATACAAAAGGATTACTCTGCGGCGTGGTAAAGAGGAATCGCTCAAGCGGTTCCATCCCTGGGTATTTTCGGGCGCAATTGCTCAAGCCGATGAAACAATTGAGGAGGGTGATGTGGTATCGGTGTTCGGAAGCGACGGTAGTCACTTAGGCAACGGTCACTTCCAGATTGGCAGCATCATGGTTCGCATTTTGGCTTGGGGTGATACGGCTATTGATGATGAATTCTACAGCCAGCGTTTACAGCAGGCATGGAACGTACGCAAGACACTTAATCTGATGCGTGCTGACAGCAACTCCTTCCGTCTAGTGCATGGTGAGGGTGATTTCTTGCCAGGACTTGTTGTGGATGTTTATGGCAGTACGGCTGTTATTCAAGCCCATTCACCTGGAATGCACTTTGCCCGCAAGATAATAGCTCAAGCACTTGTAGACCTTCCTGATGGGGTTGTTAAGAATGTCTATTACAAGAGCGAGACAACGCTTCCCTATAAGGCACATCTTGACCCTGAAAATCAATACCTCATCGGTTCTTTTGACACCGATGTGGCAATGGAGAATGGGTTGAAGTTCCACGTTGATTGGTTGCGGGGACAGAAGACCGGCTTTTTCGTTGACCAACGCGAGAACCGTGCTTTGCTTGAGCGCTATTGCTCTGGCCGTAGTGTGCTCAATATGTTCTGCTATACGGGTGGATTTTCGTTCTATGCTATGCGTGGTGGTGCACAATTTGTTCATTCTGTCGACAGTTCGGGTAAAGCTGTAAAGCTGACAGAACGCAATGTTGAGTTGAATTATCCGGGAGATGAGCGTCACAAGGCGTTTGCTGAGGATGCTTTTGACTTCCTCGATAAAGTGGAGCGTGATACCTATGATCTCATTATCCTCGACCCGCCTGCATTTGCTAAGCATAAAAGTGCATTGAAAAACGCACTTATCGGGTATCGAAAACTAAATGCCAAGGCTTTTGCAAAAATCAAGAGTGGGGGAGTGTTATTTACTTTCTCTTGTTCTCAGGCAGTGAGCAAAGAACAGTTCCGCCTTGCTGTGTTCAGTGCTGCAGCTCAGTCTCGTCGCAAGGTGCGCATCCTTCACCAACTGACTCAGCCCGCCGACCATCCTATCAATATTTATCACCCAGAAGGAGAATATCTCAAGGGATTGGTTCTCTATGTGGAGTAACCATTGCCTCTAAAAAATAATTTATTGATGCATTCAAGATTCACTATTCTTGAGTGCATTCTTTTATTGTTTTTATATAATAATGTGTAATTTGTTGGAAAACTGGAGAAAAAAGTGTACCTTTGCACGATTTTTACAAATTAATATTAAAAATAGATGTTAACACCTACTAAGAAAACCATCGTATTGGGTGACGGACGTGAAATCACCCTTGAAACAGGAAAGCTTGCCAAGCAAGCCGATGGAGCAGTTGAATTGCGCTTCAACAACACCATGTTGTTAGCGACCGTAGTATCGGCAAAAGATGCCGAAGAGGGTGCTGATTTTATGCCCCTCACAGTTGAATACAAAGAGAAGTATTCTTCTTTTGGACGTTTCCCTGGAGGCTTCACCAAGCGTGAAGGCCGTGCCAGTGATTATGAAATCCTTACCGCACGACTCGTGGACCGCGTGCTGCGTCCTTTGTTCCCCTCGAACTATCACGCAAACACTATTGTCCACATTATAATGTTCTCAAGCGACGGCGCTGATTGCCCCGACGCTCTCGCCGGTCTTGCCGCAAGTGCTGCAATTGCAGTCAGTGATATCCCCTTTGAGGAGCCTATCAGTGAAGTGCGTGTGGCTCGCATTGACGGCAACTTCGTTATTAATCCCACCTTCGAACAACTCGAAAACGCTGACATGGAATTGATGGTAGGTGCTACTTACGACAATATTATGATGGTTGAGGGTGAGATGGATGAAGTTCAAGAAGAAGATCTCATTGCAGCCTTAAAGTTTGCTCATGACGCTATTAAACCAATGTGTGTTGCCCAGAAGGAGCTTGCAGCCCAACTTGGTGTGACCAAGCGTGAATATTGTCATGAGGTTGACGACGAGGAAATCAAAGAGCGCGTTCGTAAAGAGTGCTATCAACCCTGCTATGACATCGCAAAGGCTGGCAATCCAGATAAGCATTGGCGTAATGACAGTTTTGACAAGATTCTTGAGGACTTTATCGAGACTATTCCCGAGGAGGAGCGTGAGGAGAAGACTCCTATGATTAACCGCTATTTCCACGATGTTCAGCGTGATGCCGTTCGCCGAGTAATCCTTGATGAGGGCATCCGTATGGATGGTCGCAAAACTACTGAGATTCGTCCCATCTGGTGTGAGACCGACTATGTTCCAGGTCCTCACGGAAGCGCAGTATTCACTCGTGGCGAGACACAGTCTCTTGCAACAGTTACTTTGGGCACTAAACTTGATGAGAAACTCATTGATGATGTTCTCATTCGTCGTAACGAGCGTTTCTTGCTTCACTATAATTTCCCGTCATTCTCGACCGGTGAGGCTCGTGCTCCACGTGGCGTGAGCCGTCGTGAGATAGGACATGGAAATCTGGCTCATCGTGCCCTCAAGCGCATGTTCCCCGATGATTTCCCCTATAGCTGTCGTATCGTGAGCGATATTCTTGAAAGCAATGGCTCGTCATCGATGGCAACTGTGTGTGGCGGTACATTGGCACTGCTTGATGCAGGTGTGAAGATGAAACGCCCTGTAGCAGGTATTGCAATGGGTCTGATTACTGATGAGGGTAATGTTAAACATGCTGTTTTGAGCGATATCCTTGGAGATGAGGACCATCTTGGTGACATGGACTTCAAGGTTACCGGTACTGTAAACGGTATTACAGCCACTCAGATGGATATCAAGTGCGACGGTCTTCCATATGAAATTCTGGAGCAGGCTTTGAAACAGGCTCGTGACGGCCGCATGCACATCCTTAATATCATCAACGAGACTATTCCTGAACCTCGTGAGGATTACAAACCTCATGTACCACGCATTGTTACAATGACTGTTGACAAGGAGTTCATCGGTGCTATCATTGGCAAGGGTGGAGAAGTAATCCAAGGCATTCAGGAGGAGACTGGTGCACTTATCGCAATTGAAGAGGTTGACGGTAAGGGAGAGATTGAAATCTCGGCTGCTAACAAAGACAGCATTGAAGCTGCTCTTGATCGCATTAAGGCTATCATCGCCGTTCCTGAGGAAGGCACTATCTATACCGGCCCAATCAAGAGTATTCTTGAGTTTGGTGCTTTTGTTGAGTTTATGCCTGGCAAGGAAGGTCTGCTTCACATCAGCGAGATTAGCTGGGAACGTCTGGCCGACATGGAGGCAAGTGGTTTGCATGAAGGTGACGAAGTTACTGTTAAACTTATTGAGATTGACAAGAAGACCGGAAAGTTCCGTCTGTCAATGCGTGCCCTTCAAGAAAAACCTGAGGGTTATGAGGAGCGTCGCAATGGTGGTAACCGTCCACGCAACAATGCCCCTCGTGGTGCAAATGGCAACGCAAACGGAAATGGCAACGGTCCTCGCCGTGACAACAACCGTGGTCCTCGCCGCGATAATAACCGTGGTCCCCGTCGTGATGACAATCGCAACAACCGTCGTCGTGACGACCGTAACGACTCTAGCTACGAAGATTAATTTTGTTGCAATAGAGTAACTCTTGCAACACACAATAAAATCACCCATAGTCAAAGTGACTATGGGTGATTTTTGTAGAGATTGCTTAGTTATATTTTGCCAAGCTATATGACCAATAATATAATTTAGTGTGAAATCATATTATCCTTTTGCATACAAGAGAATGAAAGATAGCTTGGCAGTGATGTGAAGGTCTGTCCTGATACAGTTCTACCATGTTCCATATTCAGAGCGTACAGCATCTATACGAAGCAAGATGAAGAGAAGAATCGTGAAGCCCCAAAGTGATGAGCCACCGTAGGAGAAGAAGGGTAGAGGGATGCCAATGACAGGTACTATACCAATTACCATTCCAATGTTGATAGTAAGGTGGAAGATGAGAATTGATGCTACGCAATAGGCATAGACTCGCCCGAAAGTAGTGTGCTGACGCTCGCCAATGGCGATGACTCGCAAGATTAGCGTGAGGAACAATATCAGCACGGCCGATGTGCCAAGGAATCCTTCTTCTTCGCCAATGGTGCAGAAGATGAAGTCGGTGTGTTGTTCTGGAACGTAGTTGAGTTTTGTCTGAGTGCCCTGCAGAAATCCTTTTCCAGTGAACCCTCCAGAACCAATTGCTATTTTTGACTGATTGACATTATAACCCTTGCCTTTAATATCTTCCTCAATACCTAATGCTATATTAATTCGGTTTTGCTGATGTGGCGCCAGTAACCCAAAAGCTACATTCACTGAGAACATGAAGATGATGGAGGACACGGCAAAAATCACTGTCATCAGCACTTTATTCAGGTCATCATGGAACATAGCAATCAGTAAGTATATGATTGATGCAGGAATGACAGTGAAGAAGAATACATATCCATTTATGTGTACCCCCATCAGTGACAATATCCATGCCAGCAATGCACAGACAATATAACCTAAAGCGACATTACGTCCTAGAATAAGTGACCTGCAATAAATCAGAAGCATCATTACGACAACCACCATAATACAGGTGAGAACAATAAAAATGCCTAATGGTATGCCCATTATTAAAGTGCCAGCAAACTTGAGCACCAGCACGAAATAGGCCATGGCAGAAAGTGTCGCGAAAAGCACAAAACCATTCATCCCCTCGCGATACAACACAAGGAAAAGTGCGAAATATACCAGTGCAGAACCAGTCTCCCGCTCAAGGATGATGCAAAGTACAGGCAATAGTATAATGCCTACAGGAACTATGTAGGTGCGCCAACTCTTGAGCTGAAAGCCATAAGTGCTGAACAGCTTGGCAAGTGCGAGAGCCGTGGCAGTCTTGGCAAACTCGGCTGGTTGCAGGCTGACAGCACCAAACTTAAGCCATGAATGTGAACCCTTGATGTTTGGTGAAAGAAAAGCCGTAGCTATGAGCACAATGATCATGAAGCCATAGATAGGGTAGGCGTAGGCTTCATAGAGGCGGCGGTCAATGAGCAGCAGAGAAAAGCCAATCACGAATGACAAACCAATCCACAAGAACTGTTTTCCTGAAAAAGTATCAAGATCAAACATGCTAACATCGCTATTGGTTGCGGTGGTAGCGGCATAGATGCTCACTGCACCTGCCACAACCATTATCACATAAAGCAGCACGGTGAACCAGTCGACCGAAGCCAGCAATCTGTTACTGTCGTTATTATCCCTTGCTGTTGCCATAGCGTATGGTGATTGGTCTGGTTAATATTGCTTTTTCTTGTTCTCTATTTAGTGGTAGGCCATCGTTATGGTTGTCTGATGAGTTCTGTGCAGTTGCATTGTTTGTGTCGCTTGGAGTGGCAGGTTTTTCGTCAGCTTGTTCAATAATTGTCGGTGATTCTTCAAGCCAGTTGTTGCTCCATTTGCTTGCTCTGCTTTCTATTTCTTCGCTTGCCCCCCTCAAGTAACGTTCAAGTACCATAGCACCAAGAGGTACGGCAACTTGAGCACCAAATCCGGCATTTTCCACATACACGCAGATTGCAATCTTGGGATCTTCTCTTGGGGCAAAGCCCATGAATACAGAGTGATCGCGACCATGTGGGTTCTGCACAGTACCAGTCTTGCCACATACATCAAGCCCTGGCAGATTGGCACCTCTACAGGTGCCACCTGTTACTGCCATACGCATTCCTGTAACAATGTTATCATAATAAGAGGGGTTGATTTTTGTGTGATGTTTCTCGGTGTATTCTTTTAGGATACCCACGTCTCTTATCTGCTTGACTACGTGTGGAGTGATGTAATAGCCGCGGTTGGCAATGGTAGCACTGAGGTTGGCGATTTGTAACGGAGTAGACATGATTTCGCCTTGCCCGATAGCGATTGAAATAATTGAGTTTGCACTCCACTTGTCTACACCAATCATCTCGTTATAGAACTTGAAGTTGGGAATGAAACCGCGACTCTCTCCTGGCAGGTCGATGTTAAGTTTGTATCCGTATCCCATAGATACCAT